>JACKQG010001132.1_pt1 | contig 37395 bp, 37 predicted proteins | sample 8237621 | NCBI WGS metagenome assembly JACKQG01 (sample SAMN15677084, study PRJNA649215) | marine metagenome | biome: marine; feature: Black Sea; material: saline water; isolation source: suspended particulate matter (SPM) from the Black Sea western gyre | collected 2013-06-09/2013-06-10 | depth... | reverse complement strand
GCTAGCGAGCAGGCCTAGCACAACGAGGATCAGGCCAACCCACCAGGTGATCCGCTTGGGTGCGTTCAGTTTCATGAGTCTTCTCCTTTCGTGGAAGTCAGTAGTGTAGTTTATGAAACCCAGAAACAACACAGTAACGAACTATAGGTCAAAACCCCGGAGCCCGGTGGCCTCGCGGCCAGCAACCGGGGATTGCCCCCTGGGAAACCTGGGGGTACTGCCGTCGTGGGGCAGCTTACAGATTCTCGCTGGCTTCAGGTACCGCAGACGAGGCAGCGAGAAGCTCCGCCTCTTCTTCCTCAATCTCAATCTCTGCGTCAAGCTCCGTGGCCGCTTCCAGCGGCCAATCCTCATCTTCTTCCTGGGCGCCGTCAGTCCGGACGGGAGGTGCGAGCTCAGCATCCGCCGCTGGCTGCACAGGCTCCCCGGGGACGACCAGCGGCAACGACTCAGGCTCGGGCCCGGCCCAGGGCACCCCAGGTCCATACTGCATGTTCACCCGCACCTTGCCCACCTTGACCCCCATCTGCTGCTCGATGATCTCTCGGGACAACTGTGAGACTTCTTCGGTCTTGCTGGGCAATTCCACCGCTGGATGGACCTGCATGTCCAGGAAGACGTCCACGCTCTTGCCCCGGCTGACAACCCTGGGCCGCACGCGGCTCACATCGGCCACGCCGCTCAGTCTGTTCTGAAGCTGCTGGGCAATGGACTTGACGCTCACCTCCATCCTGCGGCCCTCCGTGCCGGGCACCTCGACGGCCTTGCGCTGTGGGCGGCGCAACTCCAACCACAATAGCAACAGGCAGAGCAATACTACACCCAGCCCGCCGCCCAAGTAGGCCCAGTAAATGCCAGAGAAGATGTTGTAGAAAGGAATCGTAGCTTCGATTTGATCCACGCCGGCACGCAGGATGTCCAAGACCGTCCGAGGCACAAGCAAGGACAGCAACGTGGTGGCCAGGAGCACGATGAGGAGCACGACGATGACGATGCGATTGAAGAGATTCATGTACGGTTCTCCTACAGTTCTGTAGCAAGCGGCAGATTGGCAGCATAGCCCTCCGCCAATCTGTCACTCTCGATTGCCAGCCACACCATTAGACGTCACGGGAGGTGAAATGTCACACAACAGGCTCAGGCTGGCGACGGGAAAGCTATGTGACCTTAAGGTAGTTCACAGATATTCGGCCGCCATGCCCCCAGGACAACCCCTGAACATCCGATACAAACACCCCATCCTGGACTACACGTGATCTCCACAGTGACAGAGCGCTCGATTTCGCACGAGGATATTATACACGATGATTATCAAAAGCTGCAAACCACGCCGAACCCTTTTCGCTCCTTTCGCGGAAGAGCTTCTGGAAGAAGAAGAAAGACAAGCTGTCCAGAAGCACCTGCAGGAGGAAGACATCACCCTGCCCGAGGGCTTCCAGGCCCGACTGATGCAGCGGATCACGACGGGGGAGTTGGCCGTGGATGCCCTCGATTTCTCCTGGCAAGGACTCATCACCACGCTGCTCCAACTACTGGAAGCCCTCTTCAGCATGCTGTCCGGGCCACAGCCGGCAGCAATTGGACAACCTGCATAGCGCACGCCAAACAACTTCCGTACTGCGCGCACGAGGGAGGAAGAAAGTATGGACCCGCAGATCATCATTGATACCCTGCTCGTAACTACTCAGGCGACCCCTCAGAAGTACAAGGGATGAAGGGGTTGCCAGTCAAGGCATCATAGATGGCGTCAGCAGTTCTCAATTTGGCCAAGAGATGGTAAACTACACCCAAGATCAGCGATGAAGGGGGTAAACAAGATGGGCCAGGGGTTGAAGTTCAAAGAGATGCTGGGCATACTGGGGAATAGCCTGGCCAAGATACCAGAGCACCGCACAGGGAGCAATTGCCAATACGAGATCAAGGAAGCGGGGCTCGCCGCGTTCTCCGTGCTTTTCATGCAGTCACCAGTTTCTGGCACACCAGAGGGACATGCAACGGCACCAGGGGAAGAACAACGCCCAGAGCTTGTTTGGGGTGGAGCACATACCCAGCGATGGACAGATACGAAACCTTCTGGATCCGGTGGATCCGGCACTGGTGCGGGAACCGTTCTGGGAGGTGTATGATCGCTTGAAGGCTCACAAGCAGTTGGCGCGCTATCAGGGCATAGGGGGAACACTGTTGATCTCCCTCGATGGGTCTCAGCACTTCTCGTCCCAGAGGATACACTGCTCAAACTGTCACGTACAGATACGGGATGAGCAAACCTGCTACTCGCATCTGGTCATGGTCGCCGTCCTCTGCGCACCCGGAGAGGAGCATGTGGTCTGTTTGGAACCGGAGTTCATCCGGCCACAGGATGGGCATGAGAAGCAGGATTGTGAGCAACAGGCCATCAAGCGCTGGGTGGAGCGCAATAGCCAGCGCTTTGAACCCTGAGGCCACCGGCGAGCAGTTCTATCACAGCGGTTGGGCTACTGACCATAAGATAGACAGGCAAAGCGTGGTGGAGATCGTTGCCGATGGGCGCAGCCGCTGGAAGGTGGAGAACGAAGGCTTCAATGTCCTCAAGAACCGCGGCTACAACTTCGAGCACAACTACGGCCATGGCCAGGAGCATCTCTCAGCTCTTCTCCTGACGCTGCTGTTGCTGGCCTTTCTCTTTCATACCGTGCTTGATCTCTCCTGTCTCGTCTACCAGGCGGTACGGCAAGAACTGGGCCCTCGACGCACCTTCTTCAACGACCTGCGTGCCCTCACCCGGTATGTCCTTTTCGACAACTGGCGGCAACTCCTCACGTTCATGCATCAGCAACTTGACTTGGCACCCGGCTGACTTCAGCGACTATCTTAACCTACCCTTCTCTACATCTCGGGCCACCCTGTCCCCTGGTCGACTCTGTTTCCCCCTGTCTCTGCCTCTCTCGAACTCGGTCTTTTGCCCCTCCTTGCCTTCTCTTTCGGTCTTGTCAGATCACTTTGACGTCCCCTTCCTCTCTCTACATCTCTCTCGCTGTCTTGGCTACCTCACCCTCACTCCCTTCTGGACTCCTCCACCATTCCCCAGACGTCCAAATTCAGAATTGCTGCAAGTTGCGATATCCCTTTCTGCGTTGCTGAGCAGCCAGGGGTCTTTCGAGTGATGAGGCCATGATCTCACCGAGCCTCAAGTCGCCTCTACAGGATTGTCAAACACTTACCGCAAAGCTGACATTCAGGAGGGGGGGGAGCCAAGATCGGCAGTTCTGCTGTATTGTTTGCGTGCGGCGTAGAGCGTCTAGCTCCCACCGTTGTTGTATCAGAGAGGCCCGCTCCCGTTCGCGGGCCTCCAGACGTTCCAGAGTAGCGGAGCCGGCCCCAAACCCGGTCTGTCCCAAATTGTCACTGCGCTGGGCTACATCGCTGCAGGACGTGCCCCTCTCCGCTCCCGTGTCCACGATGTAGTCCAGCGCCTCAGGTACGATATCGTAGGCCACGACAACAGATGCGTGGCAATGCCCACGCCGATGAATCCGATCTTCGGTTTCACTGCTAGCCCTCCTCTCTCGCGAATGTCTGAGCTTCCCTGTCAACGGGTAGCCCGGCGCGGCTCGCAGGTGCGTTGCCACAGGACATCGGCCTGGTGGGAGCTGCGCACCAACGGGCCTGCTGCGGTGCCCCGGAAACCCAGGGCCCTGGCCCTGGCCCCATAGTGGGCAAACTCGGCGGGGGGGATGTAACGAGTCACGGGGATCTGGTGTTCCGTCGGCTGGAGGTACTGGCCCAGGGTCAGCAGATCGCAGCGGGCCCGCCGCAGGTCGTAGAGCACCTGCAACACCTCCGCCGTCCGCTCCCCCAGTCCCAGCATCAGCCCCGACTTGGTGATCAGGCGAGGCGCACGGGTCTTGGCCCAGGCCAACACGCCCAGCGAACGGCGATAGTCGGCCCTCGGACGCACCTGTGGGTAAAGCCGGGGCACCGTCTCCAGGTTGTGGTTCAACACATCGGGCTCGGCGGCCAACACGATTTCCAGTGCGGCGCGGGAACCGTTGAAGTCCGGGATCAGCACCTCCACCGTGGCCCGCGGCCATCGGCAACGCACCGCCCGCACCGTGGCCGCGAAGTGGCCCGCGCCGCCATCGGACAGGTCGTCGCGGGTCACCGAGGTGACCACGACGTGGCGCAGACCCAGCCGGACCGCCGCCTCGGCCAGCCGTTCCGGTTCCTGCGCATCGGGCGGTGCGGGCTGCCCATGCCTCACGGCGCAGAAGCGGCAGTCGCGCGTGCAGGTGTCTCCCAGGATCATGAAGGTGGCCGTGCCCCGACTGAAGCACTCGGCGATGTTGGGACAGCGCGCCTCCTGACATACAGTGTGCAGACCGAGGTCGGCCAGCAGGCGGACCATGCGAGCCACCGCGGCTTCCGCTGCGGCGGAAACCCGCTGCCACAGCCAGGGGGGCTGTTCCGGTTGCGGGTCGGAGAAACCTTTCAGCGCGGCCGGCTCACGCCACAGCACCCGGCAGTCGAACACCTCGCCAAAGGCCCGCGCAAAACGCTCCGTCACCTCGGCCATGTCCACCGGCCGTCCCAGTTCTCGCTCCATTGAGGTCACCCCCCGATCGGCGACGCCACAGGGGATGAGCAAATCGAAGTGCGCCATCTGCGGGGCGACGTTCAGGGCCAGGCCGTGGCGGGTGATGCCGTCCCGCACGGCGATGCCGATGGCGGCGATTTTCTTGCCGCCCAGCCCCGAGTCCGCCGAAGCGTCAACCCAGACGCCAGGATGCCCGTCCAGGCGGCGGGCGGCGAGGCCGTAGCTGCCCAACACACGGATGGCGGTTTCCTCCAGACGCCAAACGTAACCGTGGAGGTCGCTGTCCGGCAGCTTGAGGATGGGATAGGCCACCAACTGCCCCGGGCCGTGGTAGGTCGCTCGCCCCCCGCGGTCGGTGGACAGCACGCGGATGCCTGCCTGGCGCAGAAGCGCCGCGGGGGCCAGGATGTCCTCCTCGCCCCCGGCTTGCCCGATGGTGATCACCGCTGGATGCTGGAGCAGGAGCAGAACGTCGCCGATGGCTCCATGCAGCCGCTCCCGCGCCAACTGTTCTTGCAGGTGGCGGGCCTCTTCGCACTCCACTGTGCCGAGGCGGTAAGCGGACACGACGCCCATGCTGCGTCCCTCGTCACCACCGGGGCAGATGCAGCGAGCGCTTCTCCACATCCATCGCCGCGTCCACCAAAGCCTCGCCGATGGAGGGATGGGCAGGGATGAAGCGCATCAACTCGCCGACGGTGGCCTCCGCCAGCATGGCCACGGTGATGGCGTTGATCAGGTCTGCCGCGCCGGGGGCCATGATGTGCACGCCCAGGACCTTGCCGTACCTCTTGGAGGCGATGACCTTGATCATGCCGGCGCTCTCGTCCAGGATCATGGCGTAGGGATTGATGGCCATGGGCACTTTGCCCACGCTGACCTCCATGCCCCGCGCCTCGGCCTGCTCCTCAGTCAGGCCCACCCAGGCCACTTCCGGCCAGGTGTGGAAGCAACGCGGCAGCGTGGCGACATCCATCTGGCTGTTCAGGCCCATGGCGTTCTCGGCGGCGACGATGCCTTCGGCGTTTGCCTTGCTCGCCCACCTCGGCTCGCCGGTGACGTCGCCGACGGCGTAGATGTGGGGCACGCTGCTCTCCATGCGCTCGTTGACGCGCACGACACCCTGCTCTGTCTTGACCCCCAGCTCTCGCAGGCCCAGCCCGGTGGAGTTGGGCAGACGGCGGGGAGCCAGGACCCTGTCTGCCACCACCTCGCCCCGGCCATCGGCCAGGACAACGGCCAGCGCGCCGTCGTCGGCCTGGCGGATCGCCTCCACCGAGACGCCGCGCTGGATGGCGATCCCGGCGTCGTGGAGCAGCTTGCCAAACCGCTGAGCGATCTCGCGGTCGGCGTCGGGGATCACCTGCGGGTTGCTTTCGATCAGCGTGACCGCGCTGCCCAGGGCGTGGAAATATTGCGCCGCTTCGAGGCCCCAGGGCTGGTGGCCCAGGATGGCGATACGCCTGGGGATCGTTCGCAGCTCGATGGCCTCTTCGGTGCCGATCACGCCCGGCAGATCGGCTCCCGCTATCGGCGGCTGAGCGGCCACGGAGCCGGTGGCGATGATGACGTTGCGCACCCTGATCCGTCGGCCCGCGACCTCCACCATGTCCGGGGCCACGAGCCTGCCCCGTCCCTCGACCAGCGTGATGCCGTGGTCGGCAAGCAGTTCCTCCGTGCCCATGCGCAGCGCCTCGATGATCAAGTCCTTGCGCTCGTGGAGGGCGTCCATGTCGAGCTCCGGCTCACCCACCTGGATGCCGAAACGTTCCCCCTTGCGGATGGAGCCCAGCAGCCGCACGGCGGTGGTGAGAATCGTGGCCGGGATGCAGGCCCGGTTCATGCAGTTGCCGCCGCAGTGCGCCTGCTCAACCAGGACCACCTGGCCGCCCAGTTGCGCGGCGCGCATGGCTGCGGCGAACCCGGCCGGGCCGCCGCCGATGACGACCACGTCTTGAATTTCGGTCATGGGCTACGCTCCCTCGGCGGAGAGGATCCGTTCGGGCTGTTCCAGGAGCTGCACCAGCGTTTGCAGGAAGGCCGCTCCCGGTGCGCCGTCCACGATGCGGTGATCTATGGTCAGGCTGAGCACCATCCTGGAGCGGGGAACGACCTGGCCGTTGACCAACGCCAGTTCCTCGCTGATGCGTCCCACGCCCAGGATGGCCACCTCCGGCGGGTTGATGATGGGCGTGAAACCGTCCACCCCGTACATTCCCAGATTGGTGATGGTGAAGGTGCTACCCGTGACCTCGTCCACCGAAAGTTCGCCGGTGCGGGCTCGCTCCGCCAGGTCCTGCACCGTCTGATGGATCTCTCGCATCGTCTTCCTGTCCGCCTGCCGCAGCACGGGCACGATCAACCCCTCTTCCAATGCCACGGCGACGCCGACGTGAACCTCGTCGTGGAGGACGATCTCCTCGCCCGCCAGCATGCTGTTGAGGATGGGGTGCTGGCACAGCGACAGGGCCACGGCCTTGACGATCAGGTCAGTGTAGGAGATGCGCATATCCCAGCGCTGGCCCAGCGTTTCCCGCAGCTCCACCAGCCTGGTCACGTCGGCCTTGGCGGTGAGGGTCAGTTGCGCCGTGGAGTGGAGGCTCTCCATCATCGTTTCGGCGATGGCCTGGCGCATGCCGGTGAAGGGGATGACCCTGGACGGCGCGGTGGTCGGGGCCTCCCGGCCCTCGAGCACCCGCAGCACGTCGTCCTCGGTGATCCGGCCGGCAGGCCCCGTGCCCTGAATCTGCGTCAGATCGAGCCCCTCCTCCTCCGCCATGCGGCGGGCCAGGGGCGTGGCCTGGACGCGTGCCCGCGCCTCTTGGAAGCGTTGCACGTCGCTTTCGGTGATGCGGCCATCCTTTCCGCTGCCCCGCACGCGGCCAATGTCCACGCCCAGCTCTCGCGCCAGGCGGCGGGCGGCCGGTGAGGCTCGCACCTCCCTCGGCGGTTCCGCAGGCAGCGCAGCGGGAACCGCTGGCGGCTTCTCGGCTTCGGCAGTGACGGTCACCGCAACGGCTGACGGTGCGGCCTCTTCGATCTCCGGCATGGCCTCGCCCGGCGCGAGGATGAAGCCGATGACCCCGCCCACCGGGCGCGTTTGCTTCGGTTGAGCCGCTATGCGCAGGATGCCAGAAGCGGGCGCTTCGATCTCGCAGGTGATCTTCTTGGTCATCACCACGACGACCGGCTGGCCCTTCTCCACCCGCTCGCCATCTCGTTTCAGCCATTTGACGATCCTGCCCTGGGTCATGGTCAAGCCCAGCTTGGGCATGGTCACTTCAACCGCCATGTGTCTCTGTCCTTCCCTCCGGCAAATCAAGGCACGCTCAGGCTGCAAAGGCGCCTTCTGCCACGGCGTGCCGCAACGTCCGTTCCACGTCCACAATCCAGGGGCCATCCCGTTCCAGCCTCACCTCGGCCCGCTGGCCCTCATGCAGCACGATCTCGCGCTCGCCATCCAGGGCCAGGACTGCCGGGCGCTCGTCCACGACGGGGTAGCGAACGCCGGGCTTCAGGTCCGTGATCGTCCCCAAAGTGACCGGCACCACGACGCCAGGCGCGAGAGGGGCCATCACCCTGCGCCCCTCGGACCCGACGAGCGCCGACGCGCCGCCGGGATCGGTCGGGCCAACCGGGCGCACCATGCCGATGACCGAGGAGAGGCCGATGTTGACCGGCTGGGCACGGGTGACGAAGATCTGGCGCAACGCCTCCGCCTGCCAGATGGCTCGCGCCCCGGTGAAGCGGGCGGAGATCACGGCGACTTCGACCAGCGCCTGATCCACTTCCTCACCGTCCACGTGAACGATGAGCCGCTTGTGCCGGGTGCAGAGCTGTTCGGGCGCCACGTGCGGATGGCACGCCACGTAGGCTGCCGCCAGGCCAGCCACCGTGCCCTCGATGAAGGTGGGCACGACGTTGTTGGTGCCCGTGGAGATGGGGAGCAGCGGCACGGCACCACAGGTTTTGGACACGACGCGGCAGGTACCATCGCCGCCCAGGATGACGATGCAACCGGCTCCGGCTTCCCGCAGGTGGTGGGCCGCCCGCTGCGAATCCTCTGCCGAGCCTTCCAGCAGCATGTCCAGGAGCGCTGTGGCGGCCAGGATGTCGGGCCGGTCCCGCAATCCGTCCAGCGCCCGCCCGCCGATGCCGAAGGGGTCAGGCATGATCTGCACGCGGCTCACGCCCGACGCGTACAGCGCCAGGAGCAGCCGCCGCACGATGCTCACCTTTTCGTGGTTGTTGACGACGGTGGCGTGGGACACCAAGCGGCGGATGTCTTTGCCCGACGCGGGATTGGCAATGATGCCCACCAGGCCGCAGGCTTTGGTCTCCAAGATCTCACCCGGTCAGCAGGATCTTGCCGCATTCAGCGGAACGGAAGAGGGCAAAGGCCGCTTCGGCTTCCGCCAGCGGGAAGCGGTGGGTGACCACCTGCTCCAGCGGTAGCCCGCGGCGCACCAGGGCGATCATCTCCTCGAACTCCGCCGTGTTGAAATTGCGCGTGCCGAAGATGGCCAGCTCCCGGCAGATGAGGTGCTCCCAGGGGTTCAATGTCAGCTTGTGACTGACGCCGACGACGACGAACGTGCCTCGCTTCTTCACGGCGTCCAGCGCCTGGTGGGCGACCGCCTCATTGCCCACGCAGTCGAAGGCCACGTCGAGGCCGCGGCCCTGTGTCCAGGCGCGGAGAGCTTGCCGGACATCGTCGCCGGCGGGGTCGAGCACCAGGGCTGCGCCAAGCTCCCGGGCCATGCGGAGACGAACCTCGTTCATGTCCAGGATCGCTACCCTGGCACCAAACCAGGAGGCCACCATCAGCGCACCCAGGCCGATGGGCCCGGCGCCCCAGATCGCCACCCGGTCGCCGGGCAGCAGGCGGGCCCGCTTCACCGCCCGGAAAGAAGTGCCCAGCATGTCCACCAGCAGCGAACCTGCGGCAAAGGAGATGTCGTCGGGCAAGGGCATGCAACACGCTTCGGGCACCAACACGAACTCGGCGTATCCCCCGTCGCGGTCAAAGCCGATGACTTGCAGCTCATCACAGAAGTAGAGGTCGCCGCGTAGGCAATGCTCGCAGCCGCCGCAGGTCACGTGGCAGTTGATGGCCACCCGGTCGCCGACTTTGATCCGGGCGGGCCGGTCCACGGCCACCACCTCGCCGGCGTTCTCATGCCCTGGAATCGTCGCCTGCCCTGGCCCTTCCAGGTTCTCCCGATCGGTGCCGCAAATGGCGGCCGACCTGACGCGCACCAGAACCTCGCGGCCTCGCGGCTCCGGCCTGGGCACGTCGTCAAGGGAGATCCTGTCCTGCCCCAGAAAATGGACTGCCAGCATGTCCCGCTCCTGTCTGCTGCTTCAGGTGTCCATGAACTCGCCGCCGGAGACGACGAGTTGCTCGCCTGTGATGTGGCTGGCCAGGTCAGAGGCCAGGAAGACCGCCGCGTTGGCCTGATCGCGGGGCACGGCCATCTTGCGCAGCGGCGTCCTGGCCGCTAGCTCTTCCCGCAGGCCCGGCACGCGGTCCACCACCTCCCGCAGCATCTGCGTGTCGGTGGCGCCGGGCAGGATGGCGTTGGCACGAATGGCGTACGGCCCCAGTTCCAGCGCCAGCACCCGGGTGAGACCGATGATGGCCGACTTGGAAGCGCAGTAGGCAGCGCCCTTGGGGTCGGGCTTCTTGCCCGACGCCGAGGAGATGTTGATAATGCAGCCGCCATGGCCTTGCCGGATCATCTGGCGGGCCACAGCCTGCGAGCACAGAAATGTTCCCCGCACGTTGACGGCGAACACCGCTTCCCAGTCTTCGAGCGAGAAGTCAACGACGTACTGGCCGCGGTGGATGCCGGCGTTGTTGACCAGGATGTCAATGCGGCCAAACTTCGTCACCGTGGCCTCCACCGCCCGCTGCACGCTTTCCGGATCGGTGACGTCCAGGTGAAGGGCGATGGCCTTCGGCCCGCCGGCGGCGTTGATGCTCTCGGCCACGGCCTGCGCGTCCTCGGCCAGGAGATCGGTCACTGCCACGCAGGCTCCGTGCCCGGCGTACGCTTCGGCAATGGCGCGGCCGATGCCTCGCCCAGCGCCCGTGACCAGCGCGATTTTGCCTGTCAATAGGTTGATCGTCATTGCTCCCTCACCTGGCGAAGAATGCCCGGTCCTTCGACACCAATCTACCAGTTTACCAGTCTACCAATGCACCAACCTCATCCCTCGACGACGCGCCGGACGGCGGCGATGATCTTCGCCTCGTTCGGCAACACGTATTCCTCGAGCACGGGGGCGAAGGGGTTGGGCACATCGTGGGCGGTCACGCGGAGGATCGGCGCGTCGAGGTAGTCCAGGGCTTTCTCGGCGACGATGGCGGCCACCTCGGAACTGACGCTGCACTTGCGCCAGGTCTCCTGCACCACCACCAGCCGGTGCGTCTTCCGCACTGAAGCCAGAACGGTCTGCTCATCCAGAGGGTCCACGGTGCGCAGGTCTATCACCTCGACCTCGATGCCCTCCTGGGCCAACTCTTCGGCCGCGGCCAGCGACCGGGGCACCATGTAGGAGTAGGTCACGATGGTCACATCGGCCCCCGCCCGCTTGATGTCCGCCTGGCCCAGGGGAATGGTGTACTCTTCCTCGGGGACCTCGCCCTCCACTTCGTAGAGTTGTTTGTGTTCGAAGAAGATCACCGGGTTGTTATCGCGGATACTGCTTTTCAGCAGCCCCTTGGCATCGTAGGGCGTGGCCGGCAGCACGACCTTCAGGCCGGGGACGAAGGCGAAGATGGACTCGAACATGTGCGAATGCTGAGCCGCCGCCGACAGGTAGCCTCCCACCGGCGCCCGCAGCACCAAAGGCACGGCGATCTCGCCGCCGAACATGTAGCGCATGTTGGCCGCCTGGTTGATGAGCATGTCAGAGGCGATGGTGATCCAGTCCGAAAACTGCAACTCGACCACGGGGCGGAGCCCGGTCGCCGCAGCGCCCACTCCGGCCCCGACGTAGCCAGCTTCCGATACCGGCATGTCAATGACCCGTTCCGGCCCGAACTCCTCGTAGAGCCCGCGCGTGGCGCCAAAAGCGCCACCGTACGGCCCGATGTCAATCCCCCACAGCACCACGGCAGGGTCCCGGCGCATTTCCTCGGCCATGGCCTCGGCCAGTGCTTGTGCATAGGTTAGCGTTCTCATGCTCGTCTCTCCTCGTTGATGTGCGGGGTCAGGCCCACAGGTCTTCCAGCGCGCTCTCCGGTTCGGGCAGCGGGCTCTGGCGGGCGAATTCGACCGCCTCGTCCAGCTCCTGCACCACCCTCGCCTCGATCGCATCGGCCTCTGCTTCGGTCAGGACGCCTTGCTCAATCAGCAGCCTGCGGTAGGGTGCGATCGGCTCCCGCTTGAGCCAGGCTTTCACCTCCTCCGGCGGGCGGTAGGTGTCGGGCTCACCCTCGAAATGCGTTCGCCAGCGGTAGGTCTTGCACTCGATGAGCGTCGGCCCCCTGCCGGCCCGGGCTCTGTCCACCGCCTCCTTGCAGACCTCGTAGACGGCGATGACGTCGTTGCCGTCAATGGCCAGGCCGGGGATGCCGTAGCCCACGCTCCGGTCGGCGATGTCCTCGATCTTGCGCACCTGGCTTTGCCGTGTGCCGACGGCATACAGGTTGTTCTCGCACACGTACACCACGGGCAGATCGAAGGCGGCGGCGATGTTGATCGCCTCGTGGAAGGTGCCCTGGTTCGAGGCGCCGTCGCCGAAGAAGCAGACGGCCACCTGGCCCGACTTGCGCAGCCTGGCCGAGAGGCCCGCTCCGGTGGCGATGGGCAGCCCCCCCCCCACGATGCCGTTGGCCCCCAGGATGCCCAGGCCGGGCGCGGCGATGTGCATGGAACCGCCCTTGCCCTTGTTGTAGCCCGTGGCTTTGCCGTAGAGTTCGGCCATCATGCGCTTCATGTCGCCGCCCTTGGCGATGATGTGACCATGCCCGCGGTGCGTGCTGGTGATGTAGTCATCGTCGTTGAGCGCCGCGCAGGCGCCGACGGCGACCGCTTCCTGGCCCAGGTACAGGTGAACGAAACCCGGCATCTCGCCGGCAGCAAACAGGTCCTTGACGCGATCCTCGAAGTGACGAATCTTGAGCATGCGCTCGTACATCAACATCAGCGTGTCACGTGGAATGTCCATTGCTCCGCTCCTTCTGCCTCAGCCCCTGAGCAAAACCAGGCTGGCTGCGGCTGCCTCTTCGCTGGACACGGTGGGCTCGAACTCGAAGCCCACGTAGCGGTCGTAGCCTGCCGCCCGCAGCGCACGGAAGATGTTGGCGTAGTTGAGTTCGCCCGTGCCCGGTTCGTGGCGGCCCGGAACGTCGGCGACGTGAACATGGCCGATCACGTCCAGGTTACGGGTCAGGGTCTCGATGATGTTCCCCTCCATCACCTGCATGTGGTAGATGTCGTAGAGCAGCTTGATGTGAGGGCTGTCCACCGCCCGAACCAAATCCAGGCCGACGGCCGAACGGTGGAGGAAGTAGCCCGGGTGATCCACGGTGATGTTCAGCGGTTCCAGCACCAGCGTGACCCCGGCCTCCTCGGCCAGCGGCGCCAGCGTTTTGAGGCCGTCGAGGACGCTCTGGTATTTGGCCTCCTCGCTCAACTCCGGAAACTGGAAGCGGACCGAACGGTCATCGCCCAGTTCGTCGGTCAGCAGGAACAGGGCGGGAGCGTCCATCTCCGGCACCTTGCCCAGGCTCTTCTTCACGCCGGCCACGAAGCTATCCCGCTGGTCGGGATGGATCAGCGTGCCGCCCAGGTTCGACTGAAACGAGGCGATGGCCAGGCCAACTTTGTCCGCTGCGGCCTTGATCGCCGGCAAGTCCTTGTTGTCCCAGTTCCAAAACTCGATAGCATCGAAGCCCGCTTCGGCGGCTTTTTCGATGCGTTCCAGAAACGGGTACTCGGTGAAGATCATTTCGATGCAAACCGAAGCTTTCATGGGTCGGGATCCTTTCTCCGCTTTGCTGCTGAGTGCTTCAGAAGACAACGCTCCATGTTCAGATTGCCAATGACAATGATGTCCGCCATAGCTGCGCTTTCTTGCGCCTATCTGGTGGTGGCTGCACGGGCGAATAGCGCATTGCGGGGGGCGAGGGGCGAATCATTCCTCGCCTCTCGCTCCTCGCCCCTCGCCAAGCCACTCAGCACCGGCAGGAAGTTGAAACGACGCTGTCAGAACGGTCGCCGTACGTGCAGAGTGCCTCTCCCGGAGGCCGAGAGAGAGGGCTTACCCCTATGCCTCGTTATGGTAGTAGAGCTCCCATCCCAGATAGGTCGAAATCGCCTCGTTCAGGACATCGGCGTAATGGCTGCGCGTCATGGCGACGTGATGTTCGAACCCTTCCTTGCAGATGAAGTCCAGCAAGCCCTGCAGGCCGGGAACCCGGCAGACGGCGGAACCGCCCTGAATGGTCACAGGATCGTCGGTGAACTCGCCCTCTCCCAGGTAGCACTTGATGATGCCCAGGGGGTCATCGGTGGAAATGCGAAAGAAGGTCATCGGCCCGGCGGCCACCTGACCCTTGATGGCGCCAAAGCAGCGATCTGCCCCTAACGTCTCTCCTAAGATGTCCAGATTGGAGATCTTGACATCTTTCCCCATGAAACTCCTGGGATAGTTGCTGCAGTGGGTGTTGATGCACATCTCCCGATCGTCGCCGTAGTTGTTGTTCCAATCCAGGAAGCCTGGCGGATGGCCCGAAGCGAGCAGCAGGGCGTACATCGAGACCGCGCCGGCCACGTCCATTTCGCAAGCGCTGGGCAGAAGCCGTTCGCCCATCATGCTCATGGACAGGCAGGTTGCACAGCCGTAATTCCTCTGGATCGAGTCCCAGCATTCGACGGCGCTGGCATGGCACTCGTTCTCGTCCATCCAGCGGTCAATCACCACGGACAGCCTGGCCTGTTTGAGAACGTTGTCCGGCGCGATGTGGCCCGGAATCCTGCCATAGGCCCCGATCTCGTCCAGCTTCGCCTTGACGGCCGGATCGTCGTCTTTGAGTGCCTGGGCGCTGGCGATGATCACGGAGAGATCAACAGGGACAACCGTGATGCCCGCAGTCTGGAGGATCTTCTCGCTGAAGCGCACCGTTTGGAAGGCGGCCGGCCGGGCGCCGATGGCGCCAATCCGGGCGTGGCTCAGGCCATTCACGACCCGGCACACCCTGGCGAAAAACTCCAGGTCCTGGGCAAACTCCTCGCTGGCGAGAGGATAGGTGTGGTAGGTGGTGTTGGTGAAAGGGATCCCGTACTGGTAGAGGTTGTTGCACACCGAGAACTTGCCGCAGAAGGCGTCTCGCCGGTGGGCGAAATCGAACTTGCCCAGTTCGTCGTCACAGGCCTGGACCAGCACAGGCACATCCAGCCTGGCCATGTCCAGGGTCTGAACGACCCCCAGTTCATCGCCGAAGTTGGGAAGGACGACGACGATGCCGTCAATCTTATCCGCGTTCTCCCGGAAGAGTGCCGCACATACCCTGGCGTCATCCAGGGTTTCGATAGCGCCGGTGGGCGTGGCCTCCTCGGGCGGTAGGACGTACTTGTAGCCCAGGTCATCCAGCCTGGCCCGCAACTGCCTCCGGCCCTCCGTCGCCAGTTGCGGGTTGAAGAAGCCTCTGGTGCCGACGATCAGACCGAAGGTAGGTTCTTTTGCCATGATTCTCATTCTCTCTTGCTCCTTTCGTGAACTGAAATTGGTGAAGGATTACCGGTTGGGAAACGCTTAGATCTCGATACCCAGAAGGTGGAGGGCGATCGTTTTCACCTTCTCCTCTGCTCCCACGTAGAGCCAGAGCAGCATTTGGTCCGTGCTGGCCGACCGCCCCGTTTCGCCGCCGATGGTCTGCAAGTTGCATTCCATCTCGGCGAAGCCGCCGAATTCGCCGCCGTCGTTGTACACGTGGATCGAATGGCCCCGGCAGCCGGGCGTGTGATCCGGTTCTTCGGCATAGGGCACGGAAGGGTTGTTGAAGAAGTTGCGCAAGACCAGGTAAGCACGACCATCGTCAAGATGGTTGAAATACCCCATGCGTCCGAAGACGTGCGCGGCCTTGTAACCGACTTTGTACTGCTGGCGGCCCGTGAGCTGGAGGCGAACGTGGTCGGCATGAATGGCCTGCAGATCGCCCACAGGCGCGTAGTAATCCACGAACTCCACGCCAGGCGAAGCGGGGATGACCAGCACGCCGCCGGGGTTGAGCTGAACCAGGTTCCATGCCTCGCTCATGATGTCATCCAGTGTGCTTTCGGAGAGGGAGACGATCTGCTCGTAGCCGGCAAAGAGCACCCCAGCGATCAGGTCCTCGTAGGCGCTCAGATTCCGCAGGGGATCTTCGGCCTGCCGGATTACCCGCTCCAGGTGCAGTTCCTTCCGACCCGAGGCGAGGTTGTACGCTTCCAGGGTGATGTCCTGAGACAGACGGTACCGACCTGGCTGCGGCTGTTCCAGCACGTAGTTCCCCGGGTCCACCTGCGGCGGCCAGAAGACGCTCCCCCAGAAGTTGCTGCGGTCTCGAACGCCGTACTGGATCTCGGGAGCGATCCAGATTCTGGAGCCGCCCAAGTTCCAACTCCCGGACTCCAGGAACTCCTTGAAGGAATCGGGGCGGGCGAAGGCGCGGTTCATCCAGAAGATGCCCTCGTCATCTGGCGACAGAAAGGGGCCAAAGATGCGTCCACCGCGCTGCGAGATCACGATGGACACGTCGTTCTGCAATGGGAGCAGGCCATAGAGAATGTCGTTTTCTTCCAGACGAGCGATGATCTGATGACGCGTGATCTTGTCGTTCATAGGAGGTCCCTCTTCTTGTAGTATGCTCTGGCTTCGTCGAGAATGTGATCCAGATCCTCGTTGGTAGCAATCTTTTCCTCCCTTTGCAGAGGCGGCTCCCAGCCGCTGGGTTTTGCAGAACGCCACCACTTCCCGTTCAGCCACTACCCATTCGGCGGAGCCTGGCCCGCGCGCTTCACGGTTTGTCCTCTGGGGGGAAGATCTTCTCGGGTGTCACCCGGCCCTTCGGGCGCTCGATCAGTTCGATGGTGACCCCAATGCTGTCTTCGGTGTCCAGGTAGGCGTAGTGCCCGTCGCCGTCACGGCCAAAGCCGGCGCCATCCATGGTCATCTTCAGGCCGGCCGCCTCAGCCTCCGCCAGAGCCGCTTCCATATCCTCGACCAACACCCCGAAGTGGTGCATGCCATAGCCGTGCTCGGTGACGAAGTCGGCGTAGACGGTGTCCCCTTCCACCATTTCGATCAGCTCGATGCGCAGGGGGCCAAGGTAGGACAGGGCGATCCTCATCTTGTACTCGGCAGGCTCCCCGTGATAGGTCATCTTCCTGACCAGCGGCTTGCCATAGGTGTAGAAGTGCCAGGGGCCGATGCCGAACAGGTTCCCGTAGTTTTCGACAGCTTTGTCGAGATCTTCGACGATGATGCCCACCTGAGCCACGCCGTCATTCAGAAACGGCAGCCTGTGCTTGTTCTCCTTTTCGCACATAGAAGCATCCTTTCGCTACGGAAGGAAGACAGTCTTCAGGACCTTCCCTTCGAGAGCCATCTTCGCCCCTTTCTCAAATTCGGAGAGAGGGAAACGGTGGCTGACCAGCTTGTCGCCGGGAATCCGGCCTGAGGCCAGCAACTGCAGGGCCTGTCGCTGGTGCCGGGGGGCAAAGCCGGCGATGCCGATGAGGTGAAGTGCGTTGTAGTGCACGATATTCATGTCCACGCCGGGTTTGCTGTTGTCTTTGGGCAACCCGCCAAACACAAGGATGCGGCCGGCCTTCCTCGCCATCTCCACGGCCTGCACGACGGCGCTGGGCGCTGGCGTGGCGGTAACGACCACATCGGGGCCCTTGCCACCGGTCAGCCGGCGAGCTTCTTCCACCAGATCGGTCTTTGCAGCATTGATGATCACGTCCGGCTCGAAGGGCTCGGCCAGCCTCAGCCGTTCGTCCACGATGTCGGCGATGAGTATCCTGTCCGCCCCGCGGGCGCGGGCCAGGCTCACCTGTGCGCAGCCGATGGGCCCACTGCCGATGATCATCACCGTGTCGCCAAGCCCCACCTGGCCTTGCTCCTGCGAGTTGACGACGGAGGAAAGGGGTTCCGAGATGGCCGCATAGACGGGGTCCAGCCCCTCGGGCAGCCGATGGATGGTGCCCAGACGGACACACTCCTCGGGGATGGCGATGACCTCGGCCAGCCCGCCAGGCCACTGCTGGGCGATCTCGACGTAGTTCTCGCAGAACTCGTAGCGGCCATCGCGGCAGAAATCGCAGACGCCGCAGTAGGCATTGGGCCCCACAGCCAACCGCTCACCCACCTCCCAGGGACCCTGGTACTCGCTGCCCACCTGGATCACGTCGCCACAGATCTCATGGCCAATGATCCAGGGGAAGGTCACCTTCCGGTGCCCGCTCCGCAAGGTCCTCAGGTCCGAACCGCACAGCCCGCAGGCCACAACCTTGAGGAGAAACCCCCTCTCCGGGCACTGCGGAATGGGGACCTCTTCCACCGCGAACTGCATGGGCGCCCTGACCACAACCGCTTTCATCGTCCCATTCATCGTCCCATTCATCGTTCGTTTTCTCCGCTATCCCACCTGTCGTCGCCCGATGACCTTTCCATGGCCAGTTGGGCATCCTGCATCTGACGCAGTTTGTACACGAATATGCTGGGGTCCGGCGCGAAGTTCTCTTCCGTCAGCATCTCGCCCCTGGCAATCTCCTTCACGACCTTGCCGCCGGGCACGAGACCCAAGGGGATAGCCTTCAGAGCGTGGGCCTCTTCGTAAATGTAGGTGCGGCCGAAAAAGTCGGCGCAGCCGATCTCCCCCACGACCTCACCCGGTTTCAGGTCTCGTTTGGCGATGGCCGCCACCTCGGAGACCAAACGCTTGGACACGATGGTGCTTTCGCCGTAGATGACCGCTTCGGCGATCGAAATCGGGGTCTCGACGTTGCAGAGGTGATAGGGGCGATAGAGGGTGTAGTAGGGGCCATTCCCCATGGAGAGGAACTTCATATCCACCCGGATGCGCGGGTCGGGCGAGGTGACGATGACGAACACGCCTGGCGCCACCTTGCCGGTGGAGTAATCCACGCAGCCGCTGCGGCTCAGGATGCCGCCGTCCTCCTGGGGAATGAGGACCTTGTTCAAATCCGGCACGTCCACCTGAGGGCCGTGCATGCCTGGCACATCTGGCACGAGGCCGGTGGCATTGGACATGGCTGCCAGCTCGACCATCGTCTTGGAGCCGTCCTTGAATGCAGCCAACATCTTGGGATTCATTCCCCTGGTCAGGGCTTCTTCCTGGCAGGATTCGGGCGTGGCATTGAAGTCTATGGGATTGTTCTTGCCCTTGCCCAGACACACGATGTCGAAGCCCAGCGTGCCGGCGAAGTTGTACAGCATCTTGCACACGCCCGGCTCATCGCCTGAGGCTGCTGTGTACACACAGCCGGCCTGCTCTGCCAGACGATGCAGAAGCGGCCCAACGGTCACATCCGTTTCCACGTTCAACATGATGACGTGCTTGCGGTGCAGGATGCAGTTCCAGGCCACTTTCGATCCGATTTCGGTGATCCCAGTGGCCTCGACCACTGCGTCCAGACTGTCCAACTGAGTCAGAAGCAGCGCGTCCTCCGTGACCAGATATTGGCCTGCTCTGAGCGCATCTTCTGCCTCGCCCAGTCTGTTGGTGACCCGGAGTTGGGATTGGGGAACCCCTATCGCCTTCAAGGTGTCCAGAGGCCGGTTGATGTCAAGGTCGGATAGGGCCACGGTGTCCATACCCACTATCTGGTTCGTCACGTGAACCATCCCCGAGCCCATCTGTCCGCAGCCTACCAGGCCGACGCGAATGGACCGGCCCTCTTCTTCCCGTTTCTGCAAACGCTCATAAAGCTCCATGTTAACCTTGGCTCCTTAGTTATCAATGGGGCGCGTCAGTCTGCCCATCCTCGTCCATTGGGATGGACCAGCGCCTTCACATCTTGCTTGGCACGCAGGTTGGCGAAGGCCGTTTCCCATTCTTCGAGTTCGTAATGGTCGGTGATCATCGGATCCAGGTTGAATACGCCGCGGTCCAACAGGTCAATGGCGTGTTCCCAGGTCTCCGGGCCGTTCCAGCTCCAACTGCCCCGGATGTCGAGTTGCCCCAGGCTGACCTGATCCAGGTTGACGGTGATCTTGCGCCCCCACAGGCTGATGAAGACGATCACCCCCTTGCCACCGGGGCCTTCGTAGGCCTTGCGCGCACAGTCAATGGCATGCTGGACACCCTTCTCGCTGGCCGAGCACTCCAGCACGAACTCTGCGCCCTTTCCGCCTGTGATCTCCATGACCGCCTTTTCCGGGCCATCCTCCGAGTACAGGATGTAGTCCGCCCCGACCTGCCGGCCCACCTGCAGTCGCTTCTCGTCGCTCTGGAGGCCGATGAGAAAGACGCGGCGCGCGCCGCACACTTTGGCGTACTGCACGCCCATGAGGCCCATCGGCCCAGGGCCGACCACGACAACGTCATCTCCCACCCTGACCTGGGCCCGTTCCTGGATCAGGTGGTGGGTGGCGACGATGGGCTCGGCCAGGCAGGCGTGATCCAGGGACACGTGGTCGGGCACGCGGTAGATGACGTGCTCCGGCACGCGCATGAAGGGCGCATAGGCGCCATCAATGGTCACGCCGAGCCATTCCCCTGGAGCGCACTCGATGTCGGCGACGAATTTGTCGCCCTCCCTGACGCGGGTCACATTCGCCCCCACCGCATGGGCGACACCGGAAAACTCGTGCCCCAGGGTGACCGGCGCCTGGTAGAAGTGTCGGTCCTCCTGAATCAACAGGTCGCTGCCGCAGACGCCGGCGGCATAGACCTTCATCAGCACGTCATTGGGGCCGATCTCGGGAACCGACACCTCGCGCAACTCAACATGCCCCACGCCTTTCGCCGTTTTTCGTAACGCTTTCATCTGTCGTTTTCCTCGTTCATTTTCACAAGCGCTGATGGATGCTCACGACGGCCGGATAGACCTCTCGATAGAGCTCATAACGGGCCGCGTAGCGCGCTGAGCGCGCCGCATCGGGTTCGAACCTTCGTTCCAGACGCAGCATCTCTGCCGCGGCCCGAGCTGCGCTGGAGAAGTGCCCCGCGCCCGCACCGGCCAGCAGGGCCGCCCCCCAGCACGCCGCCTCGGTGATGCGGGGCATGACCACGGGGATGGTGGTGATGTCCGCTTTGAGCTGCAGCCACAAGGGGGAGCGCGCCCCGCCGCCGATGGCCCGCAGTTCGTCAATGTCCACCTGTCCCTCCCTCAACAAGTCCAGATTGACGCGCAGTTCGAAGGTCAATCCCTCCAGGATGGCCTTGGCCAGATCGCGCTTGCTGGTGCCAAAGGTGAGGCCGAGAATGGCTCCCCTGGAGGCGGTGTCGAAGCGGGGAGTGCCACTGCCGGCGAAGTGAGGCAGCAGCAGCAGGGGTGAAGGCTCCGGCGAAGCGTCCTGAAGGATCAGGTCGTAGGGATCATCACCGCTCGCCCGCGCCTGCCGCATTTCCTCCTGACACAGCGTGTCGCGGAACCAGCGCAGCAGCAGCCCGCCGCTGTGATTCAGCGTCATGGCCAGGTACAGGCCGGGCACGACGTGCGCGTAGACCGAGATGTTGCCCTCGTACAGCGTCTCGTTCAGCGCCAGCGAGTCCAGGACCACTTCCACCACCTCGGCGGTGCCGGTGGAGACCATGGCCAGGCCCGGCTGGGTGAGTCCCACGCCCAAAGCGCCACACGCCTGGTCGTGGCCGCCCGTCACCACCAGCGGCGGTTGGGCCAGACCCAGGCTCTCCGCCAGTTCGGGCCGCATGGGCCCCACCGCCGTAGCGGACGGCTGCACCGTGGCCAGACGATCCGGGTGCAGTTCCAAAGCTGCCAGGATTTCGGGCGACCAGCAGTCCTCAAGCAGGTCGTAAAGCTGAGTGCGCGAGGCCAGGCAGCGGCTGATCACCGCCTGGCCGGCCATCTTGTTGATGAGGAAGTCCTCGTACAGCAGGAAACGGTCGGCGCCAGCCCACAGGTCTGGCTCGTGCTCTTTCAGCCACAGGAGTTTGGGCAATGTGTTGATGGTGTGTATGGGCATGCCTGTGCGCTCGAACAGGTGTCTGGCGCCGAAGGTGTCGCGCAGCCAGGCGTTCTGCTCGCCGGTGCGTGTGTCCATGCCCAGGATGGCAGGACGCAGGGCCTGTCCCTGGGCGTCTACCGGCATCACCGCCTCGCCTTGCACCGACAATCCCAGGGCGGCGATGTCTTCGGGGCCGGCGGCGGCAATCGCCTCCCTCAGGGCGTCCTGGGCCAACCGCCACACGCCCTCGGCGTCCTGCTCCGCCCAGGTGGGATGCGGGATGTCCACAGCGTACTCGCCGCTGGCACTGGCCACAAGCCTCCCTGTGGCGTCGAAGATGACGGCTTTACAGCCGGTGGTGCCAATGTCCAGGCCAATGAAGCGCATCGAAGTCACTTTCTCCTGATATGTGATCACGAAAACGGTCAGCGAGCGGTGCGCCCTCGGCGCCCCAGCCCGCTTGCCCGCGTTCAAGCGGCGACGCCGTCGCGTGATCTTCTCGGGCGGAGGGTACAGAAGCGATGTCTACGAACTGTGAACGGCGAACACCCCCCTCATCAGATGCGCAGCACGTCGCCTCCGACCAGGCCAACCAGCAGGGGAGCACCCGGATCGAGCCCTTGCGGTGCGATCACGGAGGCGATATCCCGGCCGGCGGACCAGCCTGCCTGCCAGGGAGACCAGGTGTGGCCGCCATCTCGCGAGACAAGCAGCGCGTCTCCCTGTACGACCAGCATATGCGGTTGGGCCGGGAACTGGGGCGAAAGGATAAGGCCATTCACGGCATCGGTCACGATGGACTCGCCCAGGCGCACCCAATGGTGCCCCCTGTCATCGGAACGGAAAAGGCCCTGCGATTCCGTGCCCGCGAACAGGACACCGTTGTTGGCGTAGTTCGGGGACAAGGCGAGAGTGAGCACCGGCGCGGCATCGGGAGAGAAGTCCACCTCTCGCCAGGCGCGGCCGCCGTTCGTGCTGCGGAAAATGCCACTCTCGGTACCGGCGAAGAGCGTCTCGTCATGGGCAAAATCGGGCGAGATGGCCAGGCAGAGCACGTTCAAATCCAACAGGCCGAAGTTCCACGTTGGCCAGAGCGCGCCCCGGTCGCCGGAGCGGAACACACCATCTTCCAGCGTGCCGGCGAGCAACGTGCCATCGTGAGCCCAATTAGGCGACACCACCAACGCCAGGACGAGAGGCGGCGGCGAGGGCAAACGGGTGACGAACCAACTGCGGCCGCCGTCAAGCGAGCGCAAGATGGCGCCAGGCACCCCGGCGAACACGCAGCCATCGGCCTGAAAATCGGGGGACACGGCCACAGCCGCCGTGGGCAAGGCGGTGTCCAGCTCCAGCGAGGCATAGGCGTCCTGCCAGGTGAGGCCGCCATCCTCAGATCGGTACAATCCCGACGCCCGGGCAGCGAAGCAAAGGCCATCCCGGTCAAAGGTGGGTGACGCGGCCAGGGAATAGACAACGTCCTGAGTTGTGGTTTCTTCTGCCATGTCAGCTACAGTCGCTTGATCTTGCTCGGCTCACGCCCGGTTACCAGCGGTTGTTCCTGGCGGTGAACCAGGACATCAATGGTCAGAGCCTGCGCGGCGCTGGTAACCGCGCCGTACACGGCCGACTTCTGCACGGCGGTCGCGTCGTAGATACCCGACTGCGCCACATCCACGATCTGTCCCGAGGTCACATCAAAAACATGTCCCGGCCCGGCCAGTTTGACGTGGGCCATGACTTCGCTGGCATCGTACCCCGCGTTGGCGATGATGGCGCGCATCGGCGCTTCCACCGCTTTGATCAAGATTCGATAGGCAGCGTGGGCATCGCTGTCGCTGCTCTGATCTAGCAACCGCTGCAACGCCGGGCGACAGGCCAGCAAAGCCACACCGCCGCCAGGCACCACGCCTTCCATCATGGCTCCCCGCATGGCGGCGGCGGTCCGCTCTGCCAGTTCCTTGCGCTCCTCGATCTCCAGCTCCGTGGCGCCGCCGACCCACAGCGTCGCCGACCCGCCCATCAGCTTGCCGATCCGTTCTCGCAGTTTCTCCCGCTCGACCGGGTTATCGGTTCGATCGAAGCGAGCTCGCAGGTGGGCGATGTGCTGGCGCAGGGCCCGCGCATCGCCCTTGCCGCCGATGATCCGGAAGTTGCGGCGGTCAGCCCACACCCGCCGCGCCTGGCCGAGATCATCCAGTCCTATCCGGTCCAGGGTGTCACCGGCGATGCGCACGAAAGGACGCCCGCCGGTCAACACGGCCAGGTCCTCCAGGGCTGCGGCCCGGGCGTAGACGTCCCAACCGGGCGTTTGCACCGCCACAGCCTGAAACCGCTCCGGATTCTTGTTGGCCAACAGGAAATTGATGGCCGCATCGGAGATCTCGCCCAGCACCATGAAGAGATAGCGAACATCGGCCCGGATCGCCAGCTCCAGCACGGGGAAGAGCTGCTGGGGTGTTTCGATCCTCAGATCGCTGATCAGGATGGCCGCATTCTCGAACTCGGTGCGGAGTTGGGCGTGGCCGGTGATCATTTCCCGCGACACGAGGCCACGCTCCCAGTAGATCCCTTCCACGTACTCCCGCTCCAAACCTCGGCCGCGTCCCTTTCGGATCTCCAGCCGGCCATATTCGCCGATGATGTCGAAGATCTCGCCCATCAGCCTGGCCATGGGCGGATCATAGCAGATGGTCTCTGCGATCTGCGCGAGCTTCTCTTTGCCCTCCAGATGAACAGTGCTTTCCGAAAGTTGATCGAGGATGGCCCGCATGCCCTGTTCCAGGTAGGCACGCAAGCGCATGGCGTTGCCGCCGGAGGTCAGATAGCGCACGCCCTCGTTGTAGATCAACTGGAACAACAGCGCCGCGGTAGCGGTGCCATCCCCCACCTGATCCCTGATGCGCACCAGGAGGTCTCGGACGAGCATCGCGCCCACGTCTTCAGCACGGCCCGGCAATTGGATGATGCGCTGGGCGATCACGGCGCCGTTGTCGAGCAGTTCCGGCATCCTGTTGTCGAGGATCCGATCAATGGCGACGACGCGGGGCAAAGGGCCCAGAGTGGGGCGGATAGCCTCGACGATCTTGTTGATACCCTGTTGCATGCCCCGATAGGTGGCAGGCTGAAAGATGACCCGTTGACTTTTTGGCTCAGGCTTTGGATGGGGCATGGGGTTCAACTATCCCTTGATCGCTCCTGCCATCACGCCCTCGACGAACAGCCGACGGAACATCAGATAAACGACAACCATGGGTACCACGGAAGCGAAGATCGCCGAGTAGATGACCTGGAAGTTGGTCGAGAACTGGCCCACAGCGCTCTGGATGAAAGGCAGCAGCGTCGAGTTAGACGGGTCCAGATACACATAAGGCTCCAGGAACTGATTGTAGAACAAAGGCATCTGGATGACGACCAGGCTGACAATGGGCACTTTCAGAAGGGGAAACAACACATACCGGACATACTGCAGCCTGCTGGCCCCGTCAATCATGGCCGAGTCCTCAAGATCCCTGGGGACGCCACTGATGGCAGAGGTGAAGATCATCGTGGACAGGGCCGTGCCCTTGATATTGAGCAGAACGAGCGCTATGATCTGGAGCGCCCAGCGCAACAGGCCCCTCTCGGTGTAGTTGGGGAACAGGTTGAAGATCCACTGAAAGAGCTGGTATTGCGGCAGAAGGATCAGCATGACGGGAACGACCATTTGCAGAAGGTAGATGTTATACACGGCCATCTGATCCCTGCGGCGCAACCCGGCCAGCCCGTAGCCTGTGAGAATGGACAGGACGATCAACAGAACCAGGCTTACCACGGTCACCAGCAATGTCCTGCCCAGAGCGGCCCAGAAGGTTGTGCCATACAGATCGCCAAACAGCAAGGTATTCCAACCATTGTAGCGGTAGAATCCGGCGAAGTGCTCCTTGACCTTCTCCTCGGGGATGTCGAATCGCTCGGCGACCTCGGCCAGCGTGGTGCGGGCCATAAGGAATTCGGTCCGGGGGATACCCAACGCGTCCTTCATATCCGTCAAGTCCAGATCGTAGAAGACGGACAGGTTGCCGACTTCAGCACTCATGCTGACCTCTTCCACCTCCGGGAGCCAAAGGTGCAGATCCGCGGATTCTTTCGTAGGCACAAAACTGCGCACAAAGAGGGCGTAGAAAGGAAACACGCTGAGCACCGTATAGATTGTCATCACCACCACAGCAAACACCCGGAGCAGTCGCTTCCGCTGCCTCATGGTGAATATGGGCTCTCTGGCATATTGGGATTCTGCTACCACAGTTGAGCTAGCCATCGCGGCTATTCCTCCTCGTTTAGTACTGCAGACGTCGTTGCAAACGCTGCAGACCGATGCCGATGAAGACCAGAGGGAGGAAGGTCTCCACGGCCAGCGTCATGCCCATAGCCAGCCGCTCGACCTGGAAGCCATACGTGAAGAACAGGATGCTGAGCAACTTGGCTTCGGGATTGACGTATAGAGCGCCCATGGCTACCAGTTCGTCGAAGACGGCGAAGGAGCCAATGAGGCACATGGTCGTGGCCAGGATGAAGGCGGGCCACATCTGGGGGAAGTAAACACGGAAAAGCCGCTGCCAGTAGGAAGCGCCGTCCACGATGGAGGATTCGATGGTCTCCTCAGGGATCGCCAGAAGGCCGGACAGGAAGATAGCCATGTTGTAGCCGGCGTAGCGCCAGCCCACCAGCAAGGGCAAAAGGAACGCCGTGCCTTGAGCGGAATAGATGTCAATGCTTTTTTTGATGAGCCCCAACTTCAGGAGCAATAGGTTCCCCGTTCCGGTTTCCCCGGAGAACAGCATCACGGCCATGTAACCTACCGCCAGGCCAGACACCATCAGGGGCAGATAGACCACCGTGAAAAAGCCGCCCCGAAAGCCGACCTCGTACATCAGCAGGGCCAGGCTGAGGCCGAAGATGTAGACCGTCGTGTAGTTGAGCGCCACAAACACGACGGTCCTTCTCAGAGCCGGCAGATAGTCACGCAGTACGCTGGGGTTGTTGAAGATAGCCGTGAAGTTGCGCAGCCCCACGGGATTGATCTGTGGGTCGTTGAACTGGGACATGTCGGTGAAGAGGATAGGGATGGCCACGAAGAAGGGGACGATGGTCAGGAAAACAAAGATCACCAGTTGGGGTAGAATGAATGCCCAGTCTTGCAGCATGCGACGGCGCTCGAGCTTACTCCATTTTCTCCTTTGCCGACCCTTGACCAGTTCCTGGCCAGAAGATGTCGCGCGCGCAACTTGCATGATGTTTATCCCTCCAAAGAGACATGCCAGTAGGGGCAGGCCTGCCAACCTGCCCCTACTTCAGAGATTCATGACAGACTCGGAGGCGTGAGCCGCCCCGCGTCTGATAGGAAGATTCTGCCTACGCTAGGCCGGTATGTCGAAGCTCTCTTCCCAGTTGCGCTGGGCGATGTCGAGGGCCTGCTGGACGGTGATCTTGTGTTGCAGCAAGTCAGCGAAGACCTCGTTGTTGCCGTTGGACTCCCAGTCCCAGACTCCCTGCGAGCCCTTCTTGCGGTAGGGGCTGGCCGCCAGGTTGCCGGTCATCCCTTGCTCGAATCGCGCATCGGCCCACAGGCCACCCTCGGTGCCGATGTGCTTCAGAACCTGCAGGAACTGCGGCCCCTTGAGCTCCAGTGCCTCGTCGAGATCGTACAGCGGCCAACGGCCTTCCGCCTGCGCCTTCATGGGGATCGCCTCCGGGCTCCAGAACCATTTCCAGGCGACCTGGGTCTGCTCCCAGTGCGGGGTCTTCTCGTTGCCGGCCCGGATGAACCACTGGTTGTCGATGTTGGGCGGCAGAGCACTCTGCATCCACACCGCCTGCCCCTCGGCGGGCGGCGTGGCGGGCAGGCCAGCCTGATGCCCCTGCACGGCGAAGCCGGAGCCGGCGGCCAGGGCCTTGTCCCACACCCACGGGCCGTGTAGCATCATGACCGACTTGGCGGCGATGTAGCTGGCTTCCATGTCGCCCTCCCACAGCCGGGTCCACATGCTCGGGGGCATCCAGCCTTCGTCGTTCGCCGCCAGGAAGAACTCGTAGGCATGGCGGTAGGGGGAATCCTCGGCGTTGAACTTGGCCTTGCCCTGCCAGCAATCGCGCTGCCGATCCCGTTGACCATCGGGGAGGGCCAGGGGGATGCAGTCCATGTAGTTGTTGCCGAAGATCCAGTTGTGCCAGGCCTGGTTCCAGAACCAGTCCACGCCATCGGTCTTGGCTGCCCAGGCCGCACCCTCAGCCAGCCACTTCTTGAGGTCCTCCCAGGTCTTGACGTCCCTCTGTGGATCGAGCCCGGCCTGGTCCATCAGTTCCTTGTTGTACTGCCAGGTCATGACGAAGCCCTGGAAGACGTCCAGGGAACGGGGGCCAGGCAGACCGTGCAGGTCCGACCACATGTTCTTGACGTCGAACTGCCAGCGATCCCACCAGGGGAAGTCAAGCTCGTCCAGGTTGACAGCCATCTGGTAGTTGTTCTTGTCGAAGAAGATCTGCATCTCCTGGGTGAGCTCGATGGCCGGGAGATACCCGCCCGCGACCTTCGCCTCGTGAGCAGCCGCCGTGTCCTCGTTGATGGAGAACACGTTGATCTTGATCCCTGGATGTGAGGCATCGAACACGTTCCAGATCTCGCGGTACGGCCCTTCGTACTCCGCCAGGGACATGACATCCAGGGTCACCTCTTTCGCCGCCGGAGGCGCCGCGGCCGGTGCTTCCGTTGCCGCCGGTTTCACGGCGGGCTGTTCCGGAGCCGGGGCCGGGCCTGCGCAGGCAGCAAACGCCGCGCCAGCCGCCGTCATGGCACTTAGACGCAGGAAATCTCGGCGGCTAAGCATATTCTCGCTCATCTTTGTACCTCCTCAAACTGTGTGTGAAGTGAAGATTCGACTAACACAAGATGCCAATCGGTTGTAGCAGGTTCACACCACCTCCTTTCTGGACACTCCATTGAGACTGCATAGGGGCTCAGAGCGCATGACTACATCCGCACGGCATAGCCGTTGGGAAACTCCGGGCCGAGTTGATAATCCACGATGCGTTCGAGAAACTTGAGATACTCGATGCCGTCCCTGGCCGCTGTATCCGGATCGGGGATCATCGGCGCGCTTTCGATGGTGCAATAGCCGTCGTAGCCGATTTTCTTCGCCGCCCGGAGCACGGCCTTGAAGTCCACCGTGCCGTATCCCGGCGTAAGGGAGTTGGAATCGCGGAAGTGCATGTGCCACAGCAAGGGGCCGGCATCTATCACCGCTTCGTAGGGATTCAGCTCCTCGAAGTTGGCGTGGAACCAGTCTATCTGAATGCCGATGTTCTCCCGTTCGGTCAACTCGATCATGCGCTTGTGATTGAGCACCGTGTTGACAAACTTGCCCATCTCCAGATGATTCGTGGCCTCAAACACCAGCCGAATGTTCTTGCCTTGCGCATAATCCGCCATGCGTCGCAATGCATCCACCGCCACCGCCGTGCATTCAGCCACGTTGTCACGGGTGATGTCACCGTGTATGGCCACGGCCACCGTGACAAAGGGGGCTCCTAACTCGGCCGCAAAATCAACGGAGGACCTGGTCTCCGAAACGGCCAGGTCAGCCGTCTTGGGTTCGGTCAAGGTCTTGTAGGTGGGAGAAAACGGGTCCCACTCTTCGCCCCAGCACTCGTTGATGCAAGAAACCGCCAGCCCATACTCTGCCTTGAGTCGCTGGTGAGTTTCCAGGTAGTCTTCCATCTTCACGCCGAGCCCATAGCGCCCTTTGGGCGGTGTGATCTCAATGGCGTCATACCCGCACCTCTTCAGCCGCTCGTAGGTCTTTTCCGGATGCAGATAAGCCTCTCTCTGCCCGAAAGTGAGCTGGAAGTAGCTGAACTTGAGTTTATTGCCGGTCATGACGTACTCCTGTTGAAGGTTGGTAAGGTTGGTGAGGTTGGCACGAGTGCCTCTTCAGCTACCACCTATCTGGCCATCCCCGAGCACCCCAGAAGATCAAGCAATCTCTTCGTCTCTGCATGGAAGTAGTCAACGGCCCAGGAGATGATGTGGTGGTACACAGTGACGTTTTGATGCCCATCAGCCATCAGATCTCTGAGATCGCGGCACGCCCCCATGCCCATGGCAGTGTAGTAACACACCTTGCTGATACCGCTCTCGATGATACCTGCATACGCGCTTTCATCCAGACCCGACGCGCCATGCATCACCAAAGGCACCTCTACGAGAGCGTAAATCCGTCGCACCCGCTCCAGGTCCAGACAGGGTTCTCCTTTGTACAGCCCATGCACATTGCCAAAGGATATGGCCAGGGCGTCCACGCCGGTTCTCTCCACAAACTCTGCCGCCGCATCCGGATCGGTGAAGGCCCTCTCGGAGTTGCCCTCTTCTGAGGCTGCCTCAGAACCGCCCATGCTGCCCAGCTCAGCCTCCACACTCACGCCGACGCTATGAGCAACCCTCACGATCTCTTTCGTCTGGCGAACATTCTCCTCAAACGACAGGTTTGAACCATCGAACATGACTGAGGAAGTGCCCAGGTGTATCGCCCTCACCACCTCTTCGAGATTCTGCCCATGATCCAGGATCGTGGCCACGGGAACGCCAGCTCTTGTGGCAGCATTGACGATCAACGGAATGCCCAGTTCCATAGGGACCTTCGGTGTCACCCCCCGGTTGTAGGCAAGGATAAGCGGAGATGCTTTCTCCTCTGCGGCCATCACCTGGCCGATCACCATTTCGAGGTTGCCTGCCAGGAGACTGGGAACGCCATATCCCCGCCTCCGGGCTTGCGAAAGCACCTCCTTCAGGCCCGCAAGAGGCATGGTCTGCCCTTTCTACTCGCCAGTGAGCCTGGCCAGTGCCTCGTCCACCGAGCCGTTGTCGTGGACGATGTGCTTCAGGGCGTGGATCATGGCCGGCGCGTTGCCGCTCTGCCAGACGTTACGTCCAAAGGTGATGCCTGCTGCGCCCGCCTGCACGACACTCTGGGCCATACGTAGGACATCGGCGTCTGTTTCCAGCCTGGGGCCGCCAGCGGCCACCACCAGCGCTGGCGCGGCCATCTCCACCACACGGGCGAAGGTCTCCGCCGAACCGGTGTAGTAGGTCTTGATGATGTCCACGCCCAATTCCATGGCCAGACGGGCTGCATAGCCCACCTGGGTCACCGAATACCTCTCGTCGGGTGGGACGAGTTCACCACAAGGGTAGGAATGGACGATAACCGGCAGAGCCACTTTCTCCGCTTCGCGCACCAACGCACCGAGATTGGACAGAAGGAGTGGTTGCTGCACGCTGCCCACCGTCAGCGCCATGGCAATGGCATCGGCTCCCAATTGCAGAGCATCCTCCACCCAACTGACACACACGTCTCGCTCGGGATGAAAGGGAGAGAGGGTAGAGCACTTCAGGATCAGGGCAATGCGTCCGGCATGGGAAGCAAAGCATCGCTCGGCGATCCCCTTCATCATCACCATCGCATCGGGACCGGCAGCGGCGACGCGATCAACCACCCGGCGGATGTTCTCCAACCCCTCCAGGACACCGTAGCTCGGTGCATGGTCTATGGCTATGGTGAGGATGCGTCCCGATGTAGGATTTTGCATCCTTGCCACCCGAATCGCTTTGCCCAGCATGGTCAAAGCACCCCCCTTTCTCTCGCCGTCTGGCTATGACCTATCTCTCAAGCGGGCCAGCTCTCTGAAGTCCGCCTTCACGTGCTCGTACAGCCTTTTGTAGAGAGCAAAGTACTCCATGTACAACTCGTGGTTTTCCCGCTTGGGCTCCACAGGCGCGGTGTACTCCGCCCACTCCTTGGCCACCGAGAAGTCCTTGAAGACGCCCGTGACCACGCCGGCCAGGATGGCATCCCCCAAAGGTGCGCCGGTGCGCTGCTTCACCAGCACCGTCGGCACGTTGAACACATCGGTAATGATCTGTCGCCAAAGCACGCTCACCGTTCCGCCTTCGTGGAACACAATGGGGTAGTTGATCTTGAGACCAGCTTCCTTGATCAGCCGGTACGAGTCGTACAAGGCATAGGCGACGGCCTCCATCATGGCCCTGACGATGTGCCCTTTGCTATGGTGCAGGGACAGGCCGAAGATCACCCCCTTGGCATACTGATCCCAGATCGGCGTCCGCTCTCCCATCAGAAACGGCAGGATGACGAGGCCCTCACTGCCCGCCGGCACCTTTTTTGCCTGCAGGTTGAGCAGATCGTAGGAACTGACCCCAAGGACACGCTCTGTCTCCACCTCGAGCTGGGAGAAGTTATCGCGCAGATAGCGGATGGACTGGCCGCCGGTCATCGTCGAAGGGATCGTCATGTACGTGTGGGCCGAGTCGATGGTGAAGCCGAGGTTGATCATGGAAAGGCCCGCGGGAGTGAACATGAAGTCCGCATCCCGGAAGATCACACCGAAGTTGCCGACGGTGCCGAGGTTGCTCATGATGTCGCCTTCCTCGGTGACACCGGCGGCGATACAACTGGCATTGAAGTCCACCTGCGTGGCTACGGGAATGCCCGCCACCAGGCCCGTCTCCGCCGCGGCCTCTGGAGTGACCACACCGGCGACCTCCTCACAGTCAACCAAATCGGGGAGGATGGCCGGGTCAATTCCGATCTCCGCCAATATTCGTTCATCGAAACTCCGCCCCAGGATCTCGTAGGCGACGCCGTAGAAGGCAGCCGCGGGGTAGTTGACTACCGCCCTCCCGGTGAGTTTCAAGGTGATGAACCCGTCAATGGTGAGGGCCTTGTGGATACGCCGGAAGGAATCGGGGCGGTTGTTCTTCTCCCATAGCAGATTCACGAGTGCAGGATGATCCTCCAGCCGGTTGGCCGTGAGGCGCATTATTCTCTCTTCCCCCACGTGCTCCTTCAGCCACTCCACCTCCTTTGTGGCGCGCCGGTCCATGAGGTTGTAGGCGCGGTGAATGGGATGGTGATCTCTGTCTACCATCACCATGGAGGGGAGGGCGGAGGAGACGGCCAGGCCCCGAATCTCGCCAGGATTGATGCGCGCCTGAGCAAGGCAATCCTTGATCATGCGGCAGGCGATGGTCCAGTACAGAACCGGGTCGTGCTCCGACCACCCCGGCTTTTCGTGGAAGAACGGATACTCTTCGAAAGCGGAACCCAGAACGTCTCCTTCGGCGGTGATGATACATGCCTTGGCTCCGCCTGTCCCATAGTCGAGTCCCAGCAGGTAGTCTGCCACAACAATTCCTCCAGTTGGTGATTCTGTGCTCTTTATGCTTCGAGAAGCCGCTTCACAAGGAGGGCAATCCGGCCCTGTCTTGCTTCCCCTCTTCTGCCAGCTTCTTGCCCACAGCCCCTCCGGGATGGGTCATGCCGAAGTCATCTCGGGAATACCCTCTGAGCTGCAGCAGCAGCACACAAAGGGCATCGCCAGCCGCGCCATTGACCAGAGAGCTGCCGGTAGCGATCAGGCCGTAGGGGTCCACATCTCCCACGGTCCTTACGTTGAAGACGGCATCGCTCATCTGGGCCAGCGGCGACTGCGGGGCCTCGGTCTGAGCGATGATCCTGGCCCCACGAGCGCGGGCGATCTGGGCAAGCTGGTTGATCTCCGCGCTGTGACCGCCCTTGGAGATGATGTATACCACGTCGCTGGCCGTGATGGCTCCGGAGCCACCGTGGATGCTATCAGCAGCGTTGATGCAGAGGGCTGGCGTGCCGCAACAGGAGAGCAGGTGAGCGAAGCGCTGAGCGATGGCGTGTGAGGTGCCCGCTCCGGTCACCAGAACATGGCCGGCACAATTCAGCAAAAGGGCAACCACCTCCGCCAGGCTCTCGTCGAATTGATCCGCCAGGGCTGTGACCGCCTGCGCCTCACACGTGACCACTTCCCTGGCTTTGACAATCATCTGTGCTATTGAGGTACTCTCCATGCCTGGCCTGATCCTTTAGACTGGCTCAGCACGCAGCGCTTGAGCGGTGGCATGGTCGGTGACCAGCACATCCAGGATCTTGCCGCGCAGCGCCGCACGAATGATGTCGTATTTGATTTCCCCTCCGCCGATTCCTATGACGCGGGGGATAGCCTTGATTTGCTCCAGCGTCAGACCGATAATGCGATCGTTGATCTCCACGTCCAGGGGGTTCCCGTGGGCATCCAGGTAGCGCAGCGCGATATCGCCAACAGCTTGCGCCGCCTTCAGCGTCTCCAAATCGTTAGGGGTGATGATGGTGCCATCGCGCAGCAGAATGGTGTCGGGCTGTAACACGCCCAGGCCCACTACGGCAATGTCGGCCTTTGCCCCCAGTGCCAGTGTTTCCGAAATCTGTTTGTCTGCCATGAGCGCCTCGGCCGCCGCTCGCATGGATACGATTCCCGGCGCAGGCAACAACCGCAGCCTGGCATTAAGCTTTTGGCTCACCCTGCGAGTGAGCTCGGCGGAGTGTTCCAGTTCATCCACCGGTCCCAATCCGCCCAGCATTTGCACAATGGTGACACCGGGGTAGGACTTGAAGGGCAAGGCATCGGCCATGGCCAGTATGGAAAGCCCCCACGCGATGCACACGATCTCGTTGCCGGAAATGCAGCGCACCAGACACTCGGCGGCGGCAGGGCCAAGCTCACGTTTGACGTTGGCGGGGTCTTGCGGGTCGCTGACGGCGACAATGATCACTTCTTCCAGGCCGTACTTGTGTTCCAGTTCACGCTCCAGGTCAGCCATGCCGCTGGGGGGAGGGACGAGGGTGATGTTGACCACTTTCTCGTCGCGGGCTCGCTGCAACAGACGGGAGACTTTGGGCCTGGAAAGACCGAAGCGCCCGGCGATTTGTTGCTGGGTCAGACCGTCAGCATAATAAGACTGAGCGATTCGGTAGAGGAGTCGGTGATGCTCTCTGCTGATTGCCACATCGCCTCCGAGGATTGAGCAAACATGCACCATTGAACACCTGCTCAGATTATAGCACAGCTTCTCGCGTTTGTCAAGATCGTATTCGGGAGCGCAGCAATTCTCAATTTGGCCAAGAGATGGTAAACTACACCCTCACCTGCAAGCCAGAGTCGCATCAGGCGCTGTATGAGGAACTGGCCCTCTTGGAGAAGGTGGAGGGGGCTATCTCCACTATCTCCACCATGACGGTGCGTCGCTGGAATGGGCGCTACTATGAGCGCTGGATCTATCGCTGGGCCGAGCGGTTGCCACTGCGCAAAACCGCCGACACCGTGTGGGTCAACTGGTGCGAGGTGACCATTGTCCATGAGGCCACCGGCGAGCAGCTCTATCACAGCAGCTGGGCTACTGATCATGAGATAGACAGTCAGAACGTGGTGGAGATCGTTGCCGATGGACGCAGTCGCTGGAAGGTGGAGAACGAAGGCTTCAATATTGCTGGGGCGAATGCGGCCTATTTGACAGGGGAGGATTCCTGGGTAGAATAGGGGTATCTCGCGAGCAGCAAATCCGCCGGGAATCTGGCTGGCAGCGAGTGTGCAGTTTCTACCGACCCAGTGGTTGATCGTGCCGTGCTTGACCCCTACAGCATGGTTGTGAGCAGGTTGAAAGGCTTCTCCAGGTGCAAGGGACGCCGTTTCTGTCTGACCCTGAGGTTCTCGCCGCCAGGGCGAGCTACAGCGCCGCGTTGGAACGGTTCTCCCCGCAACTGGTGGAGGCCGGCCGGCGTGTGCTGAACCGCATCGCCACGCCCAATTGGACCCTGGAATGGTACCTGCCTCGCTGGCTGGGCGATGCTTTCGGCCTGCCGGCTGACCTGACCCAGGCCCTGGTCTTGTCCAACGTGTATGGATTATCCTACGTTCGCCTCCAGGACGACCTGGTGGATGGCGAGGTTGACCGGGTATCCTGGGAATCCACGATTCTGTTGGCTGCCGCCCTGCATCACCTGTGGATGTCCCAGTACGTCCAGCTCTTTGCGGGGACATCCCCGTTTTGGCGCTACTTCGAGGAGTTCATGGCCCAGTGGCTGCGGGCCACGCTGCGCAGCAACGAACCTCCGGCCATTGACTTTCAGTCCTACAGGGAAGAAAACTTCCTCCGTCTGGCGGAGCGAGGGGCGCCCCTCAAGATCTGCTGCGCTGGGGCCTGCCTGCTGGCAAGTCGAAGGGAACTCATCGCGCCTCTGACGTCGGCCGTGGATCATTTCCTCGTCAGTGCCGTCCTGCTGGATCACGCCAAGGACTGGGCCGACGACCTGGTGGCTGGCCGCTACAACGTTTTCGTGGCCTACGTCTCTCCCCAGCCACAGGAACCCGATCAACAGGAGAACCACCGCCGCCAGGTTCTGGAAGAGATCTGCTGGGGCGAGGCGGCGCGGCCTTATTTCGACCGGGTACAAAAGCACGTGCACATCGCCCTGGAGAAAGCGCAGGCGGTGGATTGCCCCGGCCTGAACCAGCATATGCGATCGTTTGAGAGCCAGGTGGTGACCATTCGTGACCGTCTGGCTGATGAGACCAAGGCGTGGCTGCGAACGATCACGGAGCAGCTTTTCGGATTGGCCACGCCGTCGGAGTCTGCAACAATTCCTGAAGAAAGGGGGTGATCGAGGTGGCAAGTCGAGAGCAGTTGGAGCGATTGGTGGGCCAGGCGCTGTTGGACGTGGGCTTCCGCAGCCGGTTGCTCGGCGACCCGGCAGGCGCGGCGCAAGACATCGGCGTGCATCTGACGCGGGGCCAGGCCCAGCGCATCCGGCAATGGGATGCAGGGGCACTGGACGCGCTGGCCGGGCCCTTCGAGGACTGGTTGGCCCAGCTCATCCAGTGGCTGATCTCCCATTTCGGGAGAGGGTGGTAGCGACATCGGCAAAGGGGGTGATCGAAGTGGCGAGTCGGGAGCAGTTGGAGCGATTGGCGGGCCAGGCGCTGTTGGACGTGGGCTTCCGCAGCCGGTTGCTCGGCGACCCGGCAGGCGCGGCGCAAGACATCGGCGTGCATCTGACGCGGGGCCAGGCTCAGCGCATCCGGCAATGGGATGCAGGGGCACTGGACGCGCTGGCCGGGCCCTTTGGGGACTGGCTGGCCCAGCTCATGCAGTGGCTGATGGGGTTGATCGGCAAGGATCTATGGTAGCACTTCTGCGTTGAGAGGACCGGCGGGCGCTTTCCCTGGCGAGAAGAGAAGAGGGGCGTTCCCCCCTCGGGATTTGTCTGCCTGGGCCAGGGGACGCAGCCCCATTTCGACCGGGTGCAAAGGAACATCCCTGTCGTTGGTGGGGCTGCCTTTGGGATTGCCGGCGCGGTCTGACTCTCCGACTATGCTTGAGACAAGGAGGTGATCCGAATGGCAAGTCGCCAGGAACTGGAGCGAGTGACGGGTAGAGTGTTGTCCGATGCCGACTTCCGGCAGAGATTGTTGAAGGACCCGGAAGGCGCGGCAAGGGGCATTGACGTGGCTTTGACGCAGGAGCAGGCTGATCGTATCAAGGGATTGGATGCGGACAAACTGGAAAGTTTGGCGGCCGATTTCCGGAAGCTGATCGGGCCTGGCCTGCACTTTCTGTGGTAGCATCTCCCGTCGAGGAGACCATAGGGTCTGCGCAGAGGCAGCCATTCCCAGGCATGGCTGCCTCTGTCCGTTTTTCGCATTGGGGCAAAAGCCGCACGTGGAGCAGCCTTTCCAGGCTGCTCGGCAGGCTCGAAAGCCTGCCCCACGTGTCA
>JACKQG010001131.1_pt1 | contig 37422 bp, 35 predicted proteins | sample 8237621 | NCBI WGS metagenome assembly JACKQG01 (sample SAMN15677084, study PRJNA649215) | marine metagenome | biome: marine; feature: Black Sea; material: saline water; isolation source: suspended particulate matter (SPM) from the Black Sea western gyre | collected 2013-06-09/2013-06-10 | depth... | reverse complement strand
TTTAAAAACTGGTTTTTCAATGAAATTGATTAAAATCTAATTTTTAGAGGTTCCCTTAAACAATGTACCAGATCATTTTACCAGCATATTTACCAGCACGAATCACTCTCTATTGCTACAGAATAGTTGAACCCGTTCTCAACAAGTATGCAGTTTACAAAAATGACTTGCCATTGTCACTAGATTTCACTTTTTTTCACATTTTCCCAGCTGCTTCATCTTCATTTTTGGATTCATCTACCTCTTCAACGTCAATTAGACCAATTTTAATGAGAATCAATTTTCCATAGACATACAAAACTAAAAAAACAACACCCATGATGAGAATCGAACCCATTTCAAATATTACATCTACAATCACTTCCATCTACTTACTCTTTGCTATTATAATCATTATCAAAGTACGCTTTTTTGTAGCCAGTATTTATACACAATTTTTCTTTTCTTACTCAATACCACAAGAGTCCACAAAATGTGGAAACACACAATAAATTTCTACAGCAAGAACACTCACCGGTTATTGCTGATGTAACTCTGCCTGAACACAACGGTCTGCAACTGCTGAGAAACTGAGAATAAACTAGAGTTTAGTAATTTGGAAGATGTTGAACGCCTTCGTCGTTTACCTCTTCATTCTGCACATAATTTTGATCATTATAAGACTGGGCCAGCCGCCACTTGAGATATGCATAGGCGCTGATTGGCGGATATTTGTCAGCTTCCTCCGTCAGGTTTTTGATGATCACATCACGGCCTGGATCAACAAAGTAGGGCATTGAATATCTAGTTCGATTAAGGTCTGCATTCACCACCCTGTGTGGAGTAGACTTAAATTTGTCATTGCTCCATCTTTGAAACATGTCGCCTATATTCAGGACTATCGAATTCTCAACGATTGGTACATCAAACCAACCGTCCTTTTCTCTGTCAAAAACCTGCAAACCTGAAACATCATCAAATCGCCAAAGTAGAGTGATTGAACCATAATCTGTATGCTCATTACCTCTCAACTGACCCTGTATTATTTCATCGTGATGTGAGGGATATTTTATGATTCTAATCGTGGAAGCGGCATCTATGTGCTGCTCAGCCAGTCTCCCTTTAGGCAAACTCAAAATATTTTCAAACTTGTAAAGAAAATCTATGGAAAGCAGTTGTGCAATCCGTAGAATTTTTTGGGCCAGCGGTTTAAATTCCGGAATCTCAGTCGGCCAGAACTGCTCCTTCATTCTGTCCGGAGAAACCCAGTTAAATGATTCTTTCAAATCACCCGGTTTGTTTGGAGTCAAACGTTCTTCCTCAAATCTACTGTAGCCAATATTGTCTTCAACTCCGCTATATGAATATTTTATTTTTATCTCATTTTTCTGATTGAAAAACTCTTCCATTAACTGCTGCCAATCCGAAAACTCACTTAACCATGAATTATATACATTTCTAAATACCGCAAATCCACAAGTGGTATATGCTGCATGCATCTGTTTTTCAACTGTTGTACTTCTGAAATCTATAATTGGAACCATAGTTGACTATTTTGTATAAAATTATTTAGTAATTAATACACTTTGAAATGCCTTTTGATTCTTCTGTTGTCTGAGGATTTTACTCTACAGCTCTCAGTATCATGAAAAGATACAGTTTCTGTTTCCGCAAATTGTACCTGACTGATCTCTAAGCGCAAGTTGCAATTTTTTCAAATTGTAATCACTAGTGTCCGGTTAAGTTGTCGAATAAATTCAGTTGGATAGCATTTTCGTGAATATGTGTCATGTAATGATTATTCCCAAGTAACTGTTCTAATGGTAATTTTTCAAATAGAGTCAGACTCAAAACCTGTAAAATTGTGTAGAGTTCAGCCTTTATTTTGAGATTTTTTTTGATTATGGCTATTAACACATAGACTGAAATAGCAATCCAGATTTGACTCTTGACTGCATTCTCAGATGTACCAAAAAAAGATCTTATACGCAGATGTTGTTTAATCCATTTAAAAAAGAGTTCTACCTTCCAGCGGTAGCGATAAAGATCCGCTACTGTTTGTGCTGAAATAATTTCGTTGTTTGTAAGAAGATTTAGTGTTTTTCCTGTTTCGCTATCATGGTATTTAACTCTTCTCAACGGTTTTGGGTATTTCTTTTTTGTGTTCAGGCCTGTCAGCCTGATAGTTTGGTCACACCGAACTCCATTTGATTTTTCAACTGGTCGAGAGTATCTGCGTTTAAACAGGATATTATTTTTTGAGCGAATCACAAAGAAAGCACCAGAATTATGCAAAGAAAAGAGTCGCTCGAAATCCAGATAACCTCGATCCATGACATAAAAAGAACCTGCTTCTGGAATAATCATATCAAGTGAGTTGACATCATGTAGCTTACCCTCTGAGATATGGATGAAAGACGGAATATTGCCCCTTAAATCAAGTAACGTATGTAATTTAACGGCAGACTTTGTTGATCGAAAGAGCGCCCATGGAAAAACAGAAAAACAAAGATCAATCGTAGATGCGTCAAGAGCGTAAACAGTATTTTTTAGATCAAGTCCAAGTTCATCTCCTGCATACAGAGGCCGTGCAATCTTGATTAGTGCTTGAGCAAAGTCTGCATATATTCGCCAGTCTCGTTGCTCGTTTGCATCAGCCAGAGTGCTTCTGGAAATATGAGAACGAAGACCAATATGATAGAGTTTGCTGCTTTGAGACTGAAGGCAAGCTTCAATATCACGGAGGCTCTCACGATGAGTAAGCTGGGCAAAAGACATTGCCAAGTATTGTTCAAGGCAACTAAACTGTTTTACATACCGCTCTCCCTGGTAACGTTCAACACATCTACGAAAAGTGTGCAGTGGTAAATGATCTGTGATTTGAGAAAATACATACTGTCCTTTGAACATGTTTAACTCCAAAATTAAGGAGCTTAACACAATTTATTAAAAAATTAATTAGCTGAAGTCGGTAACACCTGATTTAGTGTGATTTAATTCAATAATACAGTATGATACGACTATTGAAAACTACTTTAACCAGACACTGGTGAGTCTAATTGATCAATTTAACAATGTATTAGATTATTTTACCAGCAAATTTACCAGCACTGTAGAGCTCCAGTAAGTGTCTACAATCTTATTTGAAATTCAGTAGTCTAGAGTTTACAAAAAAAATATAGTATTGCCATCATATTAAACATTGACATTGATTCCTTGGCAATGTAAAACTCACACTTGATTGGATTTCTTCATGTTGTGAAATCAAAAGCACATTTAATTAATCTAATTTTAATGAAGGGGGCAAAATGAAAAATAATATTGTTTACGGCAGGCGGGAAATGCTGAAAACACTCACATCATTAGGTGCGGTTGGGGTGCTCAGCCCGCTTTTAGGGGGCTGTGTACCTCTCACACAAAGCAATGATGTAATTAGAATTTCAGGTGAAGTTCTAATTAACGGCAAGCTAATTACCAACGAACAACTTTCTTCCTCCAGTGGACTGCAAGTTACCAATGATTCGACCCTACAGACAGGATCAGATGGGTCAGCCATTTTTATCGTCGGTAAAGATGCTTTTTTTCTACGAAGAAACAGCAATATTGTTCTTAATCCTGCCAAAGATAAAAACATTATCACAGGATTACAACTGATTTCAGGAGCAATCCTCTCGGTCTTTGCTCAGGGCAACCGCCTATTGAGAACTCCAACCGCCATAATTGGCATTAAAGGTACCGGTGCTTATCTGGAATTTGACTCTGAAAGAACCTACATTTGCACCTGTTATGGAACCGCACAAATCGAAGCTGCAGCAGATCCGGCGAATGCTGAGACCGTAACTACTCATCATCACAATGAACCACGTTTCATTTACAATGCGGACAACAGGAAAGAGCCGGCACCAATGATTAACCACCATGACCCTGAGTTGAGTATGCTTGAAAAATTGGTGGGACGAGTGCCACCCTGGGAGGCTTAAAACTTTAGCTTTCAAGATTGATAATTAATAACTGTAAGGGAGAGGCCAAATGAAAAAAGTTCGTTGGGGTGTTTTGAGTAGCGCAAAAATTGGTCTCGAAAAGGTAATTCCGGCCATGCAAAAAGGTGAGTATTGTGAAATAGCAGCAATTGCTTCACAAAGTCTGGAGCGGGGAAAGTCGGCAGCGGCACAACTCGGAATTACTCAAGTTTATGGTTCTTATGAAGAACTGCTGGCGGATGACAACATTGATGCGGTTTACATTCCACTGCCAAATCATCTGCATGTTCCATGGTCAATCAAGGCATTAAAAGCAGGCAAACACGTTTTGTGCGAAAAACCCATTGGTCTGACGACTGTTGAAGCAGAAGAATTACTGGTTGAAGCACGGAAATATCCCGAATTGAAAGTGATGGAAGCCTTCATGTACCGGCATCATCCGCAATGGCAGAAGGCTCAACATCTGGTAAATGAGGGCAGGATCGGTGAGCTGCAGACCATTCATTCCTTTTTTTCCTACTTCAATGCTGATCCGGAAAACATCCGCAACATGGCTGACATTGGAGGTGGAGGATTGATGGACATCGGCTGCTACTGCATTTCACTGGCACGCTTCATCTTTGACAGTGAGCCGCAGAGAGTATTGGGTAATTTGGAATTTGACCCGGAATTCAAAACAGACAGAATCTGTTCCGGAATCCTCGACTTTAGCCAGGGTACTTCGACATTCACCTGTTCCACACAATTAACGCCGTATCAACGTGTTAACATTTACGGAACAGAAGGCCGGATTGAAATTGACATACCCTTCAATGCGCCACCGGATGTTCCCTGCAAAATGAGGCTTCAGAGTGGAGAGCAACTTGATGAAATTGTGTTTGAAATTTGCGATCAATATACAATTCAGGGCGACCTGTTTTCACTTGCACTGTTAAATGACACTGAAGTTCCAACACCGTTGGAAGATGCAATTGCCAACATGAAAGTACTTGATGCTGTTATCAACAGTTCCGATAGTGGGAGCTGGTCCATGTTGTAACTCGTATCTTCGGCAGGACAATGAAGTCAAAAATACTTGATAAAATGCTCTATATTTTACTGATTTATTGCATTGCCGGTGCCGTGCTCTTTTTCTTTCAGAGAAATTTGCTCTACTTTCCTACCGCTAAAATAGCCCATGGTTATGCTACTTTGACGCTGGAAAATGAAAATGAGGCTCTTGAAGTAATCGTACTCAATGCCGGAAGAGATCAGGCGCTACTCTATTTCGGAGGAAACGCGGAGGCAGTTGTTCTGAACGCAACAGAATTCCTGAATGCATTCCCTCAGTATACCATCTATCTGTTAAATTATCGTGGTTATGCTGGAAGTACCGGACGGCCGACAGAAGCAGGCATTTATTCAGACGCACTTGCTCTTTTTGACATGGTGCATGAAAAACAAAAAATAATTTCTGTGATGGGACGCAGTCTCGGAAGTGGCGCAGCAACTTATCTGGCTTCAAAAAGACCAATTCAAAAAATGGTGCTGATCTCTCCCTATGATAGTATCAAAAGTCTTGCCCAGAACAAATTCCCAATCTATCCCATGTTTTTGCTGTTGAAAGATAAATATGATTCAATCGGCAGAGTCATAGATATCAGTACCAAAACAACTGTACTGATTGCAGAAAATGATGAGGTCATTCCAAAAAAACATTCACTGCGTCTGAGCAATGAGTTCCCTCCGGAACAGATAACTGTTAAAACTATTCCGGATGTCGGTCATAATGACATTTCAAATAAAAAGGAGTATTACCTGTGGCTAAAAGACTTTCTCAATAACTAAGCTGCAGCAGATTATCATTCCAGTTTCCACAGATCAATATTGTCTACTTCTTTTAATTCTTCCATTAATTTTGTTTTGAAACTGTCTTCCAGTTCAACAACCTGAACGAACCTGACTTTTTGTCTCTTCATCCTTTCCCGCTCAGCCTTATTTTCAGCTTTCTGTTTTTTCCGTTCCTGCATCTTCTGGGCATCATTCATATTCCGCATATCTTTTCTCTTTTTCTTTTTACCAGGATCCGGCTGCTGAAACAAAAAACCTTTATCAATGATTGTTATTTTACCTTTTTGGAGTTCAAATTCACCAATTTCACTTGTAGTTTCCGGACGCGGCTTACCACCAAGTTTAAAACCTGGTTTTTCCTGCCTGTTCATTTCGGTAATTTTATATTTTCCCGGCTTGAGCTGCGTGTTATAGGAAAAAAGTACTTTGGGATTTGCTTCAATTGTATGGTGTGAAACTTCATTGCTCTTTGAATCCACAATCGTAACATCCAATGTGAAGGCAAAATGTCCCAAGGTTTGGCGTGTTTCAACAGGAATGATCAGGATGGTTTGATTGCTGGCATCCGGTTCAGGAAAACTTAAGGAGCAGCCTGTCAGGAAGAGAGCGGCAACTACAAGCAGCTTATTTATATTGCTGCGGATAAATTTACAGGTATTTAATCTCAATTCAGCAGACATGTTTTCTCCATATTAATAGCTAAGTTTATTGTTTGTTTATAACTCTTTTCTGTAGTTTCACATTTTTCATGATGAACTGCAGAAACGACGGTTAAGTGTTATTAATCAATGAACAACCGGCCCGGCAAGAAAATCACCGGGCACTGATCAACAGTGAAAATTATTGCATAAATTGCAGATCAGCTACTGCGGCGGAGGCCCCCTGAACTTATCACCGGACTCAAAATTTGGCGCAAGATCAAGATTTGCAATTTTATATTCTCCGCTGGCTGTATGAAGAATTACCGCTTTGCTGTCACTGTTAGGGATAGCATATAATTGGAACATGCCAACCGGCGGTGAGCCCATTTTGCCTTTTTTATCGGACGCACCTGTAATAAAAACAAGTACTACTCCAAATAATACTCCAACTATTACTGATTTTAAATCAAGCATAGTGACTCCTTTTCTTCAGGTTATGGGTTTGATCTTCAACAAAATTAGAAAAATACTCCCATTATATGGGAATGTCAACAGCTATTTTAAAGTAAAATAATAAGCTAAACTATTCTCTGCAACTCTGTGGTAAAATGGAACCGTTGAAAAATGAAGGATGTGTGAATAAATCTATACTTGAATTAAATATTGTGTCCCCTTAATTCGAAAGGAGAATAAAATGAGTGCATATGTGATTGTAGATATTACAGTTAATGATCCGGAGCTATATGAGGAATACAAAAAACTTGCGCCGCCGGCTATTGCGGCTTATGGCGGGAAGTACCTGGCCCGAGGTGGAAGGTCCGAAAAACTTGAGGGCGAATGGGAACCGGGCCGTGTGGTAATTTTGGAGTTTGAAAGTCTGGAAACAGCGAAAAAATTTATTGATTCACCGGAATATCGTGAAGCACGTGCATTGAGACACAAAACGGCAACATCAAAGATGATTGTGGTTGAAGCACTCTAAGTCTGGGCTGTTCTGCTCTGCCTTAATTTGAAACGCTGAATTTTTCCCGTTTCTGTTTTGGGCAGTTCAGCAACAAACTCCAGCGCCCGCGGATATTTATAAGGTGCAATCGTGTTTTTGACAAAATCCTGCAGTTCTTTTGCCAATTCCTGATTTCCAGAATAGCCTGCCTGCAAAACAACCAGAGCCTTAACCAGGCTCCCGCGCTGCTCATCTGGAATGCCTACAACTGCACACTCCATCACCGAAGCATGAGCCATTAAAGCAGCTTCAACTTCCGGCCCCGCAATGTTATATCCGGATGAAATTATCATGTCATCGGTTCTTGCCTGAAACCAGAAATAGCCGTCTTCATCCATCATGTAGGCATCGCCTGTGAGATTCCAACCGTTCTGGACATAATTTTTCTGTCGCTCATCTGCCAGATACCGACATCCGGTGGGACCTTTAACAGCCAGTTTTCCTGTCGTTCCAGGAGCAACTTCATTACCGGAATCATCGACAACTTTAGCCTGATATCCAGTCAGTGGTTTTCCGGTTGCTCCAGGGCGTATGTCATCTGCTCTGGAACTGATGAAAATGTGCAGCAGTTCAGTGGAACCAATACCGTCCAGAATTTCCAGGCCGGTTTTTTCTTTCCAGGAATCCCAAGTTGGTTTTGGCAAAGTTTCACCTGCAGAAACACAGGTTCTGACTGAAGCCAAATCACCATCCTGCAGTTCTGAAAGCAAGAACCTGTAGGCCGTTGGTGATGTAAATACGATGCTGGCTTGATATTTTTTGATTGCCGGCAACAACAGATCCGGAGTTGCCTGTTCGAGTAAAATGGTTGAGGCACGTGCATACATTGGAAAAAGCAGCTGTCCTCCTAAACCAAAAGTGAAAGCCAGCGGCGGACTGCCGATAAAACGATCTTCCTGAGTTGGAGCCAAAATCGGCTCAGAGTAGGCACGACAGATGGACAGCATATCACGATGAAAATGAACGGTACCCTTTGGTGTCCCCGTTGTTCCGGAAGTGAAAGCAATCAAACAGGTATCATCCGCACTGCTGGGATAATTTTCAAAAGTATCCGGCTTTGAGGACATCATCTTTTCAAGTTCCGAATCACCAAAAAGTAGAAGCTGTTCCAGCATTGAATCCGACTTGGCACTCTGCAGTTCTTCTGCAAGTCGTACATCACAAAGTGCAATTTTGATTTGTGCTTTTTCTATCATCACAGCTAATTCCTTTGCCCGGAACAAAGGCATGGTCGAAACAGCAATACCTCCCGCTTTAATCACCCCAAACCAGCAGGCAGCCATCATGTAGGTGTTTGGTGCACGCAGTAAAACGCGGTTTCCCGGCTGCAGTCCACAGTCATCCAACAGCACGTGTGCAATTTGATTGGCATCTTTCTGGAGGCGGGCATAGCTGTATTCATGATCCGGTGTAACAATCACTGTTCTGTCTCCAAAACCCTCTGCAACTGCATCATCAAGAAAATACTGACTGCAGTTCAATTGATCCGGATAATTAAGATCTGCTAAATTACTGAACTCCGGCCAATCTTCAAGTGGCGGCAAATTGTCTTTGGCAAAGGTATCCATCTCTCTCATAGTCAAAAATTATTCTCTAGATATTTTGTGAATTATGCAGCATATTTTCAGATTCCCGAGCAACTACGGTATATTGTCAAGGCCGAAAAATCAACTGTGATTTTTGATTAACCAGAATTTCCTGACGCTTGATGAGTTGTTTTCGTGATTCTCCTGCAAGGTAGAGAGGAGTCTGATCCTGGTAATGCTGATCGAAAAAATATCCGGACTGTCCAGTTGGACTAATACCTCTCGAATTATCTGCATTGCCAAAATCAATAACGCGGCGTGTTGAGGGTCCTGAACTTACTTTCAGTTCTTTTGGTCCATATTTATGCTTAATCTGGTTGATCACGCCTTTGCTGCCGGAAACCGGAAAAGGACCAATATTAAATAACAGATTCAACGGTTTTTTCCGACCCAGCAAATGCTGAATTTCCAGTGTGTGAATCCTACCCCACTTCCAGGTGTTCACATCCGAACCATAATCTTCTTCCAGACTCTGCACGGTATTCAGCCAGGCAGCCTGTAATATTTCCTCTTTATTTTCACGTATGTCAGTTTTTAAATTGTCCCACCAGGGAGACTGCGGATTCTTGAGCAGCAGGGGTATACTTTTATCAATCAGAGAAGCATTGAGCAACACAAGAGTTCCCTTTTCTTCAATTTCATCAGCAAAAATACTGATACTCAAATGATAAAAGAGACGGTGAAAAATAGTCGGTCCCAGTGCATTTTTATCATGCACTCCATTCCAATTTTTGAAAACATCTGCGGCCTGACTGAAAACTTTGCTCCGACCGGAATTTTTTGCCAGCACATTCAGAAAGTGCTGCCGAAAATTATTGATCCGTGGATTTTTAGTATCCAGCTGAATCTGCTGCATATCTGCTGCAGTCCAGTCCTTTTTATCCGGGTCCAGCAGTTGACCTATTCGGTGTGCTCTTTCTTCAGGTGAATAATAACCCGGCTCCAATCCACTCCCCATGTCGCCAGGTTGATTATTTCCATTGAATACCATTCCGGACTGCGGATTGACGGCCTTTGGATTTGCAGAAAAATCACGATACCCAAGAACTTCGTCTCTGCCGCTAGCACCATCAAGAATAATAAAGGAGTTCACATGTGCAGGACGAATCAGCAACCGTGCAGCTGCCCACCAGGCAATATTTCCTTCTGAGTCACCATAATTGATGTTCAAACCAGGTGCATGGAGTTTGCTGACTGCGGCTGCTGAGTCAGCCAAACTTTCTGAGTGACCCAGTTCATAAAAAACCTGTTCTGTAGAATTTTCAAAATTGCTCAACATCTGCCAGGCCAGTGCAACCGGTTGCTTTTCAGTCGTTCCAACTGACTCCAGCACATCATTGATAATCGGACCATGTCTGGAAATCCTGACACGCAGGGTTACATCTGCTTTGCCCTTGACAGAAATTGTTTCTTCAACAATTTCCAAATCTTCCCAGTGATCACGGAACCAGACCTGATCCGGATTATCCGGATTATCCCGTTCACGGTAATAATCCAGATCATCATTCTGCAGCATGGTTACACCCCAGGCCATTCGACTGTTGTGTCCCAGAATCGCAAAGGGGATTCCGGCCAGATGATGTCCGTAAAGTTCCCAATCAGGTGTTTTCAGGTGCGCCTCATACCAGGTTGCCGGTGCTGCATAACCTATGTGTGGATCATTGGCCAATATTACTTTACCGGATTTGGTACGTGAACCGGAAACAACCCAGGAGTTGCTGCCGAAAAAGGGAGGAATCAACTCCAGCAGCTTAGCTGTTTCTGAAAAAAGTGTTGCCAGTTCCAGATCTGCAGCTGCTTCTTTTCTGGAAACTTTGATTTGCGTGTCACCTTCGGGCCAGTTGATTGCCAGATCACTGAGGTAACTACTGCCAAATTTATTGTAAATATGAGAAACAAGCGGGTCCTGCTTGACTGCATTGGTAAAGGTGTAGGACATGTAGGCAGAAATGCTGACAAGATCTTCAATCTTGTATTCACGTTTTGGAATGCCCAACAGTGTGAATTCAATCGGAGTTGGTCCTGAAGCAACAAAAGCATTTAATCCGGAGAGAAAAGCCTTTAAGGCTGCCTGAACTTCGGGTGGGTTATTGCTGAAATATTCTGCAGCATATTTCTTGGAATAGCGCTCTATGCCCAGTGTGCGGAAATAACGGTCAACGTCCAGCGTAGCCTCACCAAGCAATTCAGAAAGCCGCCCCTGTGCAACACGGGTCATCAGTTCCAGCTGAAACAGTCGATCCTGTGCCTGAAGATAGCCCAAGGCGCGATAAGCATCATCCTCATTTTGCGCCTCAATATGCGGAATCGCCCATTCGTCAAAAACAACAACAACCTCACTCTTTAGCCCGCTAAGGTTTATCTCTCCTGAGCGCTGTGCTAACTTTGTTCTTAAAAAACCATAACCTCCTGCAACTGCCAGCAACAGCAGCAGGCAAGTTCCATAGACAACTTTTCGTAACATTTTTTAGTTTGAAATAGTAGGATTCAGGCTGCCTGCGCTCCGGTTTTTCGCCGATGCAGATATTGATTCAGTTTCATGCGTGTCAACATATCCACGTCACAGAACTCAAAATGCAGATTAAAGCCTCCCTCTCCGGTTATCACATCCAACACAGTAGCAGCAATATCCCTGCGTAAGCTGGCATGGGGCAGATGAAAAAGAAATATATCACCTTTGTTGATACCTTGAGGCGGTAATTCATCCAGCTGGACTTTCATTCCTCCGGTACTCATATCCTTAATCATGCCTGAAAGTGCATGGTGATGTAGATTTCCTACTGCAAAGCGCTGTTCCATTGCATACTTTTCTGCAGACAGCAGCTGAAAATTCATCTTTGTTTCCAACGGCAAACGCTCTGAAGTCCGAATTTGCAGTTTACGTATCTCACTGGTATGTTTCAGCACTACTGCATTGATGTCTTTAATCAATTGTCCGATTATTTTAAAATTGAACTCATAGTCTGCATCTTTACCACGACGGATTTTACAATGCAGTTCTGGAAACTGCTTCATGTTGGCCGGACGGCGCTTAACGGTAGGTGGTTTGATCAACAGTTGAGTTTCATTTGAATCGAGGATTGAAGTCATGAAGACAACATTTTTGTTCTTGTGGCGAATATGGCATTCTAAATGTGTTCCGACTTCCAGCATCTGGGTACAGCTGAAGCTCACATCAGTATTCTTAAAAGTGAACTGCAAGCTCTTGCGCAGCATGTATATTTTTTCCAAATCAGACTTTGAAAACCTTGCAGAATTTTTGTAGGCCTCAACTTTAATTTCAAATTCTTCATCTGACACAATGACCGGCAACAGTTCTGCAGGATCACCGGTGTTACAAAGTGTTATTAAAAATTCTCGATCCTCTTCCTCCACATGTCTTGCTTCAAACTCCGAGTCCAGACTAAGTTGTGCCTGATCCTCAGCAATTTGCTCCAGTCCTTCCTGAATCTTTTTTTTCTGAAGATACTTAACCAACAGAATACCTCCAACCACAGAAAAAACAAATACACCGGCCAAGAGGTAAAAACTTAAAGGTATTTCGGAGGGCGACGGCATAGTCTGCAGCAAGTTTGTTGTCTGCAGATCCTGTATCCCAAAATTACTTTGTTTCCCACTCCTGTCAATTCCGCAGAGAAACCACCAGCCCATGGTAATTCCCACAAATTTTGCTAATTTTTGGAATATATTTCTCAAAACTAACATAAACATCTTGTTCCAGGATAAATTGTACTGAGAATAATCATAAATGTTGTACTCTGCTCCAGTCACGCATCTGTCATGCCATTCACTCAATTAAATCGTAACTTCCAAGTACTTTACAGCGGAAATTCGAGACACGGAGTACCTCAAGGCAGGCCTCTGAATCTGCAGAATTGTAAAAATCCACGTAAAACACATAAGCCCAGGGAGTGTTTTTGGCGGGTCTGGATTCCAGTCGACAGAGATTCAGCTGGAATAGATTAAAAACACTGAGTAGCTGATAAAGTAAACCGGAACGGTCTTCCTGAAATTCAACCAGCAGAGAGGTTTTTTCACGGGAAAAATCCGGCTGCTCAGTTGCCTTGCGTAAGCGGACAACCAGAAAGCGGGTTGTATTATTTTGATAGTCCTGGATTGCAGAAGCACATTTCCATTGTTGGTTGTCATCTGCAAAGGAGAGTGGAACAATGGCTGCAACAGCCTTACTGCCTGAAGCGACTGCTTCTAAAAATCGAACTCCGGAATCGACATTGCTTCTGGTGAACTGGCCTTCTGCTTGATGCAGGTTTTTTGAGATAAATCCACTGCTTTGCTCATAGGCCTGAGGATGGGCATAACAAGTTTCAACTTGTGTCAGCTCTGCATTGGCCAGCAAAGCATACTCGATCAGCAAGTTGATTTCTCCAAGAATTACCAGATTGTTACTGACCAGCGAATCCTGAACCTGCGCTATTGTTCCTGCAACAGAATTCTCAACAGGAACTACTGCCACAGAATCTGCATCTTCTGTCACTTTGATCAGTGCTTCTGCAAAAGTACTGGTGTATCTGACATTAACACCGGAATTTCGAATTTTTTGGGCGGCTTCATCACTAAAGGTGCCTTGCGGCCCCAAAGTGAATATTTGGGAACAATCCTTGAAAAGCATGAAACCAGTAGAGTTAAGAGGCAAGCATTTTGCCGGAGTTTAACAAAATTCCGGCAAAATGTAAATTTGTCGGCTTAAGCAGCGATTGTCTTACCAGAGCGGATACACTGCGTACAAACTCTGGTTTTTTTCCGGTTACCATTGGCCTGACGAATTCGTACGGTTTGTAAATTAGGCATCCAACGACGTTTTGTTCTGTTTTTTGCGTGACTGACGCGATTTCCATTTGCAGGAGTTTTTCCGCAAATCTGGCATTTTGTTGACATAAGATTTTTTCGGCTTGTTTTGTTAATAACTGTGTCTCAGCCCTTGAGCTTAAAGCTTCTGTTCAGAAAATGCAATTCATTAATTCGGATTTACTTCCGGCAGAGACGGTTGCTGCTCGTGCTGAGGCAGGTTAGTAATCACTTTCACACTCTGGACAGACTTACTGGAGACTTTGTTTCCACGTGCCTGAATTCCCTTGATTGCCAGCTCATCAAAAATATAGATATCACTCGATTTTCTAATTCTTGGAGTAGGCACAAAGAAAATTTCCAAATTAATACCGTCTCCCTGGCTTAAATGAAGGATTTTTGCACTTCTTTTTTTGGGAAACAGGTGATACTCACGGTCAAGAATATACTTTTCAACGCGGAAGCGTTTTGCATAACAGACTTTGGTTGCACCTTCCCAGTAAATAACATTATGAATTATTTCCTGATTTAATTTTTCTACACTGATTGCATCTTTACCAATGAATTGTTTTTCAGGCACACGGATTATCTGGTAGGAACCATCTTTACGAATAATTACCATTTTATCATAGGCAGAACACAGGAATGAAGAGCTTCCGGTCTTGACATTGAGTCCTAAAAATCCTTCTTTCCGATCCCAGTAAACTTTTTGTTTTTCTGCAACATCCTGAGCACGAATTTCGTCAAAACTCTTGATTTTTGTCCTGCGCGGATAATCCATACCATACTTTTCCTTGAGCTTGTCCAGATATGTTATGGTGTAGCGGACAATGTCTTTCAAAGATTTGTTCAGAGAACTTATTTTGACTTTGAGTTTATCAAGTTCCTTCTGACTTTCTTGCTGGTCATAGCGGGAAATTCGCTTTATCTGTAGCGTCAGCAATTTTTCGATATCATCCTGTCCAACCGGAAAGGGCAACACAGATTCAATCTGCAGTACTGCTTTTTTAACAACTTCAAGTGCTTCCTCATAAGAATCGCAGACTTCCAGTTTCTGGTATATTTTCTCACCAATGAAATACATTTCCATCCTGCGCAGATGCCACTTACGCCTGGTTTGTTCAAGTGACAGGAGCAGCTCCTGTTTGAGCAAACCTTTGAGACGCAGAGTATTGTGTTCCAAAACCTGACTGACCGTCAACTGGCACGGCTGATTTGACTGAATCAACAGTAGATTCACAGAAATGGAGACCTGACATTGAGTGAAAGCATAAAGTAATTTCAGCAGTTTTTCTGCAGACATACCCCTGGTGGCTTTTAATTCTATTTCCACAGACTCTGCAGTAAAATCATTGATCGAGGATAATTTAAATTTACCCTTATTTACTGCATCCTGAACCGACTGAATCAGTGATTCCGTCGTCACACCAAACGGCAGTTCACGAATTGTTAAGATTTTTTCATCAGTTATCTCAATCCGGGCACGAACCAGTACTTTACCATTTCCCTCTTCATATTGTCCTGCATCCAAAATACCTCCGCTGATGAAATCCGGCAGCAGCTGAAAGGGTTGATTTTTCAGTAAAGCAATTTGTGCATCAATTACTTCATTAAAATTATGCGGTAAAATTCGGGTAGACATTCCAACAGCAATTCCTTCTGCACCAATCAGCAGAGAAACCGGAAGTTTGCAGGGCAGCACAAGCGGTTCTTTGTTTCTTCCATCATAACTGTCTGCGTATTCTGTCAACTCTGAATTAAAGAGGGTTTCTTTAGCAAGTGCAGTCAGGCGTGCCTCAATGTAACGTGGAGCAGAGGCCGGATCTCCGGTTAATGAATTACCGAAATTTCCCTGTTTTTCAATAAAATACTCTTTGTTGGCCATCACAACCAGTGCTGAACCAATAGAGGCATCTCCGTGTGGATGCAGCTTCATCGTTGAACCAACTATGTTGGCCACTTTACTGAATTTACCATCATCCGCCTCTTTCATAGTATGCAGAATTCTGCGCTGCACCGGCTTCAAACCATCATCAATATCAGGAATTGCACGATCCTTAATTACATAGGATGCATACTCCAGAAAATTTTGATCCATCAAAGGTTTGAGGTAACGCATATTTTATTTCAATTCCATATTATTTGGCTTTCCAGCCCTCTTATGATGTGACTCTGTAAACACTAAAGGATAATTTTACAAACGGAGGTGATTCCTTCCTGCTGTCGTATTTCTTCAACCACAGATTCCGGCAGATCATCATCAACGCGAATCAGGGACAAAGCCTCACCACCCCGTGTATTTCTTGCCAGCTGAAACTGATCAATATTGACTCCATTTTTACCCAGACAGGTTCCCACAAGTCCCACCATTCCCGGACGATCCTGGTTTGTAGTCGCCAGAATTATTCCTTCTGCTTCAATTTCACAGACAAAATTGTTGATTAATGTAATCCGTGGATGAGGTCCGCTGAAAACCACTCCTCCAATTGCAAACTGCCGACCTGATGCAGAAAGTGTACATTTGAGCGCACTCTCATAATCTGTAAAACCAGGATCATTTTTTTCTTCAATATGCAGTCCAGCATTTTCTGCCTGCCGGTCTGCATTGACATAACTCACAAAATCCTGCTTGTCCTGAAGCAAGCCTTTCAAAAAACAGAGTCTGAGTAAAGTTCCATCGTGATTTGCTAAATTTCCACGGAAACGGATTTCCAACTGTGTTGGAGTAAATTCTATAAATTGTGAGGAAAACACTCCCAGTTTCTCTGCAAGTGAGGCATAGGACGAGACCGGTCCACTGTCTAAAACCTGGACACTCGGCATGTTCACCGGATAGTCCACTACTTCACCACGCAGTGCACGGGGTGCTTGGATTGCAATGGATTCTGCTATTCTTATTTGTGCTTCTGTAGTGGATGCACCAACATGTGGTGACATCACGACCTGTGGCAGTTGCCGAAATGGATTCTCTTTTGGAGGTTCCACTTCCCAGGTGTCAATTCCGGCGGCAGCAACCTTGCCGGACTGTAATTCTTTCAGCAGAGGTTTCTCCTGTATAACACCTCCACGTGCAGAGTTTAATATTACTACTCCGGTTTTCATCCGACTGAATTCTTCGGCACCAATCATGCCAGTTGTTTCCTCAGTTTTAGGTACATGTAGAGTTATCACATCTGCAGAGGAAATCAGCTCCTCCCAAGTGCATTTTTTTGCATGATGACGTTCAAACACTTCATCTGCAATATAAGGATCATATGCCAGCACCTGCATTTCAAAAGCTTTTGCATAGCGCGCAACACGATGTCCTACATTACCAAGGCCAATTATTCCAATTGTTTTCCCAAGCAGTTCCGTTCCGGTAAAATTATGACGGTCCCATTTGAGCTCATTCATGTGACTATGTGCAGGAATAATTTTTCTGACTGCAGAAAGCAAAAGACCTATCGTCAGTTCTGCTGCAGAATTGGTATTTTTTCCTGGAGTGTTGATGACTAGAATACCTTTTTCTGTTGCATAGCCAACATCAATATTGCCAATTCCAACTGCTGCCCGGGCAATGACTTTTAGATTTGGTGCTTTGTCAATTAATTCTCTGCTGATCGGAGTTTCAGAGCGGGTTAAAATACAGTGAATCGGAGCAACAAGTTTAAGTATTTCTACAAGAGGAAGGTCCGGTGCATATTGGACTTCAAGATCTTTTTCTTGACGTAACATCTCCAGACCAACTTCATGAATTGCTCCGGTAACTAAAATTTTGTACATTGAGTTTATTATTTCCAGTTTCGGCATTTAAAATAATTGCTGTATTCTATCATTCCATATTTTTGCAGAGTACGCAAAACATCTGGATTGAAGCAGTGAATAATAGCTCTTAAATGAAGAAAATGAAGAAAATGAAGAAAAAATGAGGAGAAAAATAAAAGGACATAAATGTGGCTGCAGCAAAACGGAAATAGCTGAGCTTCCGTTTTGCTGAATAAAGTTCAGAAACCCTTGCGAGTCATCAACTCCTGCGGATTTAAGCGGTGCAGACAGCGTGTACGAATTGCAATCTGACGAAAAGGGTAAAGTATTTTGGTATTAGATTTCATTTGGTTCTCCCGTTTTTATTTGTTGGAATCAGTCTTAAAAACAGTTCTACAAACTGTTTCTACAAACTCTTGCACACATCTTGAAAGATGTATCTATAGAATCGACAGCATAAGTAATTACTTGAATGTTTTTTTATTGAGAGGGTTATTAAAAGGGAATATGGCAAGAGGTGGCTTTCGCGAAGGGGCAGGAAGGAAAAAAGAATATAACGAACCTGTCAAAAAAATTCTATTAGGACTTCCGGAGTCAGTTTTGAAACAGCTGGACAGCTTTGCCTCGGCCAAAAACCTCTCCCGCCCCAAAGCAATTGCAATTTTAGTTGAACAGGCAACGGCACAGGGGAACCGGATGGCAGTCTAGCCGGTTATTACACTCAACAATTTACTGTTCCTCAGCATCCGGAGGAAACTCAGACCCCAGATCTTTAAGTTTACGTGAAGCTTCCTGGAAACGCTTTTTTGATCTCCTCCTCTCCCACAATCCTAAAAGAACCATTGAAGCGAACAGCATTCCAATTAAGACAAGTCCCATTTTTGGCCAATATTATTTAAATCAATAACCAACTTTTGTCAGCATCACTTTTTTTGAGTCTTAACAACAAGAATTTGCAGATCCGTTAAGCTGGACCAAAAAACATCAACAACAGTGATATTCCATAATAGACTGCAATTCCTCCAAGTACCCAGTTGATCCATCTTGTTGATTTTCCCTGCAGCATTTTGCGCTTTCTCCTCCAAAGATAGAGTGCACAAACAATCAGGAAAGCAAGAAAAAACCCCTTTGGTCCCATACTAACGTCTGTTCACTTTGATTTAGCTTTTTGATAAAGTACAGGATTTAAACTCTCATCATTGTACATTTTCATTTGCTGATAAACTTTGAGTTGTTTTTTTCCACTACTCAAGTCTGCCAGCAGTTTAATCAGGCACTGTACCAGGTCTTGACGTTGCTCATTCAAAACGGAGAGTTTTGCAGTACATTTATTGCGATGCTCTACAGTAGCTTCTTTGCGCTGAATTTCCTCATCCATGTGGTATATTTTAAGTGCATTAATCGAAAGCCGATCAATCATGCTGCCAGGCGTTTCACTGTTCATTTCCAATTCAGCAGAATTCTTCAACTTGCTGCTCCTTAGAACACTTAGCAGGTGCTGATCCAGCAACTCAATCAGGTCGTTCCGGCGCTGGTTCAAAACATCAATTGCCCTTTTGACTGCAGCAATTCCGGAGTCCGAAGCATCCGGATCACGTGCCTGATCTTCCTGATGCCATAATTCATAATTAAGTCGGTGCTGCATAGAAACCAAAGCAGGAAAGTCGGCAGCCTCAGAACTATCTGAGGAACCCGGTTCAAGGTGCCACTCTTCAACTTCTTTCAGCTGCTGCTCCAGCAGTTTTTCTATTTCAAAAACGAATACCATCAACAAGATCCATTAGCTTAAATTATTAATTATTTTCTGTAATTCAGTCTGAGCTGCTTCAACAGTTACGCCCTGCAGACATTCCAACTCACATTTTGGATAAAAACATTTATTTTTGCAGCCAGGGTCAAACTCCAGTGTCCGGTGCAGTGTCTGCTGAGGCGGTGTCCAGTTTGCGGCCCATGGTCTGCCAAAAACTGTCAGTGTCGGAGTTCCGCAGGCAACTGCAAAATGTCTTGGACCATTGTCATTACCCAGATGCAAGTTAACTTTTTTTAATATTGCCAGTGTTTCTCCCAGTGTTGGTACTTGATAGTCTGCAAGTGACTGCTGATGCATGGACTGCCTTACTGACTCAATAAAATGCTCTTCTCCGGGTCCGGAAAGAAATAATATCCTGGCTTTATATTTTTCCACCAACCAGTCTGCAAGTTCCGCAAAACGTTCTGCCGGCCAAACTTTATATGGCTGGCGTGAAACAGGAGACAAAGAAACCACAAAATCCGTCTCCAGAATACCAAGCTTCTCAAAGAGTTCCACTGCATATTGCTCCTCTTGTGAGTTGGTCAGATAATCCAAACTAAAATCACTGGCAGAGATTCCCAATGGTTTCAGCAGCTGAGCCTTATCCTGGGCAGCATAGGTCATCTCTGCAGACATTGTTACCGGATGCGTATAGGCCCAGTTCCTGCCGCGAAAATCAAAACCGATCCGGATTGGTGCTCCGGAAAATCTACTCAGCAGAGCACTGCGTGGATTTCCAAAAAAATCAATCACAACCTCAAACTGCTGCTGACGGATCATCCGGAAAAAATCAACAGATTCGCGGATAGTCTGCTGCCTGTTTAAAATTAGAATTTCAGCTAAATATGGATTCTCCCGCAAAACCTGATCCGCAGGTGCTTCTGTTAAAAAAACAAGCTGTGCCTCTGGAAAAGACTCCTGCAGCAGCCTGATTGAAGGAGTTGTCATCAAAACATCACCAATCCTTCGCAATTGGATCAAGAGAAATTTCACTGAAGCATCACCTTTATTCGAGATCAGTCAGATCTTTGAGACGTTTTTCTGTTGAAGAAATCTCAGTTATTTTTGCACCAAGTTTTTCGCCTATCATCACAGATTTTGCTTTTGCGATTTCTTCATCATTAATATAAAGCTTAAAATTATCTTTAAGCTGTGTATCCAATTCCAGCATTGAGCCCTGTCCCAGCCTGAGTATGTCCTCTATTTCCATCTTACATTCTCCCAGAACAAGGCGAGCTGTAACCGGCATTTCCATTAATTTCTGAATTTGTGGTCCTACTTCTTTCTTAGGTCTTTTCTGCTGTTTTTTTTGACTGCTCATCTCATTTGCATCAACTGAAGATTTTCCTCTAATTAAATTTAGCTCGCAATGTTTTGGATATTTTGCTATTTTTTATTAGTTCAATACTAAAATCATACCGATTCCTATCAATCAGAACAAGTTGATTTAATCACAAATAACAGGAACACAAAATGTCTCCCAAACAAAAGACTGCAACAAAAAGACACGCAAACAGTCGACCAAACAAGGCAAATCTGAAAAAACGCCGCCGGCAATTTCAGGAAAATGCAGTTATTCTCCAATCTCTAGCCCAGGAGTAATGACTACTCAGGAGAGTTTTAGCGCACTGATTTCTGATGTAATCAGGAAAAAACTCTACACGAACGGCTTAGATTTTACGGAGCTTCGTCTGGCCAGCAGTTCTCCTGAAGATTTGATCGAGTTGATTTATCGATCCTGGCGTAACGGAAACCTCCGGGTAGAACGCAACTGGAAAGGATTGGATGCTGATAAACAAAATATTCTCTACAGCAACAACACCTGTCTTCTTCCGAATGACCGCATATTCCTTGAGTCTGAAAAACCGCGTAAATCATGGCAGGTAGCAACCTGGAACGTAAATTCCATTCGAACACGCCTGCCTCTACTGCTGGAGTGGTTGTCAGAACATGATCCGGATGTAGTTTGTCTGCAGGAAACAAAAGTAGAAGATGCGCTCTTTCCGGTTTTGGAACTCAGACAGGCAGGTTACGAGTCTGTTTATTACGGACAAAAATCCTATAACGGAGTTGCTATTCTGTCCAAAAGTCCAATCGAGGATGTTCAGCCGGGATTTCTCAGCGGCTTTGATCCGCAGAATGCCCGCCTTCTTTCAGCTTCAATTTCGGGAATAAGACTGATTAATGTCTATGTGCCACAGGGTCAAACAACAGAATCTGACAAATTTCAATACAAGCTTACTTTCTTTGCAGAATTAATAGCACAAATCCGGCAGGAAAATACTGCAGACAAACCACTGGCGATAATGGGTGATTTTAATATTGCTCCAAAAGCAGAAGATCTCGCAGACCCAGAGGCAATGCTCAATAAAGTCAGCTTTCACCCCAAGGAGCATGCACTCCTGGCAAAACTTACTGACATTGGATTGAGTGATATTTTTCGCAAATTTAATACTCGTGCAGGTCAATATTCCTGGTGGGATTTTCGTACACGCGGCTTTGAACGCGGTGCAGGAATGAGAATTGACTATATTCTGGCAAATTCTGTTTTGACATCCTCCTGCCAAGCATGCATAATCGATACTGGAGCACGGGAACAGGATCGGCCTTCCGATCATGCACCGGTCATCGGTGAGTTTAAACTTTGAGAACGAATTTAAGACTACTGAAACCTAATCATGACGCGTGCAAATACTCTAAAAATATTCACTGTAGTTTGCCTGTTTCTTGCATTATCCGCAGGGCATGTTTCAGGAGCCTTCCCAGAAGAGCGTCCTGCAGCATTTGCAATGGTAATTGATGTTCCAATCCGTGTGCTTGGGATAGGACTGGCGTTGGTCGGTACTGCGTTTTTCATTGTTGCCCTACCATTTGCCCTGACTTCAGGAAGTACAGGTGATGCCTGGAGTACTCTGGTGGTAGAGCCTTTCCAATTTACATTCACCAGACCTCTTGGTAAATTTGACGAGTGGCGGAGTCCTGCTGAAGACTCTGATTCGTCTGAATAATTTCAACTCTGAAAAAGGAGACAGCATGAAACGTAAAATTATATTAACCCTATTTGCAGTTAGCAGTTTGATATTCACCAGTTCACAGGCATTCGCACTTTTGTCTGTTAGTGCCGGAGTACCGATTTCGCACACTATCACTGGCAAGGGCAATGACGGCAGTAAAATTGAGACTGATGGAGTAAGCGGTGTATTCATGCATGTCAGTTTACCAATTCTGGTTGGCTTAGGTATCGAGAGTTATAAGACAAAAATTAAAAGTACCTCTACAGTAGAGTTGGAAACATCTATGTATGATATCTTCTACATGCTTCCAATTCCGGTTATCAATTTGACTGTTGGTTTAGGTGCCGGAAGCACAGAACTGAAGTGTTCAATTTGCTCCGATGCCTATGATAAGGGTAAGGCAACTCAATGGTATGCCAGCGTGGGTGTGCCGTTTTTGCCATTCTTTGACATGCACCTCAGTTATCGTTCTGTTTCCTCTAAAATAAAAATTAAAGCTGCATATGGTGGCGGTGAGGACGATTTTAGCGGAAATGTAACCGGTGTAGGCATAATGTTCAGTTTCTAAAACAAAGAATCTGCCTCAGATGTTAAACAGGACAAAATATTTTCGTAAACTGTTTTTTTCAGCCTGTTTGATACTGGGGCTGGCCTTTGCTGCAGTACCAGCAAGTGCACAATTTATCGGAATCAACGCCGATGTTGCCATCGCCTACTCTGCAGCTCCTGGAAGTGTCTCCGGCGGCGCAATTGGAATCACCCATCCAGTTCCTTTTTTTCCTAACCTGGGCGCTTCAACAGTCAGCTTTGAAGAGGAGTTGAAGAAAACCTCCTCTGCCAGTGCTTCCTCAACGCTTTCGCTAATCACAAAAACAAGAATAGATACTATCAATTTTTTCTATAACATTCCGTTTCCGGTTGTTTCAATTTCTCTGGGTATTGGCGCAGGAACAATGAAAACAAACACTGCAGTTTCTGAAACCAGCGGCAGTTCAACAAACTCAGACAACAGTGAGCTGAGTACTCCGGTATCGGAGGCTTTTATTCATATTGGACTACCATTCTGGAGTACAATAGAGTTCCACCTCGGCTATCATGCAATGTCCGTTACAAAAATTGACCTCACCAGCAAAAGTGGAATTACTGTAAGCGATTACGGCCTTGTTAAAAAGAACTATACCGGTGGAATGACCACTATTGGAGTTCAAGTTGCATTTTAATGTTTTCCTCACCCTTTCCTGATAACATAAGTTTTTTTTGTGGACAGCAGTCTTCTGTCGTTGATTCTCCATTACATCCGCAAGAAAAAGCAATTGCAGTAGAGTTTGGTTCTGAAAAAAGGCGCGCCGAATTCTTACTTGGAAGGAGCTGTGCTCATAAGGCACTCTCAAAACTCAAACTTGAAACTGAACCAATTCTCAGAAACAGAAAAACCAGAGAACCCTGCTGGCCGGAGACTGTCTGTGGAAGTATTACCCATTCAGAAGGTTGGGCAGCAGCAGCAGTTGGTTTTGCTAATGATATTTCCGGAATTGGCATTGACCTGGAAAGCCTGTCCAGGAATGTTGATTATAAGATCAGCAGGCATGTCTGTGTGGAGTCAGAACTCAAGTGGTTGGAGTCAATGCCGCAGGAACAGGCAAACCTGATGCTGAGAATTATTTTTTCTGCCAAGGAGTCAATCTTCAAGTGCCTATATCCGGTTTCAAAAACATACCTGTATTTTCAGGATGCTGTTATTAATATTAATGAGAATAAAAAAAAATTTTCATTCACCCTCTCAAAAGCATGTGCAGAGATAACTCCTGCAGGATTTCAACACTCTGGCAAATACTGCATAAAAAACAAGATGCTGCTGACTGCAATCTTGATTCCTAAAATATCTAATAATAGTTAGCTGTTTGCTATTACATTTTTAATTCTATAAAATCACTAACTTACAATTATCAACAACTATTCAACAATTATTCAACAGGATTTCTTCTACAAATTCAATTCCTTGTAAGAACTTGTTGAAAACAACCAAAACTATCAACATTCTTTCAACAATTCGTATTGGGTTTTTTCTGTATCTTTGATAGATTATTGTTGATCAACAAACTAACAACAAGTTATCAACAACTATAAAACAGAGAATAGTTCTTAATTTTCAAAAAGTTATCTAACAACTCAACAGGTTGTCAACAACACTACTACTACTAATATAATAAATATGGAAATTACTTTAAAAAGAGAAGCCTTAAGTAGTACTTTACAAAACATCAATGCTGTCGTTGACAAAAGCTCAACTAAACCAATCCTTTCCAATTTTGTGATCAGAACAACCGAAGGAGAGGAATCGATGGTTGAATTTTCTTCAACAGACTATGAGCTGTCGCTGGTTGAAAAACTGACAGCACAAATTGCAGAACCAGGTAGTATTTGTGTTAATGCCAAAAAAGTTTTTGACATCGTTAAAGAACTGCAGGGTGAGGATGTGCACATCCGCTCAACAGAACAACTCTGGATTCATATTACCTGTGGTTCATCTGAATTGCGTCTTCCTTCAGTGGAAGTAGGTTTATACCCCCAGACAATACTGGAAGAATTACCGCAGTCTGTGACGATATCTGTAGATGATTTGAAGCATTGTATTGATATGACACTTTTTGCGGCCATTACAAATGAATCAAGACGGAACCTGATGGGTGTCTGTCTCTGTTCAACTGCAGGTGAACAAACGCGCTGGCTATCCACTGACGGACACAGATTAGCAGAGATAGTAAAAGCAGTTGATAAGATAAATATTGGTCAAGGTCAGGAAGTTATCATTCCCAGGAAAGCACTGACTGAAGTAAGGCGTGCAGCAGATTTGTTTGGTGAAACAGTCAGGATAACATTTGACAGTCGGGTAATGCAGTTTTCAGGTGGAAAAATAAGTTTCAAAACAAGACTGATTGAAGGCAAATTTCCAAACTGTGACCCAATCATTCCCAAAGATAATACCTTGAACGTTATAGTAAAGCGTGAAAACTTTATTAATTCACTCAGAATTGTTTCCTCAATCAGTACGGAAAAACTAAGACCTGTAAAACTGCTCATCTCTCAAGGTGTTTTGAAACTTGAAAGTGAAAAAGCAGACTATGGAGAAGTGGTTGATGAAATAGAAGCCGGCTATGATGGAGAAGCCTTTCAGATTGGATTTAACTCCAAGTATCTCCTCGATGTTTTGGCTGTCATAGAGAGTGATGAAATTAAGCTCGAATGCAAAAACTCGATGAGTCCCACCATCATCAAGTCGACTGCGGATGACTCATTTTTGTCTGTTATCATGCCTTTGAGAGTCGAATGGTAAGCGGATATAGTTATATGACCGGACATGATTATCCGCAACATTGAGGTTTCTCAATTTCGCAACTACAGCAACTGTAAGACTAAACTCTCACCAGCAGTAAACTGGATTTACGGTGCAAACGGTCAGGGTAAAACAAACCTCGTTGAGGCAGTTTATTATCTTTGTAATTTAGAATCATTCCGTACAAAAAAACCTGCTCTACTGCTGCAGGAAAAAAAGTCTGAAGCAGTCCTCAAGGCCCAACTCGAACGTACTAAAGTTCTACATTCGGTCCAAGTAAACATCACAAAAAAAGGTCGACAGGTTTTACTGGATCACGCGCCATCCCGCCGTGTCTCTGAATACATCCTCTCTTTCATGGCACTCTCTTTTACTCCTGAAGACGTCAATCTTTTCCGTAGTGTGCCGCAGGAGAGGAGAAAGTTTTTTAATCGGATAATTGCTTTTAATGATTCACTCTATTTCAAAAACATTCAAGAATACACTAAAATAGTTGCCCAGAAAAACTCCTTATTGAGACAGGGTAAGACAGTACAAATTCCACTTTGGAATGAAATGCTGGCTGGTTCGGCAGCAAAATTAATGAAACTGCGGAGTGATTTTGTAGCACAAATAAATTTGCATTTGAGTGGTATTTTTGAAGGATTAAGCGGACGTTCAGAAAGCTTGAAACTCTTCTATAAACCATCACTCAATATTGCTGATTTTAATGAGAATAATTACCTGCTGCAATTGGATAAAAGCCTGCCTAGAGATCTGCAGTATGGTTTTGCTGTGCTTGGTCCGCACAGGGATGAGTACCACCTGCTTCTCGATGGAAAAAAGGATAAAGATTATTTTTCACAGGGCGAATTCAGGATTACTAATTTGTCTTTAAAAATGACGATAAATCGTTTATTATATGAAAGATATAAATTTTATCCTGTTTTGATTTTTGATGATCTGTTTTCAGAACTGGATGCTGAGGTTAATAAACATGTTTTTCAATTTTTTTTAGAACTAAAAAATCAAATATTTATTACCTCCACCTCTAAACCGCCACATTCCCTGCCCGGAAAAATATTTCAAGTTGTTAAGGGACAGCTGGTTTAACATTTCAGCTGAAGTTAAATATTTCAGCTGCTTCAAGAAAGTACTATATGCCCGAAAATGAAACAGTAGATAACTCGACTTATAACGAGTCTAATATCACAGTACTGCAGGGCCTGGAGGCTGTTCGCTTACGCCCGGGAATGTATATTGGCGGTGTGGACAATACCGCTCTTCATCATTTGGTTTTTGAGATTGTTGATAACAGTGTTGATGAAGCTCTGGCAGGCTATTGTTCTGAAATACACGTTATTATCAATTCAGACGGAAGTCTCTCAGTCGAAGATAATGGGAGGGGAATTCCTGTAGGAATACATGAAGAGGAGGGTATTCCGGCAGTTGAGCTAATTTTAACCAGACTCCATTCCGGCGGAAAATTTGACAACAGCAACTACAAAGTTTCCGGAGGACTGAATGGAGTTGGAGCTTCAGTGGTCAATGCACTTTCTGGAAAAATGATTGCCGAAATTCATAGAGAAGGTTTTTTATGGAAACAGGAATTTCAGCGTGGCATTACTAGCAGTTCACTTGAACAAATAGAGCAGAGTAAAAAAACCGGCACACAAATTACCTTCTGGCCGGATGAGACCATCTTTGATCAGACTGAATTTAATTATGAGATATTAGCCCACCGTCTCAGGGAGTTGGCTTTTTTGAATAAGGGAATTCTAATTTCAATCAGGGATAATCGCTCAGAACGTTTTCAGGAATTTAAATATGACGGCGGGATTGCCTCATTTATTGAGCACATTAACAAAAATAAAAATGTGCTGCACGAATTACCGGTTTATTTTGCAGGAAAATCGGAGGATGTTGAAATCGAAGTTGCCTTTCAGTATAACGATAGTTATACGGAGCGGATATATTCTTTTGTGAATAACATTAATACCATAGATGGAGGAACTCACCTGACTGGTTTCAAAGGTGCACTGACCCGTACACTGAACAGTTATATGAGTGCAAATAAAATCAGCAATGATTTGAAAGAGAATTTGTCGGGAGAAGATGTACGGGAAGGAATGGCGGCAGTGATCAGTACACGTGTTATCAATCCCCAGTTTGAGTCGCAGAAAAAAATCAAATTAACCAATGTTGAAATTAAGGGTAAAGTTGAAACTTTGGTCTCAGAATATCTGGGGTCATACCTGGAGGAAAATCCTGCAGTTGCAAAAAAGATTATTGCCAAGGCGATTGATGCACAGCGGGCCAGGTTGGCAGCAAAAAAAGCCAGGGAAATTACTCGCAGAAAAAATGTACTTGAGTTCAGTACTCTGCCGGGAAAACTGGCTGACTGCCAGGAGTCTGATCCTTCTTTAAGCGAACTATTTCTGGTGGAGGGTGATTCTGCAGGAGGTTCTGCAAAACAAGGCAGGGACCGAAAAAATCAGGCTATTTTACCTTTGAAGGGTAAAATTCTGAATGTGGAAAAATCCCGTTTTGATAAGATGCTTTCCAATGAAGAAATTAAGACCATGATTACTGCAATGGGTACAGGAATCGGGAAAGAGGAGTTTACTCTGGAAAAAATACGCTACCACAAAATCATCATCATGACAGATGCAGATGTTGACGGCAGTCACATCCTGACACTGATTCTGACTTTCTTCTACCGCCAGATGCCTGAAATTATTGAAAACGGTTACCTCTACATTGCTCAGCCTCCCTTATACCGTGCGAAGAAGGGGCGCAGCAGTTTTTATGTCAGAGATGATAGGGAATTGACCGAACGTCTGGCTCGTGCTGCCAGCGAGACATTAAGTTTAAAATCAGACACAGGAAATAGTCTCAGTGGAGAAGAGCTTTATCAAACTGCTCTCAAAATCAAACTTTATAGAACACATTATGACCGTTTGTGCTTTAATCCAAATCTGACTTTGTTGATCAATCTACTTCTCAAACACGAGATTGAAATCGATCTTGGTGGCGCAGAACACATCCTCAACTGCATCGACAGTTTGAAGGAAAGTTATCCAGACTACAAATTGAGTGTGGATCCGGAAAAACAGGGTAGCAATGTGTTAATCCAGGTAAATGAGCAGCAAATTGAACTGTCCCTGAATTTACTGGAAAACCTGAGTGCCTATGACTATTCACAACTGTTGAAGGAACATATGAACCTCAAAGAAGTTCTTGGTGAAAACGGGGTTGTACTGAATGAAGAAAAAGATGGAGAGAGTCACACCTTTCAGACATGGTCTGAAGTGCTGGATTTTATGGTTAGTTTTGGTAAAAAAGGCATGTACATACAGCGCTACAAAGGTTTAGGTGAAATGAATCCGGAACAATTGTGGGAAACAACTCTTGATCCAAAAGTCAGAACACTGAAAAAAGTGATGGTTGAAGACATTGTTGAATCAGATGGCATTTTCACCATTTTAATGGGAGACAATGTTGAACCACGCAGGAACTTCATTGAAGAAAATGCTCTTCGTGTGAAGAATCTGGATGTTTAAAAGTTCAGCCAGAACCCCATGTCCAATCCCCTCTCAGTGGTCGCCATCGTCGGGCGGCCAAACGTAGGTAAATCAACCTTATACAACCGTCTTGTAGGTCGTCGCTCTGCTATTGTAGAAAAGAAACCCGGTGTCACACGTGACCGCAACTCCGGCATAGCAAAATATCATGGTTATCAGTTTATTGCTGTTGATACAGGTGGATTTGAGCCGGTTGCAGAAAGCTCACTGATTAAACAAATGGCTCAACAGGCCCGCCTTGCGGTCGAGGAGGCTGATTGTGTTCTCTTTGTTGTAAATGCACAGGAAGGTTGGACTCCTGCAGACGGAGAAATATACCGTAATTTGGTGGAGACAGGGACACCGCTGTATGTTGTGGTTAACAAGGCAGATAATCCACGTTTGGAAGAGGAAAGTTTTGAGTTCCATCGGCTTGGAGTAGAAAAAATTTATCCAGTCTCTGCTGAGCACAACCGTGGCATAGACGGAATGCTGGAAGAGGTTGATCAGCGGATATCCCTGAGAGTTGCAGCAGATGAAGATGAAAATCAGGAACTGGAGCGCTCTGATGCTCCGGTAGCAGTTGCAGTGATCGGTAAACCAAATGCCGGAAAATCCTCAATTGTGAATGCACTACTCCGGAAAGAAAGGATGATTGTGGATGCAGTTTCCGGTACAACCAGAGATCCGGTAGACAGTCTGTGCAATTATAATGGTCAGGATATTATCCTGGTTGATACTGCAGGAATTCGGAGACGTGGCAAGGTCAGTCAGAAGATCGAAACATTCAGTATTGTATCTGCACTCAAATCAATCGAACGTGCAGATGTAACCCTGTTGATAATTGATGCCGAGGAAGGAGTGACTGAACAGGTTACCAAGATTGCGGGCTATGCTAATGAGCGCAAGAAATCACTGGTGATTGTAATGAACAAGTGGGATCTGGTGAAAAAAGATGGTAGAACCCAAAAGGAGTTCAAAGAAGAAATTTATGATAGTTTAGGTTTTATCAATTTTGCACCAATTCTTTTTGTCAGTGCAAAAACCGGTCAGCGGGTACCTCAGATTTTTGAAAATATTCTGAAGGTGCACGAACAATACGTACGGCGCATTCAAACTTCAGACTTGAATACCATTCTCCAATTGATAGTCAATCAGCACCCACCACCTTCAAAATCAGGTCGGCCGACAAAAATATTTTACGGTAATCAAGTCAGTGTTGCTCCGCCGACCTTTGTTTTTATGACCAATAATCCGGAAAAAACTAATTTTGCTTACGAACGTTATATGGCAAACCAGTTCCGTTACCATTTTGGTTTTGAAGGTACTCCATTGAATTTTATCTGGCGCAAGAAAAAATCAACTCACAGCAAAAAGTCAGGGAAACGCAGCTAATAAAACGCTTTGCTGCCTGCATGTCTTAACTTTTAGAATCCACACAAAGTGCAGCAAAACCTCTGAATCAAAAGAAATTTTACACTGAAAAAATCAGGCGAAGTGCACATCAGTAAAGCGGCTGCGTAACTCAACAACGTCATCTTTGACAATTTTTCCAGCAATTCCGGCTTTCATCAAAGCCGCCAATTCTCCCATTTCTCCTTCCCGCATGCCATAGCGGGTCATTTCCTGTACGCCAATCCGCAATCCGGAAGGATTCCTGGCATCTTTATCGCCAGGCAGCATATTGTAATTGGTAATGATGTTGTTATCATCTGCAAGTGAGCGGGCAATGTCTTTGGCAATTCCAAAATTATTGACATTTATTGCCAACTGATGGCTTTCTGTAAAACCAAATTCTTTGGCTTCCACAGATACTCCTTCGTCGGTCAGTGCCTGTCCCAGTGCTTTTGCATTAGCAATTGTCTGAGCAGCATATTGTTGACCGAATTCTGCCATTTCACGAATCGCAATCAGCATTCCCGGCAGTGTATGCAGATGGTGACTGCTGGAGGAGCCTGGCATAACTCCGCGGTCAACGCTGGTCCACCATTTCATTTCCTGTTCGGTGGCCATGTTGCCTAAAATTACTCCACGCTGTGGACCGGGAAATGTTTTGTGTGTACTACCGTTGATGAAATGTGCACCCTCCTCGAACGGATTTTGGAATTGTCCACCGAGAATCAACCCTAATACATGAGCACCATCATAGAGGAGAGGAATATTTTTTGCCCGGCAAACTTCAGCAATTTCGCGTACTGGTTCCGGAAAAAGGAAGAGGCTTTTACCAAGAATAACCATATTTGGAGAAGTTTCTTCCACCAGATCAACACACTTTGGGGCGTTCAGATGGTAGCCGTCTTCAGTTGCCGGCCAGTAATGCAGTGAGATGGAGTTTTCACGTCCGGGTGTGAGTACTTTTCCCCGGACTTGAATCCGTCTTCCAACCACGCCTATCGGATTGTGACTGATGTGTCCGCCGATTTCAATGGAATTGACGAGCACAGTATCTCCGCCGCGCAGAATACCCAGAGCCACGGCTGTATTTGCCGCATTTCCGCTGACTGGTCGAACATCAGCCTGCATACATTTTGCCAGTTTGATTATTTCCCTGGTGGCCATGCTTTCGATCTGATCTATGTAGCGGGTACCTTCGTAATAACGGTTATCATCCTGCATAGTGTTTGGATGACCTTCTGCATAGCGCCCCATAAAGTCGTTGGACTCAATCTGTTTGACTGCAGCGGATTGTACATTTTCACTGGCAATCAGGTTTATGGCTTCTTGACCTCGCCATTGATTTTGCTGATTGACGATGTCTTGAACATCAGTAATATTTAGACTCATTATTCTCCTTAAAAGTGATTGTTTTTAGTAGAAGGCAGATTGCTCAATATTCCGGAAAATACTCCAATTGAGCACCTGTTTCCAGGATAGCTTCCTGTTCAGGAAGTTTTTGTTTGCGGAAATGTTCGCCCTTGACCACAACAGCGGGACAAATGTTGCGGATCAGCACACTGGCATCCGCATCATCATATATTATTACTCGATCAACTGCTTCTATTGCAGAAAGAAGCAAGGCACGTTCACGCTCATTCAGCAGTGGTGGTTGTCCTTTCTGTCTGGTAATGCTGCTGTCGCTGTTGATTGCGACAACATTAAAACCTTTGAGAGTTTTCAGCTGATGCAGGAACTTTAAATGGCCAGCCGAAATTTCATCAAAATATCCATTTGTAAAGACGACCGGAAGATCTTTCGGCAAAGTACGGAACAGCTTTTTCGGAGACATAATTTTTGACGAAGTTTCTCCATAATCAAAACGCTGCAGAAGTTCGTTTTTTGAAAATGATACCACACCTACTTGTTGAATTTCCAGGCTTGCAGCCAGTTGTGCCCAAAATGCCGCCTGTTCAATTCCAGCCTGACCTGCAAGCATAAATGTCAGTAGACTGCTGACCATGTCGCCGGCTCCGACAACGTCATAGACCTCCTGAGTTTCTGCAGCCAGGAAGTGGTAATTATCCGGACTGCAGAAAAGCAGCAAACCATCTTTATCCAGGCTGATTACCAGATAATTCAGTTCTACTTCTTTTTGCAGTTGTTCTGCAGCTTTGAGAACATCGTTTTGATCGTTCAGGGCAAATCCAACTGCAGCTTCGGTTTCTTTACGGTTTGGTTTAATGAGCGTAAACCCTTGATATATTTCGTAGTTTGTTGTACATCGTGGATCACCAATAATTGGAATTCCATGTTTTTTTCCACAGTCGGAAATTACTTTAAGAGTGTCTGAGTTGAGTAGTCCTTTTCCGTAGTCGGAAACTATAACCGCATCGCAACCAGGTATTTGCTGTTCTAAATATTCAATCAGCTGTTTTTGTGGAGCAAGCACTTCCGGATCCGGATCAATATCCATCCTCAGCAAGTGTGTTTGTCCTGCAATCATACGGTGCTTGAGGCAGCTTTTATAATTTTCAGCAATGATCACACCGGATTGATCGACTCCGTTTTCAGTCAGCAATCTGCGGATGTTTTCACCGGTATCATCTTTACCGGTAACGCCGCAGACAAGTACTTCTGCACCTAAAGTGGTCAGATTCATCACCACATTACCTGCTCCTCCCAGACGCCGATCTTCCCGGAGAACTCTCATTACCGGAATTGGAGCTTCCGGAGATATTCGATCCACCTCGCCCCAGGAATAATAGTCCAGCATCAGGTCACCAACAACCAGGATACGTGGAGCTTTTATTTTTTCAAGTGACAGTCGGAGATCTGCTTCTCTCATTTGCTTAGTTACGGCTCAGGTATTTATCTAATGTTTGCTGAAATGTACTGTAAGGTTGTGCGCCTGAAAGTACCTCACCTTGTATTTCTCCAGTCTTTGGATTGAAAAGACCTACAAAAAATCCAGGAGTCCCGGTGATTCCAAGTTCTGCTCCATCCTTCATATCCTGATTGACTAAGCCACGGTATTTCTCCTGATCGAGGCACTTGTCGAATTTTTCAGGGGATTTAATTTGAATTTCCCTGGCATATCTTTTCAGGTTTTTTGTAAATTGTGCTTTTTGACGTTTGTAAAGCAAACTGTGTAATTCTTCAAATTTACCCTGTTCCCGGGCACATTCAGAGGCAATTGCAGCTTCGTCTGCTTCTTTGTGAAAGGCCAGCGGAAAATGCCGGTAGCCAAAAGCCACCCGCTCCTTGTAATTCTCAATCAGCTTACGAATCGTTTCCTGTACACGTCCGCAGAAAGGGCATTGGTAGTCCGAATATTCAAGTAGAATGACGGAGGCTTTTTTGTTGCCCCTGAGGAATGCGGTTTTCACATTTCCTTTCATCAGAAAATCAGAAGGTGCTTCCAAATTAGAGATGACCCAGCCTCTCTGTAGTGCCAGAGAGTACTGATTCAAATAATGCTGACTCTCAATCTGCTGTTCCAGGAACTGCTTGATCTGCGGACGGAGCTGCTCGAGGGTTCCGCGTTCCTGAAGATTGTTCTGTTCATATACTGCAATGATCTCTTTGAGCGTTACTTTTTTTTCCGGAGTCAAGTTGATCTCCTGATGTTTTGCAGCTAATATTTCCAGAGAATACTGCATCAAGCGTATACTGAGTTGCTGGTAGAGCTGCAGACTAAGGTCATTTACTTTTTTGTTACGCACATCTTCAAAAGTTACTGCTTGTCCATCAATCAGGCCTAAAACGGGGTTGGGATGATAAACAGTGCCGGAGGTTTTTGCAGCAGTTTGTGCAAATGCAGTAGAAAACGCTGCAGAAATGAGACTAAGTGTGAGTATAAACCTGAATAGTTTTATAGTTAGAATATCTTTCATAAGTACTATTTTAATTCAAAAAGTTAGGTGAAAAATCGGTTAATATTTCATTTGGGCTGGACATTTCCATCAGACAGATCAGATCATCCAGACGTGAATCAAGATCAGGAGACTCGAGCAGAGTTTGTTTTTCAATTCCTGAAAAATCAAGATTCATGCTCAATAGATTTACAAGGTAGTTTGCAGGAATATCCTCTATTTTATCCCACTCTATTTTTAATTTATTTCTTGCAGAATATTCTTTGAAGTTTTGATATAAAATATCAGTATCCTTCGAGAGACTCAAATTTTCAGTATCATGCGGAAAAGAAGAATATTCAACACGTGCCTGTCTATACGGTGTCTCTGTTTCCAGCTCATCAACAATTTTAAAGCGCGATTCACCGTGCAGCTGAATCAGATAATTACCTTTTGGCAGTTGTTGAGACTGTTCAATTTTACCTGCACAGCCAATTTCACAAAGTTTCTTTGAATCCTGTGCTGCAGGCTGAATTATACCGATCAGCAGGCCAGGGTTTTCTAAAACATGTTCTACCATCAAACGGTAACGTGATTCAAATATATGAAGCGGCAAAACTGAACCCGGCAATAAAATAGTTTTGTGCAGAGGAAACAATGGAATAGTATCTACCAGTTTTGCAGCTGACATCAGAGCTCCATTGGAAATCGTTGCTGCAGACTGCGGTTAAGCCGGTTTTCTACTTCCGGAGCAGTTTGAGGATGATGCGGCATAGTTTTTTTCCAGACTGAGCTTTTTTCCATACAGAGATAGGTTGGAATTTGAGGTGCAAGTTGTTCCATTTTCTGTTGAACATTGCGAAACAAACGTTGACGTATTTTTTTTAAGTAGCGCATTTTACCATCTTCTCCGGGTACAAATTCTCCAAGAAAAGCGCGACTGTTAGGGAAACGCTCATCTACAATTGATTTCAGTGAAGAAATGTAGCGCAGTGTGCCCAGACTGATCCAGGCAATTCGGTCCGGAGGAACAGCGTCGAGTATTTGTTCAACCAGCTCCTGATAACCTTTTTCCCAGTCCGGATAGTGAATCATCGGATCAAAATGAAATGCGACTTTGTAACCTGCGTCCGAGGCCTTTCTGGCAGCTTCAAGGCGTTCATTCAACCGAGCCGTTTTGTGTTCTTCCTGTTCAACTACGGCCTCCGGATTGACTGACCAGGAGATCACGGTTTTTCCACCATGCGGCAGATCCAGCAGGTGCTCAACATGGTTTGATTTTGTTTTCAGCTCAAGCAGGGCATTTGGCAGTTTTGCAAAAAAGCGGATCACATGCGCTTTGATACCCAGGATTTGGTCGAGCGCCAGACTGTCAGAATGTTCTCCTGTACCGACACGAAATAAAGTATCCGGTTGTGCTGCGGTGCGCTGTCGAACCTGCTCCAGTATTTCGTCCAGATTTGCATGAACTGTAATAACCGGTTTATTCAGGAATGCTTGCAGAATACAGTATGTACACTCAAATGGACAGTTTTCTATTAAATCCAGTGTAAAATAATTACAGCAGACTACTTCATCCGAAAATCCCGGACAGGCTTTGATTGATGCACCCTGAAAATATTTTAGATGCAGCGTCTTTTTACCCTGAGTGAGTGGATTGCGCAGAGGATCTGTTCCCGACTCGTCCTGATGCCAGGCGAAATTTTCCACAACAGTTTTTGGCACATCCGGAAAGCGTCCGCAGATTTGCTCAGTCAAGGGTTCTTCGGAAACTGCCTGATCAATGATTATTCGTTCTGGTCGGTACTGGAACATCAGAAATATTTGAAATATTTTTATGGCCGGAATAAATATTGACAGAATATGACTCGATCTTTGTCTAATGAAGTCAAATAGTGATGAAAATAATTTTATTATAGATTCAGTACAAAGCCAAGAAAACACTCAAGAAAATGTCTGGTTGGGGAAATTAATCATAAATCATCCAGAGGGCTTACAACACCTTCTCCACCCTGTTTCAACACATGTGTATAAATCATGGTGGTTTCCAGATCCTTGTGTCCCAACAAGGACTGAATAGTGCGAATGTCCGTTCCTCTTTGCAACAAATGTGTAGCGAAACTGTGCCGGAAAGTGTGCGCACTCACTTTTTTGTAAATTCCTAACTTTCTAACCGCCTTTTTAATAGCTTTGTTGATAACAGATTGATCTACATGGTGTCTCCGGATTATTTCACTACGGGGATCCTTAGAAAGACCTCTTCCAGGAAAGACATATTGCCAATTCCACTCCCGCTCAGCGTTTGGATACTTACGGTCCAGAGCATAAGGCAAATAGACAGTGCCGAAACCTTGTGATAAATCTTTCTTGTGTATCAGCTTCACACGTTCCAAATGGTTACTCAAAGCGAACTCCAAATTGACTGGGAAAGGGGTGACACGGTCTTTCATACCCTTTCCATTCCTCACAGTCACTTGCTTGAATCCTATGTCAAGATCTTGAACTCTCAGCCTGACGGCCTCAGTTATACGCAAACCGGAACCGTACAATAATTTCACCACTAATTCCGGAACTCCATCCAAAAGCTGTAGAACTTGTTTAACCTCTTCTCGTGTAAGCACTACTGGGATACGGGCTTCTTTGCGGGAACGTGTGGCACGTACATTTTCCAGAGGCATTTCAAGTACTCGTTTATATAGAAAAACCAATGCATTAAAAGCCTGATTTTGTGTTGATGCAGAAACTTCTCTTTCCGTAGCAAGATATGTCAGAAACTTTTCGACCTTGTTTTCTGCTTCGACAAATAAAGATTCACGAGTTTGCAGACAATGAAATTTAACAAACTGCTTTATCCAGTCGCAATAAGTACGTTCTGTGTTTACTGAATAATGCTCTCTTTTCATCAAGTCACTGATTTCACCTAACAGAGTCTGATTAGCTTGG
>JACKQG010001129.1_pt1 | contig 37439 bp, 34 predicted proteins | sample 8237621 | NCBI WGS metagenome assembly JACKQG01 (sample SAMN15677084, study PRJNA649215) | marine metagenome | biome: marine; feature: Black Sea; material: saline water; isolation source: suspended particulate matter (SPM) from the Black Sea western gyre | collected 2013-06-09/2013-06-10 | depth... | reverse complement strand
TGCAGTCTGCGACATTTTTGAAGGCATATCAATTTTCTGATAATAAGATTGAACTTGCAGAAATATTCAAACTAATCCAGGTGGAATACTTTCTCAAGCATTTCTATTTCAGGTCCTAAAATAGATTTATCTTCCTTAACAAAATACTTATCCATATATTTTTGCCATTTTTCATTTACTTTAAGTTTTGAAAATTCTGACATCTGTTCTTTAAAATCACCATCAACCTCAAGGTAAGCAAATAATGTACCGTCTTTTCTAAAATAAATTGAATAATTATGCATTCCATAATCATTAATAGCTTTAGCAAGCTCAGGCCAAATCTCATCATGAGCTTTCTTGTATTCAGCCTTTAACTCAGGCTTAATTTTAAAAGTAAACCCAACTCTTTGCATTATTCCCCCCTATAAATTATCACTGAAGTATCATTTCTGTTATTAAATTCATATTATCAGCAAACCTGTATCCTTTCAGGTTGCTATCAATCTCATCAGAATGTTTAGAGAGCTTATCAGCTAATTCCTTAAACTTCCATACGAGTTTTATTGACAAACTAAGTGATTTCTCTCTATCATCCCTTCCTGCAATTATATCCACTGATGACCAGCCTTCAAAATCAGTTTTATTTAGATAATAGAAAAACTCAAGTATCTCCCAGAAATTAATTGTTCCAAATATCATATCCGGGTCTGCATCCTTGTAATTCTCATTTAAGTGAATTTGAACCAGCTTGTTGTGTGAATCTAAAAGCATAAGGGATTCTGCTAAATTCTCCTGAGCCATTAGTGAATGGCCAACATCTAAAGCTCCCCCTACATTATCTAGATTAACATCATTAATTAATGCCATTGCTTTTCCAGTATTTGAAATATATTGTTTTTGCCTTGGGTCTTTTGATTTTGCTTCTAGTGCAATCTTTACACCAGGATCATACTCTCCTATTTCCCTTACAGTTTCAACCATATTCTTCCAGCCATCAGCATAATTTACCTGGAATGGATAATCAAATCCATCATGTGCGGGCCACAGCAGTACACTGTCTGCATTTACTGCTTTTGCAAAATCAATGCTTTCCTTAAAAAGTTTTACCGCCTCTTTTCTTATATTTGCGTCATTAGTTGCAAAAGAACCATGTTTCCACTTTCTATCCGACCAGCATTCAACTGCAATGTTTGATACCTTCAAGCCAAAGTTATTAAGTTTCTTTACTAATGCATCAGGATCTGATGGCAGTGGTGCTTCCATGGGATAAAAAGTAAAAAGCCCAGTCAGCCCCTCTATTTTTGACATTATCTCCAGCCGCTTATCTGTACTTAACTCATCAAAATATCCTCCTGGTACATATCTTTCAGCATAGGTCCCAAGACACCATAGGTGCGCATCAACATTTAATTTCATTTCTTATCCTTTCTTCTTTATTATTTATAATGATAAAATAAAAATGCCTGCAAACTTATTATTATCTAACCAATTTTATAAATCTACTATAAGCCCCGTCCCACAAACTCTTATCCTTTGGCTCATAATGAATAATCTTAGAGGAGTCCAATGATATTTTCCTTCCTTCTTCTAAATTCTTTATTTCACCCGCTGCTTTAAGCTGCATAAGAAGATTACCAACCGATGTAGTTTCAGCAGGACCAGCAATAACGGAAACTCCAGTTGCATCTGCAGTCCATTGGCATAGTAACTTATTCTGGATCCCTCCACCAACTAAATGGAGCAGCTCTACTTTTTTTCCTGTTATTTTTTCAAGTAAATTAAGATTATGTTTAAATCTCATTGCAAGACTTTCATATATACATCTTGAAATCTCGCCAATGTTTTCAGGGATACTACTGCCTTTATCCTTACAATATTCTCTTATAACTTCTGGCATATTTACCTGAGGTTGAGAAAAAGAAGGTTCATCTACATCTATAAACGATTTAAAAGATTTAGAATTTGAAGACATATTAACTATTTCATCCCAGGATATATCCTTGCCGCAATCCTTAATCCATCTTTCTCTACATTGCTGAATTATCCATAGTCCAGTTATATTTTTAATAAATAAATTTAGACCTTCTGCTCCACCCTCATTAGAAAAACCTGCATCCATAATTTCCTTATTTATCATAGGACTTTTTGTCTCCTGACCAATTATGCACCAGGTTCCCATACTTATAAATGCCCAGTTTTTGCGCGTATCTGCTACTGGTATTCCTGCTACTGCTGAGGGCGTATCATGGGTTACTGGAGCTATGACTGGTGTAGTTCTTATTTCTAACTCCCTGCATACAAGTTCTGAAATATTTCCAATTATTTCTCCAGGCATAATAATCCCTGGAAATATATTATTTGGAATGTCTAATCTATCAAATATTATATCTTCCCACCTTTTTTCCTTTTGATTAAACATTAGACTAGTTGTAATCCTGGTGTATTCATTATAGGTTCTGCCAGTTAAAAAATAATTAAATATATCAGGTATAGTTAAAAATTTATCTCCATTTATAAATTCTGGAGCATTTTGTAATTTTAATGAATATAAATGAAATAGGTCAAATATCGGCAATAGCATAGCACCAGTCAACTTAAATAATTCTTCTTTTGAAATAATTTCATATAAGCTGTCGGCATCACTGCTTCTTTTTTCATCACGGTAATGAATAGGATTTGAGATAAGTTTTCCATTTCTATCAATAAATCCAAAATCAGCACCCCAGGTATCAATTGCCATGGATGCTATATCACTATATTTTTTTACTGAAGCCTGAATCCCAATTTTCAACTCTGAATAAAGCCTCAATATATCCCAATACAAGGTATCAGCAGCATAAACTGGTCTGTTATCAAACCTGTGAATTATTTCCATATCAAATTTTTTCCCATCAAATTTTGCCACTGCACCTCTACCGTTACTTGCACCAAAATCAAAAATCAAGTAGTTTTTACTAGCCATAATCACCTCCTATTAAATTATTTAAGATTTGAGATTAAATTTTCAGTTGATATAACCCATGCATAATACTTATCAAGACTTTTTAAAGCAGCACTGTGATCTTCTTTGCTTGGAGCTATACAGGCATCCTCAATAACTGTACATAGGTATCCCCTATCATATGCCTCTCTGACAGAAGAAGATACACAGGCATCAGTTAAACCTCCAACAAAAACCAATCTGGAAATATTATTACTTCTAAGAATTAAATCCATATTAGATGAACAAAAAGCTCCACTTGAAGACTTTATTATTACAATATCTTCTTTTTCTGGAGTTATTTTACTATCTATCATAGCAGCATATTCAGTATAATATAACTGATACTGATTACCTTCTGCATCCATAAGTTCCTCAGCTAAGACTTTCCTTCCAATACCTGGGATATCTAAAAGACTTTTATTCATAGATGCAATTTTGGTATATATAATCTTCAGTTTCAAGCTTCTAAATTTTTTAATTATTTTCCCTATATTCGGCAGTACAATCTTTGTTATTCTATTATAATAATAATCATCCTTACTATTGGAACTCCATTTGCCGCTATATTTCTTATTAGTAATATAATTTTGTACATCAATTAATATTAAGGCCAGCTTTTCCTTTTCTAACCAGCTCTTTATCGATATACCTTTTGGACTATTATTATCAATAATAAAATCATAATTATAATCTATCATTAATACCCTTTAAAATTAATATATTTACAAAGTTTAATTTTTACCTTCATACATTGCCTTTCTTATCAATCATCCAGTTAAGCTTTTCCCTGTAATACTTAAAATCCTCCCAGGGAACTTCAGGAGGAATTAAATGATCCCCATATGGTATATATCCACCTGATTTTAATAACTGACTAATTGGTTCGAGAAATCTATCTATTTCTTTTTTTCCCAGTAAAATTTTTGACTTCGGTATACCTCCAAGAATCTGTAAATTGGGATACTTTTTTCTAGCTGCTAATACGTCCATTCCAGCACTAGCTTCCATAGGATAAAGTCCTGTAATTCCTGCTTCTAAAAATAAAGGAATTAACTCATTGCAATCACCATCTGTATCAAGAAGAATAATATTTACTCCCTTGCTCCTTAAAAAATCAGTGAGTTTTTTATAATAAGGAGTCATAAATTCCTTAAAGGTTGCAGGAGAAACCATAGAAGCTGTTCCTGTAGATACATCCTCCCATATATTTACACAATCTATATCTACCTGTGAAATAACCTCTTCCCAGATTGCTATCCAGAGATCGGTGAATGTTTCCAGCATATCTTTGATCAGATCTGGTTTATCATAATAATAAAAGAAAAGATTTTCATAACCTAAAAGATGAGATAGGGTTCCAAAAATACCCAATGGATATCCCCCTAAAGTCAGTATAAAATCTCTATTCTTATATATCTTTAAAAGCTCTCTCCAGTTACCTGGAAATCTTTCACTTATATTATCTGGGTTAAGCCTTTCCTCTTTTATTTTATTCCAGCTGTCCCAATCCTTAATTGGCCATTTCATTGAAGTAGGAATTGTAGCTTCATCCTTTAAAAATACTCTTTCTACACCATCTAAATCTATATAAGTAATCGTCTTATCATCTTCACCTAAAACTTTAATTTCAAATTTTGGGTAAAATAGCTGCTCTACTTTTACAAGTATCTGTGATTTATCGAAATTGAAATATTCTGCTACATCATTATCTAATGGAAAACCCTGATTTGGCCAGTATGTTGCTCCTCCCCATACTCCAATGCCATTTGGCAATTCTATTTTTTCATTTTTGCTAGCACCTTTTTTTTTCCAGATATAAGTCCAGGCAGTTGTGTAAATAGTAGCAGAAAGTGTAGTTATTTTGGTAGGTATTTTAGGATATTTTTTTTCATGCAGTCCCTGGTCGTACCAATTCTTTATAGTAGCACCCCAATAGCCAAATTCCCATTTTACCGTGGGTATGTTCCGGTTAAAGTTCATTATTTCATGAAATCTCTCTCTGGTATTCATCTGTATTTTAACCGGTGTTTAATACCTTATATACATTCAGAACTTAAATATGACCCCTCAGGCATAAGGTATTAAACACAGGCTGACCCTCATTCCCTTCAAACTTAAATCTTTAAAAATCATTCAATATAACAGTAAATGTCTTCTGCTTCTGATAGCATCGACTGCGATGACAAGCACCAGCAGTGCCCCTTTAACGACCATACGGAGAAATACTGGTACATCAATAAGTACCATCCCGTTTGATATTGTCTGGATTATCACAAGTGCAATAAAAACACCCAGGAAATTACCTTTGCCTCCGCCGACCACTACTCCTCCCAGCACAACAATAGTCAGGACTTCAAGCTCAGCACCTGTACCATATTCTGGTCTTCCAGAGCCAAGCTGCGAGATCAGGAGAAGGCCCGCAATTGCAGAAAAGAATCCTGAGATCACATAGGACACTATTTTTACCCTGTCAACCGATATTCCTGCAAGTCTTGCAAGATTTTCATTACCTCCAATCGTGAAGAGGTCTCTGCCGAATCTGGTAAACTTCAGTATTAAACTCAGTATTACAAAAGCAACTATTATATAAACTGTAGTGATGGGAAACACATTTTTCAGGTAAATCCTTCCCAGATTCTGTACAAAGACATTCGCTATCCTGGGATTTAGATCGGCCCAGAAATAACATACACCTCTGATTATAGCAAGCGTACCAAGAGTGGTAATGATCGGATTGATCCCGACCTTTGTAATTATAAGCCCGTTTATAAGACCGACAAGACTGCCGATGGCCACTGCTATCAGGAATACATAGGGGGTGGGGACCTCTATGCCATCCATCAGAAGCACTGCACTGACTATTCCGGCAAGACCTGCCGTCGAACCAACGGAGAGGTCAAATCCTCCGCCTATCATAACAACGGTAATACCGGCTGCAATTATTCCATATACGGCAAAATTATTAAAAATACCTCTTATGTTCTGTATTGCTAAAAAATTCTTACTGGTAAGAGAGAATAGGAGTATCATCACTATAAATATTCCGATCAGGGTAGGTGTCGGAGTTCTCAAGAAATTCATGATCTGTGAATATTTTTTTCCTGCCTTTTCCATTTATCCTCCAAAACTTGAGATTATTTAAATAAATACCTTATACTCTTTTTATTGCTCTTGACTGCCTGATCTCATATGCCGCAACAACAAGTATCAGTACTGAACCCTGTACTATCTGTATATAGAAATAATAAACATTCATTATTGTCAGGAAATTATATAAAACACTCAATATAAATACACCTGCAAGCGTTCCAAGGATCGAACCCCTGCCGCCCCCAAGCGCCGTTCCGCCCAAAATTATTGAAGAGATTATGACCAGTTCAAGCCCCTGTCCATGCTGTGGCATGCCTACAGCTGTTAGGGAAGTAAGTATTAATCCGCCCAGGGATGCTGTAATGCCGCATAATAAAAAACCGATAAATTTTACCTTTTTTACATTGATACCGGAAAGAAAAGATGCCAGCGGATTGGACCCGACGGCATATATTTTTCTTCCCCACTTGGAGTGATTCATTATTATATAAGTAATAATAAATATTATTACGAAAAGTACGATTGGAAATGGTATGACCTTAAAAACGAATCCCCTGCCTATAAAATCTATGACCGGGTTCATTGCAAGCCTCGATTCACCATTCGTTAGGGTATAACCGATACCTCTCCATATAAACATGGTACCTATCGTGGCAATAATGGAATTTACGCCTACCACCGTGACTAACATCCCATTGAATGCCCCCATCACTACACCAGCTAAAAGTGCGATGATCACTACCAGCCAGCCGGGTAGACCTGCTTCAAGAAGGATTGCGGTAAGGCATGCGGTAAGGCCTATATTACCACCAATAGAAAAATCGATCTCACCTGCGACCATTGTCATCGTAAGGACAGCCGCTACTATCCCGATAAATGAGAGATTGTTGATCATGGGGATAAGGTTCAATTTTGAAAAGAAAAATGGTCTTCCAAAATAGGAAGACAGGGTAAACATCACTGCAAGGATTATAAATAATATTACTGTATTGTTTATTTTTATCTGTCTTTTTTTACCTATCCCGACAACCCCATTTTCTGCCATAATGTCCTCCCTTTAAACTTTACTGGCAAGCTTTGCTGAGTAATTTTTCTTCCGAAGCTTCATTTCTTAAATACTGGCCGGTAAATCTGCCCTTATTCATCGTTATGATCCTGTCAGCAATAGACAGTATCTCTGGAAGTTCCGAACTTATCATAATAATTGAAGAACCTCTTTCACAAAGATCTTCCATTAACTTATATATCTCGATCTTCGCACCAACATCAATACCGCGTGTCGGTTCATTTAAGATTATTATCTGTGAACCGCTTTCAAGCCATTTTGCAAGCACGACTTTTTGCTGATTTCCACCAGAAAGGCTGTTTACTTCCTGGTCAACAGATGGGGTCCTTATACCTACTTCATCTACCCATTTCCCTGCTTTTTGTCTCTCGTTTTTCCTATCGATCAGAAAGCTTTTTCCCAGGTCCTGTATATTTGCCAGGGTGATGTTTTCTTTTACTCCCATTATAAGGGCAAGTCCTTCTGCTTTTCTGTCTAGCGGTACAAGACCGACTCTTTTATCCCTGGCAGCTGACGGGCTTTTAATACTTGCTTCTTTGCCATTTATTAGGATCTGTCCGTTTCTTATTTTATTTGCACCAAATAAAGCTTTCACAAGAGAGGTTCTTCCTGCACCCAATAGGCCAAAGATACCAAGTATTTCTCCCTTTCTTAATTTAAAGCTTATATCCTCAAAGCCATCAGCTTTAAGATTTTTAACGTCCAACACATAATCGCCGATTTCTACTTCTTTTTTAGGATACATGTCTTTTATATCCCGGCCCACCATCATCTGGACTAGTTTATTAGTATCAGTATCTTTAGTTTTTAAAGTTCCGACATTCTTACCGTCCCGAAGCACTGTAACCCTGTCTGTTATTTCAAATATTTCCTTGAGTCTGTGAGATATATATATTATTGCAACACCCTTTGATTTTAAGGTCTTTATTATTGAAAAAAGTGACTGGGTCTCCTCCGCCGAAAGTGCAGCAGTGGGCTCGTCCATGACCAGTATTTTTGCTTCCTTTGAGATGGCTTTTGCTATCTCAACGATCTGTTTTTCCGATATAGATAAGTCTCCGGTAACTGCATTGGGATCCAGCTTTACATTTAAAATATTTAATAGTTCATGAGCCTTTTTTATCATCGCTTTCCAGTCTACTATTTTAAAAGGTCCCTTGACTATCTGTTCTCCTATAAATATATTTTCTGTAACAGTTAAATTATTGAGAGTATTTAATTCCTGGTAAATCACCCTTATACCAGAAGCCATAGCTTCCGCAGTTCCTTTTATCTCAAATTTCTCATCATCTACGTAAATATTTCCGGAATCCTTTATATAATTCCCCGCAAGGATCTTGATAAGGGTAGACTTTCCTGCACCGTTTTCACCAAGGATGCCTAAAACTTCTCCTTTTTTTAAGTCTATAGATACATCATCAAGCGCAACAACACCCGGAAATGTTTTCGTAATATTTTCCATTCTTAAAACTATATCATTATATTCAGACAAAATATCACCAACCTTATAAACAATCGAGAAGGCTAATTGATATATTTTAGCCTTCTCAATTGTTACTATTTTTAGTTCATTTAATTATATACCATTAATGCTTTAATTTATTCCAGCATTTCGGGATACCATTCCGCCATATTCTCCATTGATATAACTACGTTTTCAACATACATAAACGGAGGAACAACCTGTCCATTCATCAATGCTACTGAAGCAGGAACAAGATATTCACCATACCTTTCAGGGAAGTATGCTATTGAAGCTTTTACAAGTCCATCTACAACCTGCTGATTTGCAGTCACATCTGCACCCTGTGTAATTACTATCCATTTTTCTGCATCCCACCTGCCTGCAGTCTGTATAGCTGCAAGAACACCACTCATAGTCTGTGCATTAATAGATGTTAAAATAACATATTCAGCATCAGGAATAGTTGCCAGTACATCTGTCATCGCCTGGCTTGCCTGTTCAGCTTCACCAGCTCCACCGTCTGCCCTAATGGTGATTGGGTCAATTACATCTACTCCATATTTATCAGCGAATGCCTGGTAAAATCCTTCCGAACGAAGCATTACCACTTCACCACCTGCAGGCATCTGCATCAATACGATATTGTCAATCATGTCAATTCCGCCCATGTCTTCAACATATTTTATTGCTTCTTCACCAGCCAGGTAAGCAACTTTGAAGTTATTTACACCCATAAATGGAGCATTTGGTGTAGGCACGTCAACAGCAATTATGGGGATACCAGCTTGCTCGAATTTGGTAGCAATAATACTATTGACTTTTGAATCGAATTGGAAATTAATAAGTACATCAGGACTTTTTGCAAGCATAATATCTGCATTCTTAAGACCTATGGTTGCATCATACTGGTTGTCAGCATAATACAGGTCCGCAGGATCTCCGCCGGCCAGCACCCACTGGTCCTGAACATTTTGCCAGACATCTTCACAGAACGGGATCCCGCCCATGATGTTGGTAAATGCAAGCGTGTGTCCTGCTGCAGGTGCATCAGGATATGCTTCGTTGGCTATTGCAGATTCCCTCATTTCCTCATAGAATGCATATGCTTCCCCTGCTTCTTCTGTTACAGTCTCAATAACTGTTTCTGTTACTGTTTCTACTACAGTTTCTGTTACTGTTTCTACAACTACTTCTGGTTCTGCTGTTGTACAAGCTGGTAGTATTATTAATGTTGTAACAATAGCCACTACCAACCCTGCAAAAGAAAACAATTTTAATTTACTCATTTTCCCTCCTCATGATTTTATACATACATTTTAATGATTTTAACTTAAAGTAATCATGCTAAAATAGTTTTCACTATTTTAACTGTTGATATTCCATACTCTGCCCTCCTTTAAAAAAAATTCATTTATAATAAGTATAATATTTTTATATTATAGAAAAACGTTTTTCTATGATTTTTATTATGTTATTATAGTTTCAACAATTTGTCAATAGAAACCATCAACTTTCACACCCCATTAGAAATTCCTATTATTACCTATATTAGACCTTTCTTCTCATAATATTTTGTAGCCTCTTTAAGAATTCTATCAATTTCCCTGTCCTGTTCATCCGTTAGAGGCTTAGGTTTATGATTTGCTAAAATATCCTCCATTCTTTCTTTAGCCTTTTCTATAATTGTTTTTTTGCCTCCTGCCAGCCACTCCTGGTAGGAAGTCTTATCAAAGATTTTTGGCATATAATCTTCAGTTTTCCAAAGGGTTCTTGTCTGCTTTGCACTTAGAAATGTTCCAGTTGATCCGACTTCTTTTATTGTATCAATGTTTATCATCTCATCATTTATATCAAAGCCTTCTATTATTCTCCCAATAGTATTAGCAACGTCATCATCAATTACAGCTAAAACAGGGTTATAAGCAAGTTCACCTGTAACACCACCGTGAAGAACTATTAGATTAGATCCGGAAAGAGCTGAACACATAGCAAGTGGTAGTTTTTCTGCTGCAGTCTGGTAATCAATCTTTTTAGAATTAGAAAAAGCAGACCCTGTATTATTAATTGGGATCTTGTACATCAAATGCCATATTTGATTATATGCCATCTGATGCATTGCTATTGCTGCTGTTCCAAAATTTAAATCTCCGGTAGCCATATTCATAGCAGAAACAAAGTTATTGGCAATAATTCCACAACCAGGTTTTATACATTGAAGTAAAACTATAATAGCAAGGAGTTCAGCATTATGACTTACTGATGCTCCTGCAATTGTTATAGGATGAGAACCTCCCATAATAGAACCTGATGCTATATAAATTGGGAAATCTGCACCCAGATAATGAAATGCAGCATTACATGCATCCTCAGATAATGAAAGTGGAGCTGCACCCTCAACACAACCCATTAGTTGAGCATCAACTGCCTGAGCTATTTGAGTTTCCCAGATGAAAGTATCACTGGGCTGTGCCCCTCTATTGGGCTTAGTTGAAAACCGTATCCTCTGCGCACAGCTCACCGGGCAAGACATAACAGGTGGTATATTTTCAATCTCAAAATAAGGCGTGTATGATGGAAACACATGGACAGTATCAAGAGCATCAGATACTATTACACCTTCATTATTTTGCTTAAGCGTTGGCATGGTAACAATACCTGTATCAACATCACAATATCTGGCACCAGCAGAATTCATAAAATAAAGTGTGTTTCCTCCCAATCTTATACTCTTCTCGGGATCTCTTGACCTCACCATAAAACTGCTGGGGGTTTTCTTAATAGATTCTTCCACTAAATTAGGTGGTATCTTAGCAATTTTTTTCTCGTAATCTACTATACATCCATTATTTTGTAATAATTTCAGTGCCTTATCTGAATCATACTTGAAACCTACTTCCTCTAGAACCTGAAGCGAAGAGGTTTGTATTTGCTCTATTTGACTGTCAGATAATATTTTTATTGGTTCAAATTTTCTCTTAAATCCTCTTTGCATAACTCTCCCCTCCTAACTAATCCCCAATAATTTTTTTACAACTTTTACTCCTTCAGGAGCAGTAGCTCCATAACCATCTGCCCCTATAGAATCTGCAAACTCCTGATTTATTGGGCTTCCGCCTACAATTACTTTGATATTGTCTCTAATGCCTTCTTCTTTAAGGCTTTTAATAACATTTTTCTGTTCGGCTGCAGTAGTTGTAAGGAGAGCAGACATTGCTAAAATATCAGGATTATTTTCCTTTGCTGCAGTCAGAAAGTCTTCTCCTTTTACATTTATACCAAGATCTATCACTTCAAATCCTGCAGCATAAAGAAGCGTTGCTACCATTCCTTTTCCAATTGAGTGTATATCTCCAAATACAGTACCAATTACTACTTTTCCCAAACTTTCAGCTTTTTTTCCTTTCTTCTCAATTGCAGAATTTATTATTGGAAATGCTTTCTTAAGCACCTCTGATGCACATACTAGATCAGGCAGGAATAGTTCACCAGCCCCAAATTTGTCTCCTACCTCCTTTATACTTTCAGTTAAAGCTTTCGCTGCTTCAAGTGGATCAACACCTGCATCAATTGCAGCTTTTGCAATTTTCTCAGCATTATCAATGTCAAATTCCAGTACAATATCTTTTAATTGTTTTATTGTATCTGACACTTAGCCTCCCTATTATCATTTTTTAAACAGTTTCTAAATAATTAATTTCTTAAATAATATTTTAAAGATAGCCATTTGTTCCTATAAGAAACAAATATAATTTTAATCATAAAGTAAAAATCATTTTGGTGGAGAACCTGTTGATTCCCTTATTATCAATTCTGTTGGTAAAATAATATTTTTATTTTCTACTGGTTTTCCTTCTATAATATCTATTAATAGATTCATTGCAGTTTGGCCCATCAGCTTCTTTGGTTGTTTTACAGTAGTTAATGGTGGCTCACAAAACTCACTGGTAATCTCATTATTAAAACCGCAGACTGAAATATCAAAAGGAACTTTATATTTTTTTTCCTTTAGAGCCTTAATTAAACCAATAGCAAGAAAATCTGCTTGTGTTGCAAATGCAGTCGGAGGTTTTTTCTGATTAAGTATATTTCTCATAATATTATATGTTCCTTTTAATTCATTTAAATTTATGGAACCATCAATTATTACATAATCAGGATTATATGAAATATTATGTTTTTTTAATGACCTGCAATATCCTTTATATCTATTTCTAGAAGTAGTTTGATTCTTAAATGGGAAAGATATATAGCCTATTTTTTTATGACCAATATCACATAAGTAATCTACTGCTTTCTCCATTGCTAAAACATTATCTACTAACACAGAAGGTATGTTATTATCCTTAATCTCACGATCAACAACTACCACGGGTATATTTTGGTCATAAACTTCTTTAATATGAACATAACTGTCATAACCACAAAAAAATATAAGTCCATCTATAAATTGATCTATTAGTACATTTACCTGTCTCTCTTCTTCTCTAATATCATAAAATGTACATCCAATTATTAGTGTGTATTGTCTCTTCCTTGCAATTTCTTCCATTCCTCTTAAAACCTGTGAAAAGAAAATATTGGAAATATCTGGCAGCATTACCCCAATTGTTTTTGTACTCTTGGTTCTAAGCCCGCGAGCAATTATATTAGGCCTATAATCTAGCTTCTTTACTGCTTTTAGTACTTTCTTCTCTGTCTCTTTAGTTACAAATTTTGTTTTATTTAAAACATGAGAAACAGTGGAAATAGCAACTCCTGATTCTGCAGCAATATCTTTTATAGATGATTTTTTAGGTTTCTTTTTAAAATTTTTACTTTTTCTCATATATATATATTTATATTTTAACCAAACAGATTTATATAATAGAACATTAACAGAAAAACGTTTTTCTGTCAAATAATTATACTCGATTTTCCAGATTTTCAATATAAATATTAAAAAATACATCATTTCCGAAACTTCTTCTTTTTCTCATGATGAGACCTCCTAATTGATCTCACCTTCTTCATCTCACCAGCTATTTTAACCTAAGTAATTTTAGTATACAATGTGTCTAACTATAGGGGTTAAGTCCACATACAACAAATTTTAATGAAAGGATATCAATAGTGAGTGTATCCAAAAAAATAAATAATTATATAGACAACATAAAAAATAATAATGGAAATATTGGAGTTTTTAGTGTTGGACATTATGTATATTGGCCTCAATTTCCAGATCTTAAACAAAGACTATTGAAGCATTTCGAATATTTTATTGAAAAATTAAAAAGAGACACAACCGCAGATATCATTGAATATAAGAATATATGTGATTGTTATAGGAATGCTATCTCTGCAGGAACTTTTTTTTCGACTAAACAACTAGATTTAATAATATGTTTTATTACAACCTACACCCCTTCCAGTAACGCAATCTCCGTTATACAAAAAATAGGTAACGTTCCAATTTTATTAGTTTGTATGCAACCAGAAAAAAGCTTTGATTATGAAAAGGTAACAACTGAAATTGTCCTTGAAAATGTTAGCATTACAAGTCTACCTGAAATAACAAATGCACTTAATAGAATTAATAAGAAACCTTTAGAATGTATTGTTGGTATGTTATATGATGATAAAAAAGCCTGGAACAAGATAAAAAATTGGTGTGTAATTGCATGCGTAGCACATAAACTTAGACATGACCATATTGGATTAATGGGACATGTATATGAGGGAATGCTAGATATGAATTCTGACCCTACAATGTTTGATGCTTATTTTGGAATGCATATTGAACATATAGAAATGGAAGATTTAGAAAGATTTATTGATGAAGTAACTATAGAAGAAAAAAATGAAAAAATTGATGAGATAAAAAAAATATTTGACCTACCAGACCCAGGAATTGATCCTATAACAAAAAAAGTTGAAACAAGTGATCTTGAATGGCCAGCAAAAGTTTCAGTAGGAATGGACAAGCTTATATATAATTTTAAACTAACGGGTCTTGCATACTATTATCGCAGTTTAAATAATAGTAAATTTGAGAGAATGCATGCTGGAATGATTATTGGTAACTCTATATTAACTAGCAAGGGAATAGCTATTGCTGGTGAATTTGATTTAAAGAATTGTATAGTAATGCTGATCATGGATAGGTTTGGCGCCGGTGGCTCATTTGCAGAGTTCTATCCAATTGATTTTAATCAGGATTTTGTATTAGTTGGGCATGATGGCCCCCACCATTTGACAATCTCTGACGGAAAACCCGTATTAAGAAAATTAAATATTTTTCATGGGAAGAGAGGCTTGGGGCCTTCAGTTGAATATAAAATCAAGACAGGGCCTGTAAGTATGCTGGGGTTAACTCAGACATTTTATGGTAAATTTAAAATGATTATCGCAGAAGGAGAATCCCTCCCTGGAACAATTCCAGCTACTGGCAATACCTGCACTCGTGTAAAATTTAAACCAGATGTTCGTACTTTTCTAGAAAAATGGTCTATAGAGGGACCAACCCACCATTTTGCACTTGGAGTTGGTCATATCAGCAATAAAATAGAAATGCTGGCTAAATTTTTAAATATAGAATCAGTAATTGTAACCCTATAATAAATTTTTTATATTAATTAAGGATTTATTATTTCTTTCCTCTTTACTACATACTCTTCAATTCCTGCCATTGAATCTGAGAACTGATCTCTTGTAAATATAAACGAAGGATGATTGACAAAATCCTCTATTTTTATCCCATATTCTGCATAGCCCTCATTAAAATAAGGAATCTTTGTAAGTCTATTCATTATCCCGTCAGGTACAGGGCCATCCATCTGGCTATATATATCTTTCTCTTTGCATATCCTCATAAAGTCATCTATCATTTCAGGGTTTATAGTATATACCATATTGCCGCCAGCAACTTTCTCTATATGCACTACTTCGCCTTCCTTTGGGCCAGGCCTTGCAGAGCAAAGTAGTAATTTACTTAGATATCCATTACTCTTATCATTCAGTATGATATGAGCTTTTTTAGCAATTGCAACCCCTGTCCATCTTTTAAGCTCTTCAGTAAACTCTATCCCAGCTGATTTAGCACTTTCTACATATTGCTCTCTTTCCTCAAACCTGCCAATCATAATAGTTATAACAGACCTCCACTGGCTATAATCAATGCCCTGTGACATCCCGATTTCATGTCCTCTTTTAACTGCTTCTGCAACCTGGACAACCTGTGGAACATTAAAAACCAGTGTAGCATTTGTTGGAATACCCAGTGAAGTAAGTATTTGTATCAGATATATGCCTTCCTTTGAACCAGGACATTTAACTATAATATTAGGTGAAATGCTACTTAATTCCAGTGCCTGCCCAAGCATTTTCCTTACATCCGTTACAAGCCTTGGGTCCACCTGAGCACTGACATAACCTTTTCTGTAGTTAGATTTTTTAAAAAGAGGCATATAAAGTTTTGTGCCTTCTTTAGTTATTTCCTTATAAACTTCCCATGCAAGCTCATAATTACTCATAGATAGATTATCATTTATTATTTTATCAACAATTGGATTTACCTCATCAGGAATAAGGTCAAGCACCTTCCTGGTTAATATTGGGTTTGTTGTGACTCCACTAAACAAAGTATCTTCAGGTTTCTCCTCATTAAATAATACTTCCAACCATTTTGCCATCAGGTCTTTCTCTTTACCTGAAACCTTCTTAAGCATTTCTTTGGACCATGCTTTAAATATCAGCGGTGATGAATCCCACCATAGTTCCATGTCTTTGGATGTTTCAGACAGACGCTGCATTGCAGATTTTTCATAAACAGTCATTTTTACCTCCGTAAGAGTAATATTATCAAAGTTACATATATTAATATACTTATAATAATTACTATAAATATTTATAATTTTATATTCTTACCAGTTATATAATAATTAGCTCATATTTTACATACCACTAACAAATCAGACTCTACTTAATCATCTCCTTAACTGCTTTTATAATATCAGCTGTATGTGGAATGGAAGCTTGCTCCAGAGTTGAGTTATATGGAATGGGAGTATTAAGCCCTGCTACAATCTTTATGGGGCAGTCAAGATAATCAAATGCCTTGCTGCTTACCCTGGCACTTATATCAGAAGCTACAGAGCCTCTTTTGCATGCTTCACTTACAATAACCAAACGAGTAGTTTTTTTAACTGATTTTATTATTGCATCTTCATCCAGTGGGACTAGAGTCCTGGGATCAATTACTTCGCAGCTAATTGACTCTTTTTCAAGCTCCTCGGCTGCAGCTAAAGCTTTTAGTACCATATTGGAATATGCAAAAATAGTAACATCACTACCTTCCCTCTTAATATCAGCTTCTCCAAAAGGTATCATATATTCTTTTTCAGGAACCGGACCTTTATTTAAATAAATCATTTTATGCTCAATAAACATTACAGGATTATCATCTCTAACTGCTGTTTTTAAGAGACCTTTCACATCATAAGGAGTTGAAGGCATAACTACTTTAAGCCCAGGCACATGATAAAACCAGGCTTCGAGGCTCTGGGAGTGCTGTGCTGCTACTCCTCTGCCTGCCCCCCCTTGTGTTCTAATAACCAGAGGAACATTTAAACTATCGCCAGTCATATATCTTATCTTTGCAGCTTGATTTACTATCTGATCCATGGCAAGAGTTGTAAAATCTATAAACATAATTTCAGCTATCGGCCTATACCCTGTAAGTGCTGCACCGATTCCAGCACCAATTATAGCAGCTTCTGATATCGGCGTATTTATTACCCTCTCTGTTCCATATTTATCTAAAAGGCCTTTATAAGCTCTAAAAGCCCCGCCATACACACCAATATCTTCACCAATTAAAAAAACTTTTTCATCTCTATCCATTTCCTCAATTACTGCTTCCCTTATAGCTTCTCTATATTCAATCTCCCTCATAAAGTTTCCTTTCTATAGTAATATCTCTAAAATATTTATATTTGCTTGGCCTCATGCAAGAATTTATCAAGCTCGGGCTCTGGACTTTCTTCAGCAAATTTCACAGAATCATCAATTATTTTTTTAATTTCATTCTCAAATTTATCTATATCCTTATCAGTAACCACATTTTCAGCAAGTAGTTTTTTCTTGAAATTGGTAACAGGATCCTTTTTATTTTTATAATAATCAGCCTCTTTTTTATCCTTATAAGCCCCAGGATCATTTGGGTGATGTCCTCCCCAGCGGTAAGTCTGTGCCTCTACAAGTGATGGACCCCTGCCTTTTCTTGCTTCATCTACAGCCTTTTTAACAGTCTCGTATACTTCGATTGGATCATTTCCATCTATAATATATCCTGGCATGCCATATGCTGAAGCTCTATCTCCAATGTTTCCACATGCCATCGATTCTCTAGAACACATTGAAATAGCATATAAATTATTTTCACAAATATAAATTATGGGTAATTTAAATACTGATGCCATATTTAATGATTCATGAAATACTCCATTATTCGTTGCACCATCACCAAAAAAGCAAAGTACAACTCCTCTCTTTCCTTCCATCTTGCAGCTAAAACCTGCGCCAACTGATATTGGTATCCCGCCACCTACAATTCCATTTGCGCCAAGCATCTTAAGCTCTGTATCTGCTATATGCATTGATCCGCCTCTGCCTTTACAATATCCAGGTGCTTTTCCTAAAAGCTCCGCCATCATTAAGTTTAATTTTGCTCCTTTTGCTATGCAATGTCCATGACCCCTGTGAGTTGAAACAATATAATCATCAGCAGCAATTGCAGTACATGCTCCAACTGCTATAGCTTCCTGCCCAAGAGAAGGATGAAGGTATCCCCATATTTTAGCAGTTTGATAAAGCTGTACAGTTCTCTCTTCAAACCTTCTGATTTCTATTAGTTTCTTTAGCATTTCAATTTTTGTCTCCTTAGATAAATTAGCCATATAACTCCTTCCGATTACTAAAATATTAACTAGTTTAGAATAACACCTAGAATAAAAATAATTATATGCAATAATTTGCATTAATGCAAGAAAATTTATACTACTTAATTATAATTTTTTATAAATATTTAGAATTATCTTACAGTAAGAATTATTAAGTCACTAAAGAAAATTTTACTGGCATATAAAATTCTATGATAATTTCATTTACCTTACTTATTATTACCTTCTCGAATTTCCCTAACTCCCTTAAAAATTTTCTTTAATTTATCAGGAGAAATGTTAGCTGGAATATCATTAAAGTACAGTGTAAACTTCCCACCGCTGCTCAGCCCTACATCTACATATCTTCTTATCCTTTCAATAATTTCCTCTATGTCAAAATTTAAAATGAAATTGGGATCTATACCAAGAAGTAAGTCCATATTATTCTGGCAAGCATAATCTCTAAATACTTCGGGACCAAGCATTTCGGTATCCGGGTCAAAGCCTTTTACCAAAAATGGGTTTAGAACTTTTTGAATGTCTAAAAATTTTGTAACGTCTTCTAAATAACGGGCTCCTCCCATTATTGATAAATATATATTACCTACTAGTTCTTTTAACTCTAAATAAGATGGAATTATTATATCTTCCATAATCATTAAATTTACATTAGGAATTGTTACCCACGCATCTGCTCCTGAAGCTATAATGCTAGTGTCACCCAGCTTTTTTCTTTGCATGGATATCCATGGGGCTAGAACTTCATAATTTATAATTTTAAACAGTTCTTTTACAAACTTTCTGTCACCATATATATCATTTATTAAATTATTAAATCCCCTTATATTTACTGCAAGTGAAAATGGAGCACAAAATCTAGGCTTAAAATCACCACCAATATTTTCTTTATACAAATCAATTAAATCCAGTACAAACCTGCATCTATTATTATCAGTAAAATTAATATTTTTTATTTTGGATAAATCTTCCTTTTCTTTTATAATAGGGTTTCCTACATCTACTGCTGGTAAGTCATTCTTAAAATACTTCATCTTCTGGCCTAAGGCTATAGATTCAATATTATAAACATCATATACTGTGCATACCTTATCTAATTTATAATAAGAGTAGATAAACTTTTGAGTTTTTAGAAATAATTTTGCATCACTTAAAAGTTCTATAGCATTTACTTTAGCCAGATAAATAGCATGGGTTGTAATCTGGGTATCAAACTTAAAAGATTTTTTGATTGGGTTTGAGTTAGATTTCATGAGGCCATATTTTAAATTCTTCTTTTTTAGCTGCATGCCATAGTTTGCTATCCCAACACATAAAATTTACAACTTCATTAACTTGCCTCATCAATACCAAGCCTGATGCTAAATGGATACCATCAAATCCTCTTATTCTATAATTTTCTATTAGTTCTCCAGCAATTTGAATTACTGTTTCAGAGGCATCTAATATAAGATACATTTCCCAATCAGATTTTAAATTAGTAATGCACTGACGGTAGTTATTTCCAGAAATAACTTTTTCATCCTGGCAACGTACTAATGCTGACCTAGCCTCAGCAAAAGAAATTCTTGAAGTGGCAACGACATCTGCTTTACCAGTGATCTCCTTAACCATATCAGTTCCCTCTTCCTCAATATAAAGCTTCACAAGAGCACTAGTGTCTAAATAAACAATCACCTTCGATCCTCACTTACTATGTCTGCAATAGTTTTTTTCCCCTTAATCTTAATAGGATAGGAGGTTCCACGTGGCTTACCTCCCTTCCACGAGGCTATTCCTTTTTCAATCATTTTATAAACCTCTTTAAGTGAGGTTGATTTTATAGGTTCAAGTAAAGCTATGGAATGATGGCGCTCAGTAATAATTAAAGATTCTCCTCTTTTAACACACTTTAAGTATTTGCTTAAATTATTTTTTAATTCTCTTATTCCTACTTTTTCCATGGATTACTCCTAAGTAACATAGCTACATTATAGGTATGAAGTAGCTACAAGTCAACAGATAGCTAGGCCATATTCAAATTATAAAAAGACTTGCTCGTTTATTGGAATTTAAAAGTTCTACTATTATAACTTCAATATTTTTTCTGCAGCATCACTATCAGTAATTATTATATTTACATAATTGCCTTTTATTGCTCCAAGTATAGCTTCAGCTTTTAGCTTCCCCCCAGCAATACCAATAGAGTATGGCACTTTTAGTAAATCCCCTACAGGCATCCCTATAAGCCTGCCAGTTAAATTACTATCACAAATCATGCCATTTTTATTAAAAAAGTGTGAATACACATCACCAACAGCCTTGCTCTTTTTTAGTGATTCTAAATCATCTTTGCCAATATGGCCTGTTTTTATAAGCGTTGATATAATTTTGGGATACATTGCACCTATGCCTACAATAGCAATTGTAAGTTTATTGAAATATTTGGAAGTTTCTTTTATAGAAGTCTCATTGATCAGTAGATCATGTACTTCTTTTGAATCTACAATTGCAGGAGCATACAATAGATGCGGTTCTACACCAAATTTTAATGCAAATCTTCTGGTAATATCATGACAATTTAAATTCACAGAAAGTTGGTGGCTTCCTCCTGTTATTTGTACCACTTCAACAGATTTATTTATTTTCGAAGGAAGGTAATTAATAACCTCATTTATTGTAGTTCCCCACGAAATTCCTATTATATCGCCATCTTTAATTACCTCAAGCAGATATTTTACAGCAGCCTGACCTAGTTTCGATTTCAACTCTATATCAGACAAGCCAAGATTATCGACAACAATGGCCCTTTTTAGATTAAACTTTTTTTCTAACTTTTCTTCAAGATTTGAGATATTAGTTGTAGGATCAATAATATTTATCTGTACTATTCCTGATCCTAGAGCCCTCTTTAAAATCCTGTTAACCTGATATTTGGATATTTTTAATTTTTTTGAAATATTGCCCTGGGTAAGATTATCCTTGTAATAAAGATTGGATACCTTAACCATTGTTTTTATATCATATGCCATATCAACCTAACCTAACTATAAATCTTCAAGCTCTACTATTTTCTTGACTTTCCTAACAGTACCGCCAGTCCTCTCGATGCTAATCCACTCCTCAAGAATTGCCTGTGCTAAACTTGTTCCTATCACTAAGGAGCCCATCGTCATTATTTGACAGTCATTAGAAAGAATAGACCTCTGGGCAGAGTAAATATCATGACATACTGCTGCCCTGATGCCCCTAAATTTATTTGCACATATTGCCATTCCAATACCTGTACCACAAATCAGTATACCTCTATCAAAATTGCCATTTTGCACTTCTACAGTTACCAATTTTGCAATATCTGGATAATCTACTGGGTCTGGACTGCTAACACCAAAATCTTTATATTCTATACCCTTTTCCTCCAGTACTTTTATTAAAGCCTTCTTTAATTCAATAGCATTAAAATCACACCCTACTGCTACTTTCACCCCGGCCTCCTATCTTTTAAAAATTTTAAATTTTCTTAAGAAACCCTTCAATACTTTCAGCAATTTTTGGACCTGTTAATCCATAATAATCTAAAAGTTCATCATACTTTCCAACTACTGCAAAAACATCCTTTATACCAATCATTTCCATTTTAACTGGATTTTCTTTGATAAGTACATCAGCAACTGAACTACCAAGCCCGCCAACTATATTATGTTCTTCAACGCTAATTACTTTTTTTGTCTTAGAACTTGACTTAAGTATAATATCCCTATCTATTGGTTTTAATGTATGCATGTTTACAACTTCTATGTTTATTCCCTTACGTTGAAGTATTTCTGCTGCTTCCAGTGATTTAGCTACCATTGTAGAATTTGCAATCACTGTAACATCATTGCCTTCTTTTAAAATACTGCCCTTTCCAATTTCAAACTTATAACTATCTGAATTTAACCTTTTAGCTTTCTGTCTATGCACCCTCAGGTATACAGGACCCTGGATCTTGGCCGCAGCAAAAATAGCCTGCTTGTATTCAATCCCATCTGCAGGGGATATTATTGTAATATTGGGAAGAGCCTTAAGTACTGCTGCATCTTCAATTATTACATGAGTAGGCCCAAGCGGGCTAACTGATAGTCCACAGTTATTCCCCATTATATTAACATTTAAATTGGTCTTACAAACATCATCTCTGATCTGTTCAAAACATCTAAAAGTTATAAACGGAACATAAGCTGTAATAAATGGAACTTTCCCTGAAATAGACATTCCGGCAGCTGCTCCCATGGAACTTGCTTCCTGTATTCCAAATTCAAAATGCCTTTCTGGAAATCTTTTTCTAAATGGATCTCCTGAAGCACCAAGTGATGAATCGCAGGAAACAAAAACAACACTGCTGTCTTTTTCACCAAGTTCAACCAGGGCTTCTGCAATTACTTTCCTTGGGTTATCGAAAATTTCTTCCGTGCAGCTAATATTATTCAATTTTTGCCAACTCCTTCTCTTTTATACTTTCAACAATACCGATAGCATTATCTATTTCACGAGCTTCACAATACCAGTGGTGAAAATTAAATTTACCCTCTCCAAATGTAAGACCTCTGCATTTAATAGTATCTGCAACAATGCATGAAGGTTTCCCATCTCTAAAAGGAACCGCAGATAGACTTTCATAAATCTGCCCTATATTATGTCCGTCTATAGTTTTTACTTCCCAGCCAAAGGAAGTAAATTTATCTTCCAGCACTGCTGTATTCATAATTTCAACTGTCCTGCCATTTACCTGCAAACCGTTCCTATCAATAACAACTATCAGGTTATCAAGTTTATGATGAGCTGCAGCCATAGCTGCCTCCCATATACTTCCCTCGCCGCATTCACCATCACCCAGCATTACAAAGACCCTAAAATCTCTATTGTCCAGTTTTGCAACCAGAGCAATACCATTTCCAACAGGAAAACCATGGCCAAGAGAGCCTGTTGGAAATTCCACCCCAGGCAGCATTTTCTCATCAGGATGCATTTGAACCCGCGTATTTAGAGTATTATATGTCCATAGAATATCTTCATTAAAATAACCCTGATCTGCAAGTGTCGCGTATAATGCCATGCATTTATGTCCTGCTGATAGAATAAACCTATCCCTATCTTCCCACTTTGGATTATCTGGATCATGTCTGAGTATTTTGTCATATAGAACTGTCATTATATCCAGACTTGAATATGCTCCTCCAATATGTGCCTCACCTTGCCTCATCATTTTTAAAATATTTATCCTGCTATTGTAAGACTTATTAATTATTTTTTTTTGTTCTTCTTTTGAGAGTTTTCTCATATTATTCCCTTTACCTGTTTTTATTATTTTTTTCAATTTCTCTCATACTTCTTTCAACATTCAAAGCATTTTTAACCATGCCTGTAAAAAAATTATAATTAAGGCCAGCTCTTCCAATAAAAATCCCATTATTATTGGTAAGTTCCAGTATTTCTCTGGAACTTTCCAGATTAACACTGCCACCATAAAAAATAATCTGATCTTTACCTACTTCTTCTCCATATTCTTTTGCCAGAAGTTTCCTTAAATATTCAAGCATATCATATATATAATCAACAGGTGCAGAACACTCTGCACCAATTGCCCAAACAGGCTCATAAGCTATTATAACTTTCTTAATATCATTTCTGTTAACACCATTCAGATTAGAAAAGAGCTGATTTTTTAAAAATCTTTTTACCTTTTTTATATCAGCACACCTTTCCTCTTCTCCAATGCATAAAATAGGCATTAAATCATTCCTCAGGCAGGCTATAACTTTCTTGTTTATCATACTATCATCTTCTTTTAAAATATTTCGCCTCTCTGGATGTCCAAGTTCAACATAAGTGCATCCAATGTCTTTTAAATGCATCGGGCTTATTTCTCCAGTATAAGCTCCTTCGTCTTCATAGAAACAATTCTGTGCACCATATTTTAACTTAGAGTTGCTCATTAACATGGAAAAAGGATAAAGTGCCAGGAAAGTAGGAAGAACAAAAACATCTATATACTTTGATTCGCTTAGATTATCATCAACAAATCTAACCAGTTTCTTCGCATAATCAATGCTTTCACTAACTGTCTTATTCATCTTCCATGCAGCGCCTACAAAAATTTTTCTCATTTACCTTACCTTTTTTATTATAATACTGCCTGATTCAGCTAGCACTTCTTCATATTCTTAAGATATATTGTATGCAATTTCTTGCATTAATGCAATATGTAATTGTCATTGGGCAATATATTTCTCCCTACACTAAATCACACTCTTCTTTACAATTAGCATCAGTATTTTATAATATCAATTTTGTTTAAGTTTTGATAATATAAAACATTGCGATTACAAATAAAATTAATTTTTAAATTATTATGTCAAGGTTAAGAAAGAAACACAAAAAGAGTAATATTATAGTAAAAATACTAATTGCTTTCATTGTAATTATACTTATAAGTTCAATTACTTCTTTCGTTACTTTTTCAGGATTATCTTTAATGGTTGCAGGAGTTATTTTAGATTTTTTTAGCGATCTGCCTGATCTTGCAGATTTTTCACCTACTGAAAATGCTTTGACCTCTAGAATATATGCTGCTGATGGAACATTGATTGCAACCTTTCACGGAGAAGAAAATAGAGAAATTGTAGCACTAGAACAGGTTCCACAAAATTTAAAAAATGCTGTCATTGCAATTGAAGATGAAAGATTTTATCAGCACACCGGTGTGGACATTGAAGGTATTATAAGAAGTTTTTTAATAAATTTACAGACAGGCTATATTTCACAGGGAGCCAGCACCTTAACCCAGCAGTATATAAAAAATGTATATATACCTGAGGAGAAAACAGACATAACATACGAAAGAAAAATAAAAGAAGCAACCCTGTCATATCAGCTGGAAAAAATTTATACAAAGGATGAAATACTGGAAATGTATTTAAACACCGTATATTTTGGAGAAGGAGCTTATGGAGTTCAAGCTGCATCAAAGATTTATTTTAATAAGGATGTTGAGTATTTAAATCTCGCAGAATGTGCTTTAATTGCAGGACTGCCACAGATTCCCAGCAAATCACCTTATATTGATAAGGTTGCACCTCTTGAAAGAAGAAATACAGTGCTGACAAAAATGCTTGAGCTAAATTACATTACAGAAGAAGAATACGATGATGCAATCAGGCAGCCTATATTACTAGAAAAACCCCAGGAAGAAACAGAAAAAGGCTTTGCCCTTTACTTTGTTGAATATGTTAAACAGAAATTAATTGAAGAATATGGAGTAAATAGAGTATTTAAAGGTGGATTCAATATATATACAACATTAGAACCAGATATGCAGGTAGCAGCAGAAAATGCTATACATGAGATACTACCCGATCCTGAAGATCCTGCTGCAGCTCTTGTATCTATGGACCCCAGAAATGGTTTCATAAAAGCAATGGTTGGGGGGAAAGACTTTGGCGAGATGAAATTTAATCTGGCAACACAGGGCAAAAGACAACCTGGTTCAATATTTAAAATATTTGCTCTAATGGCCGCACTTGAACAAGGTATAAGCCCATATACGACTTTCAATCCAAATGGTACCGTGGTATTTGATATAGTTGGCAGTGAGCCCTGGGAAATATCGAATTACATGGGAACAAGTTATGAAGTTAATGAGCTTTCAATATTTGAAGCAACAGTTAAATCAGTAAATGTTGTTTATGCTCAGGTTATTATGAGAGTTGGAGCTTACAGCGTTGTAAAAATAGCTAAAGACATGGGCATAACAACTCCACTTAATCCTTATCCTGCAATCGGACTTGGCGGCCTTACAATTGGAGTATCACCGTTGGAAACTTGCACTGCATTCTCAACAATTGCAAATTATGGTGTAAGACATGATCCCGTAGCAATACTGAAAGTCACCGATAAAGATGGAAATATACTTCAAGAATATGAAGAAGAAAAAATCCAGGTTTTATCAGCAATAAACGCATATAGAGCAATAGAAATACTACAGCAGGTTATGCTAAGAGGCACAGGTACAAGAGCAAGACTTGACGATAGGCCATGTGCTGGTAAAACTGGAACAACACAGGAAGCTGAGAATGCATGGTTTGTAGGATTTACACCAAACCTTGCTGCATGCGTATGGATGGGATATCCTGAAGAAAATGTTAAAATGGGAGTAATCCATGATATGAGAGTTCAGGGTGGAGCTCATCCTGCAATGATATGGAAGCTATTTATGGAGGAAGCAATAAAAAATTTACCTGTTGAAGACTTTACTCGGCCGCAGGAAGATACAATTAGTATCCAGATTACAGCCAATCCTGAAACAGGTGAGATTATGATTCCAAATAGATTTACACCACTGGAACAGATAACAATAAATCAATATCGTTATGGTGCAGATCCCAGGAATCAAGCACCTGTCATGCCTGAAGACATACCTATTATGCCAATGGTGTCGCTTCTTCCAATAAATGAGGCTAATCATATTTTAATTGAATCAGGTTATACTCATATAGAATACAAAAATGAACCTTTTGGAGAAGTTCCACAAGGACATACACACCGCCAGGATCCAATGTGGGGTCTACCAGTTGAGACAATCAGGAAAATAACAGTATGGGTAAATCCATAAAAAATTTACTTATTGTTTAAAAAGTTTTTTAGAGATTTGAATTGTGTAATTTAAAAATATCTGATGGGTATATCAACCGGAGCAATTAAAAGCCTTTTAAATTCTTCATTAAGTCTTAACAAGCTTACTGAACAGCCTTCCATATCAAGTGACGTGCAATAATTGTTAACATAAGTTTTAAACACATATATACCGCTATTCTTACAAATATCATGGACTATCCCTGCAGCTATATATAATTCACTTATAGGTGTTCCGCCCAAACCATTTACAATAATCGCAACTTCATCATTTTTCTGAAAAGGAAGGTCGCTAATAACTGCATCTGTTAAAGTTTTAATTATTATATTAGCTCTCCTGTAACCTGTTCTTTCCCTGCCAGGCTCTCCGTGAAGACCTACTCCCACTTCCATTTCATCAGGACCTAATTCAAATGTAGGTGAACCTTTGGCAGGAGTTGTGCATGGTTTTAAGGCAAAACCCATAGACCTAACATTATTATTTACATCTTCTGCTAATCTCTTTAAATCTTCCAGATTAGCCCCTTCCTCAGATTTTGCTCCAATTATTTTATAAACAAATATAGCTCCTGCAACTCCCCTTCTCCCGGCCGTAAAAGTGCTATCTTTTACTGCAACATCGTCATTAATTATCACTGTCTCTACAGTTGGCTCACCTTCAAACTCAAGCATTTCACTTGCCATCTCAAAATTAGCCCTATCCCCGGTATAATTTTTAACTAAAAAAAGAACTCCTCTTCCCCTATCTACAATCTTTGCACAATCAACTATAGCATCAAGGGTGGGAGCAGCAAATACTGGTCCTGCACATGCTGCATCAAGCATTCCTCTTCCAACAAAAAAAGCCTGATCGGGCTCATGGCCGCTACCAGAACCTGATATTATCCCAACTTTATTTAGGTATGGATCCTTCCTGTATACTATCCTTTTTTCTGGTATTAAACCTATTGACTTAGGATTTGATACTTTAAGTCCTTTTAGCATCTCAGCCACAACATCTTCGGGTTTATTTATTATCTTCTTCACTTATCCATCCCTTAAATAAAAATAAGATTTTATTTTTTAAGCCTTAAGCATTAATAATAGATTTTAAATATTCTAAAGCAGCATCAAACATAATACAAATTATAACTGTTCCAGGGTCCCTGTGACCAACACTCCTTTCACCAAGATAAGAAGCTCTTCCTTTCCTTGCAATCATGTTTATAGTCTTTTCCGAGCCATCTTTGGCTGCGGTAAGAGCTTTTTCTAGTATCGAAACCATGTTAGCTTCTCCAGCATTTACTGAATTTCTAATGGATATTACAGCAGGTTCAAGAGAATCTACCAGAGTTTTGTCACCTACCTGGGTATTTCCTCCCCGTCTTTTAATAACAGCTAATGAATCCTCTAGAGCATCAGGCCAGATAGCAATATTTTGATCATCTTTTCCTTCTATACTCTTACCAGTTTCTATAAACCCTGTACCCAGCATAGCTCCAGATGTACCCCCTATAGTATATGCTAATGTAAATCCAACCTTTTTTAATATATCTGGCAGATCTAATGAGCTCAATTGGGGAATAATTTTTTGAACTGCCTCAAACCCTCTTTTTACTCCCACTCCACAATCAGCATCTCCCAAAGGCGAATCCAACTCGGTTAACTGCTTTTCTGCTTCTATTAGCTTTCTGCTAATCTGTTCTATTACTCCTATTAAAATTTCTTTCTGACTTGGCAATCTTTCTCCAATCTATCAATCAATCATTAAAGACATAAGCCCTTCTGGGTTAATATCCTCTACAAATTCTCCATAAGGAATTTTAATATAAATGATGCCTGCAGTTTTCAATATTTAATTTGACTTTACAAATTATTATATTCTACATCTCCATCTATTATAGTTAATTTCACATTTATATTCTTATCAAAAACTGCTATATCTGCATCCATACCTTCTTTAATTTCGCCTTTTCTGTTAGAGACTTTTATTGCTCTGGCAGGATTATAAGATGCCATCCTTACTGCATCCAATATACTTATTCCAGTGTGCCTAATCATATTACTAATAGCATCGTCCATGGTCATAATACACCCCGCTAAATCACCTGTTCCCTCTAATCTTATAGTATCATATCCCTTTTTTATCACTGCTTTGTAACCATCTTCCAGAGTATATACTCCGGGAGGATTTCCTGCAATTTCCCTTGAATCTGTAATTAATATTATATTTTCAATTCCTTTACATCTTACAATTATTTTCAACCAGGCAGGATGAACATGTTCGCCATATCTATCAGCTATAACTTCTGTTATAAGATTATCACAAATTAAAAGTTCTTCCTGCATTCCATACGGCTTTGTCCACTTATCCGTAGCAACAGATTCTGAACCAAAACCATCAAATATATGATCAATATAAGTTATACCCTGTTTTATTGATTTATATAATTTATCCACCGAAATTTCAGTGTAATTAATTGCTACTGTTACATTATTTAATCTTAAATACTTTATTAAATCTTCAAATCCTTCAACTTCAGGCGCAACTGTCATAAGCTTCAAATCCCCATTTGAGGCTTCCAGTATCCTGCTATAATCTTCAAACTTTGGGACTATTGCATATTCAGTGTTTTGTGCTCCAAAAGCAGGATTTATATACGGCCCTTCAGAATTTATTCCTAAGATCCTGGATCCTTTATTTTTCTTCTTCATAAATTTGCAAATTTTTTTACAAGCTCTTATTATGCCTTCAATATCAGTATTCCAAAAAGTTGGTAGAAACCCAACCGTTCCATGCTTTACTTTAAACTCAGCCATTTTTTCATAAGGTCCCTCAGCCGCACTTACATTATTTGCGCCATGAGTATGAACGTCAATAAATCCTGGCGCTACATAATTATTTTTAACATCAATTTCCTTATATCCCTTTGTATAATCCTTCCTGTAGTAATTAAATTCATTCAGGTTAATAATTCTTTCAATCTTCCCATTTTTTAGAAATAATACCCTATCCAATAATTCTTTAAATGGAGTTAAAATAATACCGTTATATAAAATTATATTACCCACAGATAATCTCCTCTAAGAATTAATAATAATTCCACTTTTCAAATCCCCAACTTCTCATTTATATTTACTAAATTAAATGCTCTAAAATATTTATCCATGCTTTCTTCAATTTTCATTAAAACCCAACTCTCGGCATCTATCCCATTAAGTTCTAAATTTCTAATTAGCCTGCCCTGTGCACACCTAACATCTGGCTGTGCCCATACATAGCGAGAGCTTGTTTTTACTATCCACTGCTTTCTTTTACTGTCCAGTGAATTAAAATCATCTTCATCCCCACGCAGCCATTTCTTCCATCTTCCAGATTTTAGCACTGCTTCTTCAAGTATCTTAATAAAATTAGACTTGGATGCTACCCTATCTTTTATGTAGAGCTTATCTTCAACTAAGCACAATTCTTGCAGCCCGTCGTACTCAAGTACAGTAAATTCAGGACCGACATTTGCAGCCCCCATCCCGCTCCTAGGATAATCCTGGGGGTTTGAGACAAAATCAGTATAATGACCTTTTATATAAGAACTGTAGTCAGCTACAATATTTACCAGTCCTTTGGCTACAGACATATCAAATGTTGTAGTATGAAGATCTGTGCCTACTTTTCCTACAATAAAAGATGGCCAGATACAGTTCAGCCCAGCCTTTGCAAGACCATTTTTTAGAAGTTTTAAGAATTTTCTAAATACAGCCATGTCTGCAAGCCCGCCATGCACTTCCTCAGTTCCAACTTCATAAGACACTGGTTTTATTTTCTTTGATTTTCTAAACTTCTCTACATGAGATATCAGTTCTATAGTTCTTGTAGCTACAGTTTCTATCTTTAAGCTCTTGGTAGAAATATCTACTGTTGGATCTATGTGAAGTAGATCGTAGCCGGCTTCAATTGCTGCTTCAAATGATTTCTTTACCCAATTCATTGATTTGTTAAGATCCCATTTCTCTATAGTCTGTATATCCTTTAACCATGGACCTCCATGATCAACAGCAACTATTACCAGACCACTGTATCCAATGCGGTAAGACTGCTCTTTTATCTTTCTTACTAAATCATACTGAGTCCATCCTGTATAGCCTCCATCTATATCAACTTGATTTAGTGTTGCAGCAAATTTTATAGGAGCATGTGCTCTCTTAGCTGCACGAATTGCAGCTTTTAAGACATTTTCTGAATTAGGGCAAACTGCAAGAAGTGTATGACCTTCTTTTTCTTTTTCTGAAATACTTTTAAGCTTTTCTAGCAGCAAATCCACTACTGGAACAGACCTTTCCTGGGACTCCTCTCTTATTTTGCTATTGTCTATTCTTTCAGTGATTTCCATTTGGCTTTAGGTTGTAAATAATTTTAAACCATGGATAAAAAACCATGGATAAACACTTATAAATACATGTGAATTTCTATGAATTATATAGTGTAATATTACAATTTACAAAATTATATTACCAATATTTTTAAAGATTTTCCAAATAATTATTACAAGTACAGGACATTTTTAATATAAAATATTTTATTAATAAGCTAAAAACGTTATGATATTAATAAATAACAGATAATAAACAAATGGAAGATAAACCATATAATAACAATATAAGAGTAAGATTTGCACCTAGTCCTACTGGCTTCTTACATATAGGTAGTGCAAGAACAGCTTTTTTCAACTGGCTTTTTGCACAAAAAAACAATGGTAAATTCATACTGCGGATAGAAGATACTGATATTGCCAGACATCAGGAAAATACCGTAAATCTTATAATGAATTCACTTAAGTGGTTGGGAATAAACTGGAATGAAGGCCCAGATATAGGTGGAGATTATGGCCCTTACAGGCAGTCCATGCGAATAAATATATATAAGGAATATGCCCAGAAATTGTTAAATGGAAAAAACGCATACCTTTGTTTTTGCAGTCCAGAAGTTCTAAAAAAGAAAAAAGAAACAGCTTTGAAAGCTGGTAAGTTTTACAGATATGATAGAGAATGCCTTAAACTGTCCAGAAAAGATATTAATCAAAACTTAAATAGTAGAATGGATTATGTTATAAGATTTTTAGTACCAGATAACAAAATTATCAACTTCAATGATACTGTATATGGTCAAATCAGTATAGATACCAAGATTATTGAGGATTTTATTATCGTAAGATCAAATGGACTGGCAACATATAACTATTCTGCAGTTATAGATGATATACTGATGAAAATCACTCATATAATAAGAGGTGAAGATCACCTTTCCAATACCCCAAAGCAAATACTTATTTATAATGCATTAAATACCAAACCTCCATCTTTCACACACCTTCCTATGATACTGGGACAAGATGGCAGTAAATTAAGCAAGCGTCATGGCTCTATTTCCATAGAATCATATAGAGATGAAGGTTTTCTATCTGAAGCTGTCCTAAATTACCTTGCTCTTCTTGGCTGGTCATATGGTGAGAAAACAACTATATTCTCAAAAGATGATTTAATAAAAAAGTTTAATTTAAACTCAATTAATAAAAAACCAGCCAAATTTGATTACAGCAAACTCTTATGGCTAAGTGGTCACTATATAAGAAACAGTGATAATAAAATTTTAAAAAAACTAATAAAAGAAAGAATATTAAAGAATATAAATTTTAAAAGTGATGATATCCTGATAAAAGGCAAAGAAAATCTTGATGAAAAATTAGGCAATATAATTCCATTAATCAAAGAGAGGCCAAAGACACTACAAGAATGTGACTCTTTGATTAGCCCATTTTTCTTTAAGATTAAATATTCTACTGAAATAATAAATTACTTTAAAAATAAAAAAATATCTGCTTCTAAAATATTAAATGGTGCAATAAACTCTTTATCAGGTTCTACAGTTAACTCAGAAGATATAGAAAAAAGTTTAAGATTGCTTTCTGAAAAACTTGATATAAGTTTTAGAAAAATTGCAGAGGTAATAAGAATAGCAATATGGGCTTCTAAAGTAAGCCCTCCACTTTTTGGGACTATTGAAATCCTTGGAAAAGAATTAACTCTTAAAAGACTTAAAAATTATAAAAATCTATTATAGAAAAGCTATAGCCTAAATATCATTTCTTCTGGAACCAGATCCCTGCCCTCTTCTACAACTCGCTTTGTAAAGTAAGCTACTACTACTTCCTCATTGGTCGGAACAATATATATCTTCACCTTAGAATCAATAGAATAATCTGAAGAAATAAGTCCCTGCTTGCCATTTGATTCCTTATTTCTTTCCAGATCTAATTTAATACCCATGTATTCCATATTTTCAAGGCACTCCTCTCTTATATATATACTCTTCTCGCCTATCCCGCCACCAAAAACTATACAATCTAATCCACCCAGGACAGTAGAAAAAGAACCTATATATTTTCTAATTCCATCAATATATAGTTCAATTGCCATTTTAGCACGCTCATTTCCGCTACCAGCAGCTTCAAGTATTGATTTTACATCATCTATGCCTATTCCTGCCATTCCCTTCAAACCTGCATTATTTGATATTTCATTCTGTGCTTCTTCAATAGACAATCCCAGTTCTTTCATTGCAAAAAGCATTGCTGTTCCATCTATATCACCTATTCTTGTTCCCTGAAGAAGTCCAGAATTCGGAGAAAAATTCATGCTTGTATCAATAGATTTCCCATCTTTTATTGCTGCTATTGAGCTGCTCCCACCAAGATGAATTGTAATTAAGTTTATATCTTCAGTTCCCATCAGTTTAAATACAGTAGCAGCCAGATATCTATGAGAGGAACCATGAAATCCAAGCTTCTTAATACCCAATTCCTGCCATTTCCAAGGCAACCCTGAGTATCTTCTAAAATTTGGTATGGAATAATGAAAGGATGGCTCAAAAACTCCCACCATTGGAACATCTAAAATTTTTCTAAACACTCCAATTGTTTCAATATAAGGCAAATTATGAACAGGGGCTACAAAGATATATTTTTTCATCTCATCCAGTATCTCTGGAGTTAAATTATTAGCTCCATTAGCTTCACCCATCACACATTTAAAACCCATTGCCTCTATATCACCAGGCTTGCTTATTACCCTGTTCTTAATATACCAATCCAGAATATATTTTATACCTTCCTCAAAACCAACAATATTTATAACTTCTTTAACACTGGTCTCGTCTCCAATACTATGTACAAAGTTTGATTCTCCCTCAGTTTTTATTTTATCTAAATTAGCTTCACCAATAACTTTTATCTCATTTCTATCATTAATATCAATTATCTTACTCTTCAGTGAAGTACTTCCCACATTACCAATTCCAATTATCATTTCTTGCCCCTTTTAAAATAAGTTAATAAAAATTTTACCAGTAGGCCTTTTAGTAATAACCGCCAAACTTTATTATAAACAAAATCTTCTTAAAGTTCATTCACAAACTTCAGCAACTTTGTAATAATAAAATCATATTGGTTTAGATAAAATTTTCTGCCTTTAAGCTTCACGTAACTGTTAATAATATGTTATCATTTAACTGTACTGGGGAGTCGTCTAATGGTAGGACATACGGTTCTGGTCCGTAGAGTAGGGGTTCGAATCCTCTCTCCCCAGCCAAGGTTGCCTGACAACTAATTAAAGCCTCATTTTGTTCCTTAATTAAGCTTAAAATAGGGCTTATTGTAGCGGTTCGAAACTCTCCATTTTCAAGTGAGAGACCTTCAGGAAATAAAATCTCCTGAAAGCCCCTCTTCTGTGCGGTCTCTAAATTTAGCCATAAGCTAGACAAGTTATAAACAAACCTTTTACCGTATTCTATAAGTCCAGAAACATCTAAAAGTCCGTTTTCATAATCTTCAAGTTGAATTTTTTTAGAGATTATTTGTTTCTCAACTTCATCTCTATTTCTTAGATATGTGCCTTTATCAAACGTTCCTTCAATTACAAGCTTTTCAATTTTATCTCTATTTGATTCAAGGGCTGCAATATCTCTTTTAATATTAAAGATAATATTTTTATTATCCTGTTGCACGTTCTCTAGGTGTGTTTTTAAATTATTAAATATTTTATCTATTACATCTTTTTTCATTTCATAGGATTTTAGATATTGCAAGAATAAATACTCTAAATAATCAGTTCTAACTGCTTTAAAGCTACATCCTTTAGTGGTGCAATGATAATAAGGGTACTTCTTATGTCTTCCCTTAGAATAGCTTCCAGCTAGGTATTTATTGCAGTATGGGCATTTAAGAAATCTTTTCAGTGGGAATTCATCACTGTATGTAAAACCATAAGTTTTATTTCTTTTGGGGTTTAATATATCCTGTGCTTTATAGAAAGTAACTTCATTAATTAAGGGCGTATGTAGTCCTGTAATAATTTCGTCAGCAAGTTTTGTTTTTAGCTTTCCTATGTATAGATAATTTCTTAAAATATTATTTAGGTGCTGTCTGGTTAGATTTATTCCAGATAGTTTTAATTTTTCTATTATCTCAAATTGTTTTTTACCAGATACAAAGTCATTAAATATATTTATAACAATATCTGCTTTATCATTTGGCACAAGATAGGATTTTTGATTTAAATATTCAAAGCTATATCCAAGGGGTGCATTCCAGAGCCATCTACCCTCTTTTATTGCTTCAGCCATTCCAAGTTTTGTTCGCTCCGATCTAACATCATTATTAAGTTGAGCCATAGAGGAAAAAAAGTTTGCTATAAATATTCCATGGGGGCTATCATCAAAGGGTTCTGTTACTGATTTTAATTCTATTTTTAACTGTTTTAGCATTAACCTTATAGTTAGACTGTCAAACATATCTCTAGATAACCTGTCTATCTTATAAATGATTAAAGCGTTTACTTTGTTTTTGATTACTTTAATATAGGAAAGCAAATTTTTAAGCTCGGTTCTATTTGTAGTCTTTGCACTTTCACCTTTTTCAATAAATACTTTTGAAACATTATAATTATTTCTTTGGGCATATTCCCTACAAAGTTGCTCTTGTGCTTTAAGGCTGTAACCAAATTCAGCTTGTTCTGTTGTTGATACTCTAACGTAAATTATTGCGTTCACGTTTCTCCTTAAATTTTTGATGGCTTGTTACTGTTTTATCTATTTCTAATATAGCATTGACAAGTTTTTTAATGTTAGTATGAGTTGGATTATCTTTACCGATATTAACTTCAAGTCCTTTAACTAAATCTTCAAAAAACTCTGCCATATATACAGGAAAAACACCATAGGCAGTTTCACGCGGATAAATATATTTATATTCATCTTGTAAAAATAATTGTATTGGCTCATCAAAAAATAAAGCAATTTTTGCAAGCTCTTCAGAAGTAATTCTTCTTTTACCATTTTCCATTCTAGAAATAGCCTGTTTTGGTAGTTTTAAATATTTTCCAAGTTTATCCTGTGATATATCATGGGTTATTCTATAATCTCTGACTTTCTTTCCAACCTTTTTATCATATTCAGTTAATATTTGGGGCATACTTACCTCCTTTTTAAAAAATATTATACTAAAAATATTATATTGTCAAACTTGACATAAAAAATTCTATTGATTACAATGTTATCTAATCAATTAAATATATAAAGATTAAATAATTATGTTAAACCAAGAAGAAACTCAAATAGCTATAAATAAAATAGTAGAACTTATATATCAGATGTATAAAAAAGACTTAAGCGCTGGAAATATTGGAAGTTCTGCTTATAAGTCACCTAGAAAAAAATTTAAGGGGAATAATGATAAAAATACTTTGTTTAATTATACAGGCTAGCAAAAGGGGTAACCTAAACAAGGGGGGTGCCCTTTTAAGGGGGGTTTACCCTTGTTTAGGTTACCCTGTCTTTGGTGGTGGTAATAGATGAACGGACATTACTTATATGATAGAAAAAGGTCTTCCTCTTTTAACTTGATTGTAGGTACACATAAGGCGAAAATGCCAGTCTTATCTGGATTAAAATGTTATCAGATAAAAATATACAACTTAGGAGATATTTATGAGATTTATAAATATGAACTTCCGATATATGCAGGATACCATAAGTTTAAACAATTCAATCAAAGTAATACCGATGAAAATAAAAAAATAAATAATAGAAAAAAAGTAGTTACAAGAATTAGAAATAATGTAAGAAGGCTTGCTATAGCAAATTTTGATGAGCATTCAAGGTTTTTTACTGCAACATTTGCAGATAATGTTAAAGAAATGGATTATGCAAATAATGAATTTAAAAAGTTTATTAAAAGGCTT
>JACKQG010001128.1_pt1 | contig 37476 bp, 30 predicted proteins | sample 8237621 | NCBI WGS metagenome assembly JACKQG01 (sample SAMN15677084, study PRJNA649215) | marine metagenome | biome: marine; feature: Black Sea; material: saline water; isolation source: suspended particulate matter (SPM) from the Black Sea western gyre | collected 2013-06-09/2013-06-10 | depth... | reverse complement strand
CTCGCAAATTTGCTTGTACTCTACAACAATATGCTGCAAAGCCTCTTTAAGTCACAAATACTTACTTTGGGAGTAGTAATAGTCGCATTTTTAATCATGTTCATTTTTCTGTTCCGTTCAGTTACGATTGCACTGATTGCGATTTTTCCGAATGTACTTTCAATTGGAGTGGTACTGGGATTTATGGGTTGGATGGGCATACCTCTGGACATGATGACCATTACAATTGCGGCTATCAGTGTTGGAATTGCCGTAGACAACACGATTCACTACATCCACCGCTTCAGGTTTGAATTTGCAAAGGACGGCAACTATCTGGCAGCTATGCACCGTTCACACGAAAGTATAGGTTACGCTATGTACTATACCTCCATTACGGTTATCATCGGTTTTTCAATTCTAGTACTCTCAAAATTCATTCCAAGTATTTATTTTGGTTTACTGACCGGACTGGCAATGCTGATTGCCTTGGTAGCTGCGTTGACTCTTTTGCCTCAATTGATGATTGTCCTTAAACCTCTGGGACCTGAAAAACAAAAGGGATGAAGTGTACCAAGTCAAAACAGTTTAAAATATCTTCTTCTAATTATTACTTCATTTGTTAGTTCAAACAGAAAAATAGTCATTGAATTAATCTGTACACCTCTTCCCTAAGATATAATTGTTCGGACCAGTAATTGATATTATTTTGCCAATTTTTGGTATTTTGTTGATTGGCTATGGAACTGCCAGTTTAGGTTGGTTTGACAAGTCTGCTGTAACAGGGCTGACACGGTATATCTTCGATTTTGCAGTTCCAATGCTGTTGCTCCGTACTCTTGCTTCTACCACTCTGCCGGATGTAATTCCCTGGGCTTATCTGGCCAGTTATTATTTTGGAACATTAATAGTTTTAGTCGCCGGTTTTGCTCTTAATTATTTATTTTGGCATCGTTCTTTTTCAGAGCGGGTGATAAGCGCTTTTTCAGGCTGTTTTTCAAACACAGTACTGCTGGGGATTCCGATCATTATGTTGGCCTTTGGTGAACAGGCGAAACTACCTTTGTTCATTATTATTGGTACACATGGTTTGGTGATGATTCCAGTTTTCACAATATTATTGGAAATGGGGAAAAGTGGAAGGGCTCCGATAACTACCATGATTAATAGAACTTTGTTCGGATTAATTACAAACCCTCTCATTATTGGATTATTATCCGGCTTAGCATGCAATATGCTCGATATTACTTTGTGGAAGCCGCTGGACGAAATGGCAAAGCTGCTGGGTGATTCTGTAACACCAGGAGCTTTATTTGCACTGGGAGCGACTCTAGCTGGTTTTAGAAATAACATTCGATGGCAGGAAGTCCCTGTATTTGTAATAATGAAAACGATGCTACATCCATTGGCTGTCTGGGGGCTTGCTGTGCTGGTTTTTGATATCAAAGAATCCCTCTGGATTCAGGTACTGGTGATGATAGCAGCACAACCGACTGGTGTTAATCCATTTCTATTTGCTTGTCGCTACAATGTGGGACAGTCAGTTTCCAGTGGTACAGTCTTTTTGTCTACTATAATTTCAATCTTTTCACTATCAATACTACTGGCCATTTTTCAGTAAGAAAATAATTGTAATTAAATAAGTATTAGTGATGTTTTTAAATATTAATAAAAGGAAAAAATGTCTGTGATAGAAATTGAAAAAAAAGGAGATGTTTTTATTGTGACTCTTAACAGCCCCGAAACTGGCAATGCAATAAACCCTGAAATGCTTTCTGCTCAGCGGGAGATATTGACAGAATTGGAAGCAGTTAAAGATAATTCTGCTGTAATTGTCTGCAGCAGTGGTCCAAAATCATGGTGTGTCGGCTTGGATATAGAGTGGTTGGCAGGACAGTCTGTAGAGGAGTTTGAACAGACATTCAGAGAATTGGAGGAAGTCTATGGACGTTGGGCTCTGCTTGCATTGCCGACAGTAGCCTGTATTTCAGGACATTGTATGGCCGGCGGTGCAATCTTTGCCTCAGCACTGGACTTCAGAGTAATGCGCTCTGACAGAGGATGGTTTGCTTTTACAGAAATTGACGTTAAAATTCCGCTTTCTCCAATTCTCTATGAGATTGCTGATTTGCTGCCTAATAAGCTGGTAGTACGTAATCTGTTGTTGACTGGAAGACGCTTAGGGGGTGAAGAAGCGCAAAAGCTGGGCATTGTGGATGAGTCTCATTTGCAGGAAAATCTGCTGCCGCGGGCCTTAGAAATTTCAGAAGAATTGGCGCAAAAAGATCTAAAAACTTATAACGTAATGAAACAATTGCTCAAACAGAATCTGGTAAAGAAGATCAAAGAAGTGCACCAACTGTAAGTTCTGGTCTTTTTAAAACGATTAAAGTTAAAAAACAAAGTAGTTAACAAATTTAAATTAATTATGCTAACGGTACAGTTCTACTTTAATTTCACACGATTCGCCGTTTAAATCCCACAAAGTAGCATCCGGAACTGCTTTAAACTCAATACTCTCGGCAAGAGTTTCAGTAGAAATAAAGGTAGTAAAAAGCTCCATTGCAGTCTTGATTTCTGCAGAAGATTGATAACTGATGATGATTCTGTCCATCACATTCAGGTCCATTTCTTTACGCATATTCTGGACTTTGTTGATAAACTCACGGGCATAACCTTCTTGAATTAGATTTTTACTCAACTCTGTATCGAGTGCAACGGTCAAACGGTTGTCAGTTTCAACCAGTAACCCTTCTTTTTCCTGCCGCTGAATAATGACATCTTCTGGTGCAACTTCCAAAATATCATCTTCTATCTTCAAGGAAATATTATTTCCAAGTTGAAGTTTGTTGATTTCCTCCAGTTTAAGCTCAGAAATAATTTGAGCTGCAATTTTCATTTTTTTACCCAACTTGCGGCCCAATGTTTTAAAATTGGCTTTTGCGCTTAAATTTACTAAACCTTCCTCATCAGGAGTTATTACAACTTCCTTAATATTCAATTCATTTGTGATGAGTTCAGATAGTTCGGTTAAAATATTATTTGCTTCCGGATCGCGAGTTACCAGAAAAATTTTCGGCAGCGGCTGGCGTATTTTTAATTGATGTTTTGCTCGCAAGGCCCTGCCCATAGAGACTGCAGAAAGAACTAAATCCATGCGGCTTTCCAGTTCTGTATCTCTGAGCAAAGTGTCAGTTTGGGGGAATGAAGTCAGGTGAACGCTTTGTTGATCTTCGGTATGACGTAAGGCCAGGAAAATACCTTCCGCAATGTATGGAATGAATGGAGCAATTATTTTACTGAATTCAATGAGTACAGTATAAAGTGCTGCATAAGCCTCCAGTTTGTCCTGACCCTGTCCGGCTTTCCAAAACCGCCTCCTGCTGCGGCGGATGTACCAATTGGTCAACAAGTCAATGAAACCCACAAAAGGTGCTACAGAACGGTTCAGATCGTAGCCGTCCATCTCCTTTTGAACTTCAGCAATCAATTTTTGTAAACGGGAAATAATCCAACGGTCCATTGGATTATTAAATTTTAACGCAAGATTTTCCGGAGTTGGTTCCCAACCATCAATTTTAGCATATGTACTCAGGAAAGTGAGTGCATTCCACAGCGGTAATAGTTGTTGCCTTGTTGTCTCTATTAAACCTTTTTCTGAAAAACGTAAATCTTCACCTCGTACTGCGGGACTGTTGAGCATATAAAGACGAACAGCGTCTGCACCATATTTGTTCAGCATCTCATTGGGATCGGGATAGTTTTTGAGCCTTTTGCTCATTTTCTTTCCGTCTTCTGCCAAAATAAGACCATTCACGATACAATTATTAAAAGCTGGTGTGTCAAATAAAGCAGTTCCCAAAACGGCCAAAGTGTAAAACCAGCCACGTGTTTGATCCAAGCCCTCGCAAATAAAATCTGCAGGAAAATTGGCCTCGAATCGTTCTTTGTTTTCAAAAGGATAATGTTCCTGCGCATAGGGCATTGAACCGGACTCAAACCAGCAGTCAAGAACTTCAGGGATACGTCTGTATGTTTTTCCGTTTTTTTGAATAAGTAGATCATCTACAAAATGTTTATGTAGATCATCAACTATTTTTCCGGTTGCATCTTCCAGTTCAGCAACACTGCCGATACAGATGATGTCGCCGTCTTCACTCTTCCAGACAGGGAGAGGAGTGCCCCAGAAACGGTTGCGACTGATGGCCCAGTCACGTGCATTGTCCAACCATTTGCCGAAACGACCTTCACGAATGTGTCCCGGTACCCAGTGTACGGTCTTATTATGTGCAACCATACGATCTTTAATAGACTCAACATCGACAAACCATGTTGAAATTGGTTTATATATTAAGGGGGTATCTGTACGCCAGCAAAAAGGGTAACTATGCTGCAATGTCTCATGACGAAACATTTTATTTTCTTCTTTCAGACGTTGCATAATAGATTTGTCTGCCTCTTTGATGTTTAGTCCAGCAATAAATCCCATGTAATTCAAAAAATTTCCTTCTTCATCAACTGGATCAAAAATAGGAATATTTTCACGCTGAAAAACTCGCACATCGTCTTCACCAAAACAGGCTAAATGAACAATTCCAGTTCCACTTTCGTCACTTACATAATCATCCAACTGCACGGTCCAGGCATTTGTTGTGTCCACTATTTCTCGAGCAAAATCGAAGAGTGGTTCATAAGTCATTCCCTTTAATTCCAACCCTGTCAATTCTGTCAGAATCTGATAGCTTCCTTCTTCAAAATGTTCATGGACAAGTGTTTTGGCGATGATATAACAATCTCCGCTTTTATTATCCTTGATTTTACAATAGTTGAGTTTTGAACCTGCACAAAGCCCCATGTTGGCTGGTAAGGTCCATGGAGTAGTTGTCCATGCCAAAAAATACAAATTGTCTTCACCTTTAATTTTGAAGCGTAATGTTACGGAAGGGTCCTGGATATCTTTATAATTTAAATTTGCTTCAAAATTTGAAAGTGGTGTTGAAACTCTCCATGAGTAAGGAACAACCTTCACTCCCTCATAAATCAGACCTTCATCCCAAAGACGTTTAAAAACCCACCAGACAGACTCCATGAAATCGATGTCCATCGTTTTGTAATCTTTTTCGAAATCTACCCAGCGGGCCATTCGTTCAACTGTTTCACGCCATTCACTGGTGTAACGCAAGACAATAGCGCGACACTCTTCATTAAAATTTCCTTCACCAAAATTTTCAATTTCATGACGTCCATTCAATCCAAGCGTCTGCTCAACTTCATACTCTACAGGCAAACCATGAGTGTCCCAGCCAAAACGGCGTTCAACACGAAATCCCTGCATTGTTTTATAACGGGGAATAACATCTTTGATTGTACCTGCCAGCAGGTGTCCATAGTGTGGAAGTCCGGTCGCAAAAGGAGGGCCGTCATAAAAACTAAATGACTTGTCTTTTGGTCGTTCATCGATCGATTTTTGAAATATATTTTCTTTTTGCCAGAAGTTGAGAATTTCTTCTTCCATCTGTGAAAATCCGAGTCTATTGGAGACTTCTTTCATGGCTATAAAATGTTATTGTTGGATTGTATGAGGTATTTGACGGGCGTTACAATCTGGAGTAAACGCCAACCAGCATTAATTTCTTGGGATTTCTCTTGAGAATCTTACGGCAAGATTGAAATATTCCAGGGCTAAAGGGCCTAAGAGTTCATCTTTTTGTGCTACTTTTAGTTCACAAGTTTTGACACCTTGTTTGAGTGCAAAATAGGTTTGATATATTGGCAACATTTTTATTAAGTCATTATCTTTTGAAACTTCAATATAACAACTCAAAAAAGTTTCAAGAAGCTCTGTTTTTCCCAGCCGGCTTAATTCCACGGTTAATGAAGAGACATCATTAGCAACATCCAGAACAGCCAATTTTTTTTGAACTTCCTGCGGACTTATGAAATGAATGATATCTTTATTAACGAAAATATGTTCCGGAAGAAAAGCACCGTGACCCTGTACAATTCTGCCTTTTTGGTGACGCTTGGTGAATAGTCGTTTGTTGTCATCAATAAACTTTTCGAGAGGATGCCTGATCATGTCTAAAATCGGCTGTGTCAAGGATGCTTCAAAATACCTTTTCAGTTGAAAAAGCAAGTCATCACATTGTGCCCTAAAAGGTTCTGGTTTTGCGGATTCTGCGGCCTTGTCTTTAACTGCGGAAATTGAATGGATTTCTGCAAGACGGGTTGCAATATTAGTGATGTCACTATTGCTGACTTTATCTTTTTCCAGAAGATGTGTCAGTAATCTTTGTTCTGGAAGAGCCTCCATTTTTAAAGCATATTCAATAGTGTTTCCGGTAGATTCACCAATCTTGATAGTTCCGTTATCATCAATTACTGCAAGAACTTCACTGTTCCAGCCTGGATTGAAGCGTTTGCTGAGTTTACATTCTTCATGACAAAAAGCTTCTTTGACTGCCAAAGTAGGAAATTCATTACCCTTTTTTTTGATTTTGTAAAACCAGCCATCTGCCTTAAATAAATAAGTAGTGGTTGTTTCTCTAAACTTAACGGTTTTTGGCGAACTTTGGTAGGCCTCCGGATTTTTAAGGGCTTTTACCCATTCAGGTTGTATGACTGTCATGGTGTACTCTATTTAGTAAAATACTATCCTAATTAATTTGAGAATATATTAAGTTAAATAATAAAGAATATCGTTTAATAATTCACTTTACTAACATTCACAAACTGTGCATTGTCCACTGAAGATATTCAATGCTGTCTTGTTGGAAGTCAGTTCAACAAAAAATGGACCTGCAATAGAATCAGCAGCAATACTTAGATATTCAGAATATGTCCAAGTTTGTGTTTTTTTGTGTGCATGTATTGTTTATTGCCTGGATTGCTCTCAATCTCAAGAGGTATTCTCTCAACAACTTCCAAACCATGTCCTTGTACTCCAACAATTTTGCGAGGATTGTTGGTCATTAAACGCATTCTGCGGACTCCCAGCATAAACAGCATTTGCGCCCCCATTCCATAATCGCGCAAATCGGCTTTGAAACCTAATTGTTGATTGGCTTCGACCGTATCTGCTCCTTCTTCCTGAAGTTTATAGGCCCGAAGTTTGTTAATCAATCCAATTCCGCGCCCTTCTTGCGGCAAATAAAGAATAACTCCTTTGCCTTCACTTTCCACCATTTCCATAGCGGCATGAAGTTGTGGACCACAATCGCAACGAAACGAACCAAAAACATCACCTGTCAAACATTCAGAATGCACACGCACTAAAACTGCTTCATCCGGCTCCCACTCTCCTTTGACCAAAGCCACATAATCGCTATCGTCCAAAGCACTTTGAAAACCAATTACACGAAAATCTCCGTACTCAGAAGGCAAAAGTGCTTCTGCTTGTTTGATGACCAAAGTCTCATTTCGTTTGCGGTACTCGATCAAGTCTTTAATGGTAATAAGTAATAGTTTGTGTTGATCGGCAAATTCCCGCAGTTGTGGGCCTCGTGCCATCGTACCGTCATCGTTCATAATTTCACATATCACTCCTCCCGGTCTCATTCCGGCCATTGTTGCCAAATCAACTGCGGCTTCAGTGTGTCCGGCACGTCGGAGAACTCCACCTTGACGTGCCAGTAAAGGAAAAATATGTCCTGGACTGCGAATATCACCGAAAGTCGCTTCCGGAGCAATTGCTGCTTGAACGGTGCGGGCACGGTCTGCGGCAGAAATTCCAGTTGTAACTCCGGAAGTGGCTTCGATGCTAACGGTAAAATTTGTTCCCAACGGTGTTTCATTATTGCTGACCATCAACGGCAACCGCAACCTTTGCACAGTCTCTGCGTCCAAAGGTAAACAAATCAAACCTCGTCCGTACCGAGCCATAAAGTTGATTATTTCTGGAGTCGCAACTTCAGCAGCACAAATAAGGTCTCCTTCATTTTCACGGTCTTCATCATCAACAACCACAATTATCTCACCACGTGCGATGGATTTTATTGCATCATCGATGCTATCAAATCTTGTATCTTCAACTGACATATTATTTGTAAAGTGTCTACTGTTTCCTTTTGTTTCGTAATTATTTATATCTTTATTCCTGTTAGTTCACTGCTGTCGGATTGTGGCTGAAATGAACCAGTCTTGCCCGATGGCAGAAACTGATGTGATTTCCAGGTTTTGTGCATCCTCAATTAAATCTACACTCATATTTCCACACCATGATAAAGCCTCCTGTCCACCAATCACTTTTGGTGCAAGAAATAATGCCAACCGCCCCACTGATTTGCTTTTAAAAAAACTGGCATGTATTAGACTTCCGCCTTCCACCAATAAACTCTTGATTCCCAACTTACCGATTTCTGCAAGGACCCACTTAATCTGAGGAGTTTTTGTAGGAGCAGTTAAAATTGTTAAGTCGGTTAACTCAGGCCACTCTCGTGAGGCAGCTTGATTTCCAACTACTATTACAACAGGAACACCGTCATTTTGAAACACACGGCTTTGAACAGGAATACGTGCTCTTGAATCCAAGATTATTCTAATCGGTGAAGATCCATTTTCAATCCCTCTTACAGTTAATTCAGGATCATCTGCCAGTACGGTGTTGATGCCAACTAAAACTGCATCATTTTCTTGTCTTAACTCATGGCCTTTCTGTCTGGCAGCCGGACCTGTAATCCATTTTGAATTTCCTGTTGCTGTAGCAATTTTTCCATCAAGTGTTGCCGCAGCTTTGAGAGTGACTGTGATAGTCGGATTATCCTTCATTTGCTGCAAATAATTAATGTGCTTTTAAATATTCTGCGCTTTAAATGGATGAATGTTTAGTGATGACGGAGATTATCAGTAAAATTCTATAAAATTAAGCTAAAAACAACAAGTTATATCAAGAACAAAAGGAGATACCCCAGCTTTTGAAATATCTTTTTAGCAGCTTATAATTAGAGCAGCAGAGATGGAGATCGTTGCTGATTAACAATGCAGAAGATTAATGAGTGAGGTTGATGTGGAACTCTTGTTATTGTGAATAGCAGGAACGAATATGATTATCAGCAGCCCACTCGTACATTAAACGCCCAATCTTGAGCATGTCTGCAGGATCATTTGGATTAAAATGACCACCTTCAACCCATTTTTCACTTTTGGGGTCAGGTGAATTATTCCACATTGGAAGATAAGCTTCAGTCGGCACTAAAGGGTCGTTTCTACCGTTAATGAAGTGGATTGGAGTTTCGTATATATCAGGTAAGTATTGCTCGAGTTCTCCATATTTTAAGATATTTGCCAGTACAAATGACAGAATCTGAGAAGTAATCCGGATACCGGCAAGTTTAAATTTCAGCAGAAACTCGTCAGTTTGTTCTGTTAACTTAAAATGAATTAAACCCTGCTTATATAATGCCGGTTGAATAACCTGCTGAAAATTGGTAAAACCGTATATTATCATTAAACCAGCAACTTTTTTTGGTTCAAAACTGGTGATAATCACGGGAAATGCTGAACCAACACTACCACCTGCCAGGACTACTTTGTCAGTAAATCTGGAGTCTGGACGAATTCCTCCATGCACATAATTCAAGAGAGCATTGAGTGCGCCAAGAGTATGGCGTGTTTCCTCTCGTATTTTTTCCGGAATGCTCCACCAGTCCAGAATACTCCATTCTTTCCAGGGATTACGAAGCAAAAAAGAATGAACCGGCTGTTTCATCAGGATTGTGTTGCCTGTGTATTTCCATTTACCACCGCCTGTCAGCAAACTTTTTCCTTCTTCTACTCCTCCAACAATGATCAAAGTGTCACACTGCATTTTTTCAGGTCTCGTTATCCAGGCATTTGTAGACCGCTCCGGGCTGGTGACTGAGCGTAATTCCCAGATTTGAGGAGATAACTCCCGGACTGTCCATTCTGGTACATCTTCAACAAGAAAGGGTTGCTGTACCAGATATATTTTATAGATGATACCGCAGACTAGGGAAATGCAGGCCAGCATAATCATCAGAAAAATATAAAATCGAATACTCATTGGTTTTTCAGATTGAGGATTGAGCGACAATCTTTAATCATGGAGGCAAGAAATAAATTTAAACATTAACAGTATAAATTATGGATACAATCGGTCTTGGGCTGGACACAACCTTCGATGATACCTCTGTTGCCATTTTACGTGGAAAACGAGAAATCCTGGCAAACCTGACTCTATCTCAATACCAGGAGCATGAAGAGTTTGGAGGTGTTGTCCCTGAAAGAGCTTCACGCAAACATCTGGAAGTTATACATCACTTGATCTCAGCAGTCCTGAAAGAGGCAGATCTTGAATTTTCCAGGATTGATTACATTGCAGTTTCAAATCTACCCGGATTATTAGGATCATTGCTGGTTGGCTTGACAGTCGCAAAAAGCTTAGCCTACACCTTACAATGTCCATTAATTGGAGTCAATCATGTTGAGTCACATCCTTATGCAAATGTATTAGTACATGGTGAGATGCAGTTTCCTATCCTGCACCTTGTTGTTGCAGGTGGTCATACTTTGCTGATTCATGCACGTGATCATTTTGATTATGAAATTATTGGTAGAAGTGTGGATGATGCGGCAGGTGAATGTGTGGATAAAGTTGCAAAAATGTTTGGATACCAGATGCCTGGTGGCCCTGTGGTAGATCGTGCTGCTTTAGAATATTCGGGAGATGAATATGATTTTCCGCGACCACTGATGTATAAAAATGGCCATAATTTTTCCTTTAGCGGATTAAAAACCGCAATGTTGCGCTTCAGAGAAAAGCATCATGACTCTTCAGTTTTAAATAAAGAGTTGCAAATGCTGATACAGGAGGAAGGACCGATTCTGGCATCATTTTTTCAAAGTGTAGTTGATGTGTTACTTTATAAAACTTTTAAAGCTGCAGAAGAAAAGGGGCTTAAGAATATTTCTGTTTCCGGAGGATTGGCTGCAAGCAGGAAATTGAATTCTGCTTTTGAGAAAGAAGCAAAACGCAGGGGAGTTAAATTGTTTTATCCGCCAGCAAGTCTATGTACTGATAATGCTGCAATGGTGACTTGCCTTGCGGCACATCGTTTTGCTGCTCAGCAATTTGATGATCTTACATTGGATGCTTATCCGAATATAGTTTGAAAGGATTAATCGTTTAGTTCTTTCTGAAAATCAAAGTACTGGCCCAGGAAAGTCCCACACCAAAGCCTGCTAGTACAGCAACTTGCATTTCCTGATTATCAAATTCCTGACGCAGCAGCATCGGTACAGAGGAGGAAACTGTGTTTCCATATTCAGCAGAGTGGAATGGACAGCGTTCCCGCGGAACTCTAAGTGAATCTGCGATCGTATTTACAATGTGAAGACTTCCCTGATGAAGAAGGAAACGATCTATATTTTCCAGCACGAAATTGTTCTTTTCCAGCATTTTTCTGATGCTGTCAGGTATAACCCTGGCAGTAAAAGTAAAAACAGCCCGTCCATTCATGTGTACTTTTGCATCATCTCGAACAATTATTCCTTCTTTTTTACTGCCGTCTGAACCAAAAACAAATTGACCGAACTCAAATTCCGGATCCTCAGTCATCAAAGTAACAGTTGCTCCATCACCAAATAATGTTGCTGTTTTCTTATCATCGTTGTTCATTACTTTTGAGTAAGGATCAGCAGTAAAGAGCAGACCTTTTCGGAATCCGTTTGCTTCCATAAATGATTTGATTACGGAAAGTCCATAGACGTATCCTGAACATCCGAGTGAAATATCGAAAGCAGCGCAATCCAGGGAAAAGGAAAGTTTCTCATGTACTACTGCAGAAGTATGAGGAAGTCCGTGAGCATCCGGATTTTGAGTACAGACAATCAGACAGTCGATTTCAGCCGGAGAAACTGATTGTTGTTGTTGAAGGTTCTCCCAGGCTTTGACACAAAGATCTGAAGTGTCTTGTTCCGGTGCTTTCAGTGCAACTGCAGTAAATCCGATTTTTTCCAACACAAAGGAGTCGGTCATACCAAATTTTTCTTTGCGCTCGAAGTTTGAAATTCTACCTTCGGGCAAATAGCATCCAATTGCCTTTATGCCAACCATTATTTTTTATTTTTCTTTTGAAAAGGGCTGCCCGATAGCTTTTGGAGCAACAGCTCTCCCGACAAATCCTGCCAGAAAAATTATTGTGAGAATGTAGGGAGACATATCCAAAAAACTGTTGAGTAGTTTTACTGGAAAAATCCCTTTCAACAGGTCAAAAATTTCTGGTTTGTCTTTGATTGCAAATAAAAATGAAAAAAGCAGACAGGCAAACATTGCGGGGTAGGGGCGCCATTTACCAACTATCATTGCCGCCAGAGCAATATATCCTTTTCCGGCTGACATATCTTTAACAAAGAAAGCCAAATGTGCAGTGGAAAGATACGCTCCGGACATTCCGCCTAAAATTCCGTTCAGAATTAAAGCCTGATAACGTGTTTTGTTGACCGAAATTCCAGTTGTGTCAACTGCCAGAGGATTCTCACCCGTTGCTCTCAAACGTAGTCCAAAACTGCTTTTAAAGACAACCCAGGCAGTAAAGGGGACAGCTATAAATGCAATGTAAACCAGTGCATTATGACCACTGATGAGTTCATAGTAAATTTCACCTATGATTGGAAAGTTGCGAAGTTCTTCCGCAAAAGGCAGGTCTATAGACATAAACCGGGCTTCTCTGGGAAGTTGCGGAGTCTTTCCTCCCATATGGAACCAGGCATTGGCTAGTACAACAGTCAATCCCATCGCAAAAATATTGATTGCTACACACGAAACCACCTGATTCCCACGTTTGCTGACGCTGGCATAGCCGTGCATCATGGAAAAAATAATCCCAATCCCGATGGCACCAAGAAGTCCCCACCAGGCAGATTGTGTCCAGTGTGCAACTGTAGCAGCAACAAAGGCACCACCAAGCATTTTTCCTTCAAGCCCGAAGTCAATCACACCAGAGCGTTCGGCAAAAATCCCACCCATTGCTGCTAAGACGAAGGGTACAGAAATCCTGAGAGTTGCATCTAAAATTAAAAGTACATCAGTCCACATATGAAAGTTGCATGTTGACGGTTAACTAAAACTTAATATTAGCAAAAAAATGGGGTCCGCTAATGAGGGCCCTTCCTGATATTATTTTTACCTACGGACAATCTGCTTTACATACTGCTCAACTTGAGGCCGAAATAGATTTTCCAGGGCTCCGGCAAATAAAATTACCAAACCCTGAATAAGTACGACAAGATGACGGTCAATAGCCTGTACTTCAAACGATAGTTCGGCTCCACCCTGATATAGTATGCCAAACAATAAGGCTGCTAACATAATTCCAAAAGGATGATTCCTTCCGATCAGTGAAACTGCAATTCCGGTAAATCCGATACCTGCCTGAAAGTTCAGCATTATTCTGTGACTGGATCCCATTATTTCATTAATTCCAACAAACCCAGCCAATCCACCACAAACAGCCATGGCAATAATGATGTTGCGTGAGACACTGATTCCTGCATAAACTGCGGCGGATTCATTAATGCCAACCGTCCTCATTTCGTAACCCCAACTGGTAAACCAAATTAATCTCCAAACTAAAAATAAGCAGAGAATGGAAAAAATGAAGGTTCCATTAAGCGGAGTCTGGGTTATTTCTAAGCCAAACCAATTAAATATTTCGTGCATTTGAGGAATCCAGACACCTTCAGCAAACTCACGGGATTCTGGAGACATTTCTTTGGGTGGTCTAAGTACATGTGAAAGCAGATTGACCATGATCACTGACGCAATAAAGTTGAACATGATGGTAGTGACTACCTCATGGCTACCGCGTTTTGCTTTAAAATAACCAGGGATTGCGCCCCAAATACCACCAGCGACTATTGACGTCAGTACTGCTAAAGGAAAGACAATCCAGAGTGACCAATCTTCCAGCCAGAGACAAATCAATCCAACTCCAAGTCCCCCAATATAGGCCTGACCTTCTGCGCCAATGTTAAACAATCCGCAGTGAAAACCGACTGCAAATGCCAAACCTGTGAAAATAAAATTAGTGGTGTAATACAGTGTATACCCTAGCCCCTCATCGTAACCAAAGGCTCCATAAAGCATTGTTTCCAATGCAAACCAGGGATCTTCACCGAGAGACCAAATAACAATGCCGGAGATAAAAAATGCTAGTAACAGATTGATAATTGTCACAAGTGTAACAACTAAAACGTTGGCTTGATTTTCATTCATGCAGCCTCCTTCCTGACACCGGCCATGAGTAATCCAAGAGCTCTTTCATTAGCGTCTTTAGCTAAGACTTCACCCATGATTTGTCCATCAAACATTACCAAAATCCTATCACTCAATGAGAGTATTTCATCAAGTTCTACTGAAACAAGTAAAACTGCTTTTCCTGCATCTCGCATGGCAATTATTTGGCGGTGAATAAATTCAATTGCTCCGATATCAACTCCGCGGGTTGGTTGTCCGATTACCAGTAATTTTGGATCACGCTGCAATTCTCTGGCAACAATTAGCTTTTGCTGATTCCCGCCGGAAAAAAGAGAAGCTCTTAACTGAGGATTGTCTGGACGCACATCGAAATGTTCCATTTGTTTTTTACAGTACTGCATAATAGCAGTTTTATCCATTTCGATAAGCTGATTATAAGCCGGGTCTTTGTGGTAGCCCAAAATGATATTTTCATTAGCAGAAAATGAAGTAACCAAACCTCTCCGCTGGCGATCTTCAGGGACATGTACCATACCATATTTTCTCATTACAGCAGCGTCTGCACTAACTGAAGGTAGAATTGTATGATCATTGAGCTTGAGCTGCCCTTTTTGGAGTGATTTAATACCCGTGATGACTTCCATGAGTTCGGTTTGTCCATTTCCTGAAACTCCTGCAATTCCAACAATTTCACCACTACGTACTTCAAAGCTGACATCTTTTACACGATGCACACCAGAATCATCTGTGAAGTCAAGATGCTCTACTGTCAACATTGGTTTACCAGGTTTAGCAGGTGCTTTTTCTATTTGGAGGAGGACTTTTCGGCCAACCATCAGTTCTGCTAATTCCTCCCGGTTTGTTTCACTAGTTTTTCTGTGTGCAACCATTTCTCCCTGGCGCATGACAGATACATTATCAGTAATTGCCATGATTTCGCGGAGCTTGTGTGTAATTAAAATAACTGTTTTTCCCTGTTCTCGGAGCTCACCGAGAATACGAAATAAGTGGTCTGCTTCCTGTGGAGTCAAAACTCCGGTGGGTTCGTCTAAAATCAGAATTTCTGCACCACGATAAAGTGCTTTGAGAATTTCTACACGTTGTTGCAGTCCGACAGGTAAAGTGTTGATTACAGCATTTATGTCTACTTCCAAATGATAATCTTGTTCTAAACGCTGAAGCTCAAGTTTCGAATTTTGTAGTGATTCCTGCAGAGAAAAACCGGTTTCAGTACCCAAAACCACATTTTCCAGGACTGTGAATGTATCTACCAACATGAAGTGCTGGTGTACCATTCCTATTCCAGCAGCTATTGCATCATGTGCACTGCGTATAACGGTTTTATTTTCTTTAACTGAAATTTCTCCGGAATCTGCTTGATAAAAACCATAAAGAATACTCATTAAAGTTGATTTGCCTGCACCGTTTTCACCAATAATTCCGTGAATGGTTCCGGATTTTACTTTGAGAGAAACGTCTTTGTTTGCGCAAACACTACCAAAATTTTTATTAATATCAGTAAGTTCAATAGCTGTGGTAGACATTTTTTTGGTATATGAATTTTATTAAAAATAAAATATTTGTGCAGTGCTCTTAAATCAAAAAATTTAATAGTACTTGTATTTTTTAAAGTTTGGAGAGGCGCTCCAAGATCAATTGAAAAAAACCAGCTGCGTTGATTTGGTTGATATAAGTCAGATTAGGTGAACGGTCAGTAACGCTCCACCAGTCTACTACTGTCATACCCATAGTGAGTTCCGAACTGATTTCTATTTCCACATTAACCTTCTTGCCTTCAAAAAGTTCAGGCTTAAGCAAATACGCAATTACTGTAGGATCGTGTAGGGGACCGCCTCCGGATCCATATTTTTCAAGATCAAAACGTTCATAGAAACTCATCATACCATAAGCCGCATCTCCAACCGGAGTTCCCAGAGCCTTCAAATCCTCAAGCCATTTGCGCTGCATCAGTGCTTTGTGAGTAACGTCTAAAGGTAACATCACTATTGGACGCCCACATTCCAAAACTGTACTGGCCGCATGCGGATCAACGTAAATATTAAATTCTGCAGTAGGAGTGATATTACCGCCTTCAAAATATCCACCTCCCATCATTACAATTTTCCTGATTTTTGGTAATATTTCTGGAGCTTTGATCATGGCCATTGCAACATTTGTCAAAGGAGCAAAGCAACAAATCGTAATCGAGTTATCTTCAGCAGCTAATAGAGTATCGATAGTCCAGTCCACACCATGTTGTTTTTGCAAAGCAATAGACGGGGAAGGTAACTCTGCTCCATCCAGACCAGTTTTTCCATGTACATGCTCTGCAGTTACTAATGAGCGGACTAAAGGTCGTGAGCAACCGGCAAACACTTTTGTCTCAGGTTTATTTGCAAGTTCACAGAGTATCAGCGCATTTCTGGAAGTTAATGTCAATGGAACGTTGCCGGCAACGGTGACAATTCCTAGAACATCCAGTTCTTCAGGAGAAGCCAGTGCCAGCAAAATACCAATAGCATCATCCTGTCCGGGATCTGTATCTATGATGATTTGTTGAGGAGGCATTTAAAAATATTTGGAGTGTGATGCAAGTACTAAGAGAGCGATGGGTGATGAATAAACATCACCCAAAGAATGTTCTTAAACTCTACTCACCAATTAATGTGAGGCTATTGAACGGGACATTTGTTGTCGCTCATGTAGTCATGCACTTTGATTGCACCAGATAGGATGTCTTTGCGGACTTGCTCCACTTTGGATTTCATTGCACTGGTTACCAATTTGGCATTGTGCTCATCAAGTGCCCAGCCCACACCATCTTCTGCGAGACCAAGAATTTTAAAGCCTGGTTTCCATGAACCGTCATGAGCAGTTTTGAAAACTTCGTATGCAGCAACATCAACTCGCTTGAGCATTGAGGTTAAAACAGATCCAGGTTGGATATAGTTCTGGTTACTGTCAACACCAATGGAAAGTTTTTTATTGTCAGCAGCAGCTTGTAGAACTCCGAGTCCTGTGCTTCCGGCCGCAGCGTAAACAATATCGGCACCACTGTCGAACATGGTTTTTGCCAGTTCTGCTCCACGGGCTGGATCACTCCATGCTGCAGGTGTTGTTCCTGTCATTTTCTGAAAAACAGTTGTATTGGAGTTAATATATTTTACTCCCTGTACATATCCGCAGGCAAATTTGTGGATCAAAGGAATATCCATTCCACCTACGAAACCAACTTTACCAGTTCCACTTTTCAATGCAGCTAAAGCACCAACCAGAAAAGAGCCTTCGTGCTCTTTGAAAATGATAGACTGTACATTTGGCAAGTCTACGACCATGTCAATGATACTAAATCTTGTATTTGGGAATTCTTTGGCTACTTTTGAGAGTGCCGCAGCTTGCCCAAAACCTACTGCAATAATCGGATCAGAACCACGTTTGGCGAGTTTGCGCAGGAACTGCTCACGCTGAGCTTCTTGCTGAACTTCAAATTCACGGTACTTAATACCGGATTCTTTGCGGAACTTTTCAAGTCCGTTCCAAATGCCTTCGTTGAATGACTTATCAAATTTACCGCCCATATCAAAAACCACAGCCGGTTTGAAAGCCATTGCCTGAGAAGCACTCCACAAAACTACTCCAGCCAAAAGGAGGGTGGAAAGCAATTTTTTCATAACATACTCCTAAATAAATTCCGAAACGCTGTCCGGAACAGATTATTAAAAAACCTCTCAATTCTCACTGGGAGGAAGTGGGACAACCCCACGAACGCCACTAAAGTATAGTGAACAGACCATATATGTATATAGCACATTATTAAAATATTCAACAGAAAATTTAAATATACTAAATAATATGCGATATTTTGAAGATACAGGACATTTTCCTTAACAAAAACTAGATACAGCAGATTTTGCTGAAAGCGATACAAAAAATATTAGCAAGAATGGAAAAATTATATTTTCAAATATTGAGTTCTGCTAATCCATTTTGCCAACGAGCAGCATTGACAGTATTTACCATCAGCATAGCAATAGTCATGGGGCCAACACCGCCTGGAACTGGGGTAATAAATGCTGCTTTTGCTTCAACTTCCTCAAAAAAAACATCGCCCACCAGTCTTGACCCTTTGGCTTTACTTGGGTCATCAATGCGGTTGATGCCAACATCGATCACAACAGCACCTTTTTTGACCATCTTTTCAGTGACAAACTGCGGGATACCGATTGCTGCAATCAAGATGTCTGCCTGGGAAGTCACTTCTGCTAAATCATCAGTTCGTGAGTGACAAACCGTCACAGTTGCATCCCAACCCTTGCTGGAGAGCAAAGTGGCGATTGGCCGTCCAACCAAATTACTTCTGCCTAGTACAACTGCATTTTTTCCGGAAGTTGAAATACTACTTCTTTTGAGCATTTGCAGGACACCATAAGGCGTACAGGAAATAAAGCGTGGCTTCCCCATTGCTATCAATCCTGCATTAAAGGGGTGCAGACCATCAACGTCTTTTTCCGGTGAAATTGTTAGAATTACACTTGTTTCATCCAAGCCTTCAGGCAAAGGAAACTGGCAGAGAATTCCATGTACTGCAGGATCATCGTTAAGAGTACTAATTAACGTCTCCAACTCTTTCTGAGTTGTGGTTTTCGATAAGTTGTGGCCAATAGATTTAATTCCAATTTCTTCACATGTTCTCTTTTTGTTTCGGACATACACCTCTGAAGCAGGATCCTCTCCTACCAGTACCACTGCCAGGCAGGGCTCAATTCCTTTTGCCTTCAACAGGTCAACTTCCTGACGCAACTCATCATTGATTTGCGCACTAATTATTTTTCCAGAAATCAGTTCACTCATATTTTCCGTTTCTCCTGAGATATTGTGGTTTACAAATATTTAACTATTCCTGTATGATTAAGTGCAATAAAACTAATATTATTTTATGGAAATATATCAAAAAATTGATGCACTACATCTGAATTTCGGCTGTTCTATTCATGAATATGAAGGTGGTGCCGGTTTACCAATTAGTTATTCTGACAGATTGACAGAAGAAATCAATCTTCTCTTGAATGGTTGTGGACTATTTGATCTCAAATCCTGTTGGTTGATCTCTCTGAAGGGAGCAGATGCAGGGTTATTTTTACAAGGCATGGTAACCAGTGACGTATTATCACAGAAAATTGGAGAAGTTCAGCCAAGTTTGATTTGCAGTAACAAAGGCAAAATAAAACACCACCTGGAGATTATACGGAGTTATGAAAATGAATGGATTGTCAGCTGTGACCCTGGTGAAGGCAGGGCTGTTGGTACAATATTTGACAATTACCATGTACGTGAAGACTTTAAATTAAACTTATTAAATTCAGGTGAAATGTTGAGGGTCGACATGCTTGGTCCACAAGTTGAAAATAGTTTAACAAAACTGGGTTATGCCGGTGAAAACCATGTTTGGAAATACGAAGGGAAGACAGTATTATCAGTAAAATTTGATTTGGGCAAGTTACCACGTTTTATAAACCTGATTTCAAAGACTGTTTTTCAAAAGATTTTTGAGCAAATTCTGGAACAAGAGAATGTTGGTTTGACAGGCTTGGAAGCCTTTGATGAAATCCGAGTTTTAGAGGGTATTCCACGCTCAGGAGAAGACTATACAGAAAAAAATTTTCCGCAGGAAGCAGGACTTGGAGATCATATCTCCTTCGACAAAGGTTGTTATATTGGTCAGGAACCGCATGCACGGATGTATCATCGCGGTCATCCCAACTGGCTTTCTGTCTGGTTAAATTTTGCTGAAAAAATTAATTTGAGATCAGGAGCGGAACTTTTTTGCGAAGGTCAGCAAATTGGTAGCATCAGCAGTACTGGTAGTTTCTCAGAAGATGGTATTTGTCGTGGAATTGCCATGATTAGGCATGAAACTGCAAAAGGAAATAAACGACTTAGCTTGACTATCGATGGGCCGCCTGTCATCGAGTTTGATGCCTTGCCCAACACTATTTCTTAATTTTTACAATGTCTCAAAAATCTGCACTCCCTCTTTTACCTGTGCCAATGGGGTGTTTCACTGGAGTATTACTTGTATTGTCCTTCAGCCTCTTGTTAATCCAACAGTTGTAAGAATAATTATTTTTAAATTACCTCTTGTGTGAATTCCATAATTATTTTACTAGCCTGAACTGGTTTTGAATCCCACTGCAAGTTTGTGCTTGTTTTTGAATTATTAACAGCTACAAACCGGGGTGTTATTAACTCCTATCATATCTTTTGAAGCCTCAGAGTATAAAACGAAAAACACTGTCAAAGTAAAAGTAGCGGTTTAATGAAATATTACTCGACAAATTATAATAATAATCGTCTTCAGAAGTACGGTATGATTTTCGTTTGATACTCCATTTTCGTCCGGAACCATTCATCTGGAGTTGATAAACTCCAAAATCGAGGTTTGCCCTCCTGTCAGATTTGTTGAGGTAAAGTACTGAAGGTGCATATTCTGCTCGTGCTGTTCCGGAAATAACTTTGATTGAATTACCGGAAAATTTCAGTTCATAACTTACCAGACGAGGAGGATACCATGGCGCTTTTGGTTTAACATTCGTCAATAAAAGTGGGCGATGATCAAGTACATTTTGTGGAGTTTCCAGATGCTTGTTACTGATCCTGCCGCTAACTAGTAAAGGAGTCAGTTCTCTGAAATTAATAAATTTGTTAAATTCTCTCCTGACAATACCTTGTGCTGATTTGCGTTTGATTTTTAAACCTATGCTATTGATTGTATACTCGGCAAGTTGTTTAGGTTGAGTCTTATATACTAAGTTTTCAAGAAAGAAAATGCCGGTTTCACTGGAGATATTTCCACTTAATGTCCTACCGCTTGGAGTGTTGATTTTAACCTGCAGCAGCATTTCATCTGCAAGTCTTAAATTAGAAGATAAACGGTCAAATTTTAGCTCAACCTTGCCGGTTATCAGCAAATGCCACCACTTCTTGATTTCTGCACGTGCTGATAGATGATCAGGGTTTTGAATCAATGCAGTTTCCAGTCTGCGGTATGCCTTGTGGTACTCCTTTTGTTCTAAATAACTGAGATATACTTCATAATTGTCCTGGGCAACCCTGATGTTCATTCGGGTCAGGGCTTGCTGAATGTTTTTATCATTCGGATTTTCCACTGAAGCTATTCTATACTCAATTGCAGCTTCCGCCCAACGTCCTTCCTGTTCTAATTGTATGCCCTGGTCAAAATGGAAAGAACATCCTGTAATCATTAACAGAGTTAATATTAAAGCGTATATTTTAAGATTTATGATGCGACTGATCTTCATGATTTAACGTTCATTGGATAATTTGGAGCTTCTTCAGTTATGAAGATATCATGTGCGTGACTTTCTCGTAAACCTGCTGCAGTAATTTTTACAAATCTGGGTTCGTTACGTAAATTTTCTATAGTTGCAGAACCGGTATAGCCCATGCCTGCACGTAATCCACCGACAAACTGGTAAATTGACTCTGACAGGTGTCCTTTGAATGGCACACGACCTTCTATGCCTTCAGGTACAAATTTTACGTCTTCGTCTATGTGAGCTTGGAAATAGCGATCTTTACTGCCCTCTTTCATTGCACCTAAAGACCCCATGCCACGATATATTTTGTAGCGTCTCCCTTGGTAAAGTACTACCTGTCCGGGAGATTCAGCTGTTCCAGCAAACAAACTGCCTATCATGACAGTGTGTGCTCCTGCAGAAATTGCTTTGACAATGTCGCCTGAATATTTAATTCCTCCATCTGCAATTATGGGAATATTTGTTTTTCTAAGCGCATGAGAAACCTTGTCTATTGCAGTCATCTGGGGCACACCGATTCCTGCAACCATTCTTGTTGTGCAAATTGAACCAGGTCCTATTCCTACTTTAACCGCATCTGCACCAGCCTTGACCAGAGCTTCAGCTGCTTCTCCGGTAGCAATGTTTCCACCTATTATCTGCAGATCTGGAAAAGTAGAACGCAGTTTAGTAATGCTGTCTATGACGCCTTGTGAATGTCCATGTGCAGTATCAAGGACCACAACATCTACACCTTCTTTAATTAAAATTTCTGCACGCGATAATAAATCAACAGTTGTACCTAAGGCAGCGCCGACTCTCAAACGGCCTTGGTGATCTTTAATTGACTCAGGGTATTTGCGTGCTTTTTCAATATCTTTGATCGTAATTAAACCAACTAGTTCATAATTATCAGAAACAACGAGGAGCTTTTCAATCCTGTGTTTATGGAGTAGACGTTTGGCCTCTTCCATCTCAATTCCTGGTGCAACTGTAATCAAGCGTTGGCGACCTCCAGTCATTAAAGCAGAGACAGGTTGTTCAAAATTAGTTTCAAAACGCAAATCACGGTTTGTTAATATTCCTACCAGTTCACTACCTCTTGTTACAGGAACACCGGAAATGCGGTATTGTTCCATCAAATTCAAGGCATTTTGCAGGGGCTCATCCGGTTCTACCGTAATTGGATCTGAAATCATTCCGCTTTCAGATCGTTTGACCATCTTGACTTGTGTTGCCTGATCTTCAGCAGTCATATTTTTGTGAATGATTCCTATTCCGCCTTCCTGTGCCATGCAGATTGCAGTTTGATGCTCTGTAACTGTGTCCATTGCTGCACTTAGCAGAGGGATGTTACATTCAAGTATTTGAGTAATTTTACTTTTTACGGAAACATCTGCAGGCAGTACTTTTGAGTATCCAGGAAGGAGAAGGACATCATCAAAAGTGAAGCTGTCCTCCATGCGGTCTTTTAACATATTTGTTGTTCTTAAAAAGTCTTAGAATGAATTATTTATTGATTATAAGAATCAGATAAAATACGCTCTAAGTCAAGTTGTTTGCAGGTGATAATAGCTGGAATAACAAAAAATAATACAGCAAAAAAAAGACATTTATCTCTTTTGACTTGTTCTCAAAATTGGATTCAGCTAGTATCGGCAATCCTCTGTATCTTACTGTTTTTTCATCTTTTGAAAAGGAGAAATTTTATGAAGAATCTACAATGTTGGATTTTTACCATTTTGTTTTTGCTGTTATTACTGCCGAATAGTGTCAGTGCAGTTGGTTGTAAAGACTTGGATTCTAACGAAAAAATTCAGGCATTTATGAAAGGAGCCTACGAGTCAAACCCGTTGCTGCGTAAGAATGTTAGTTTTACTTTGACACTTGACACCTGTGAAGGCAAGGTCTGCCGCTCAAAAAGTAAACGTGCTGCGCAGAAAGAAATACTGCGGATACAAAAATTTGAAAACAAAAGACGTATTTTTGCTAAAAAAGGTCCCAATGCACCACGTTGTGTAATACAGCGAGGAGGGCGGCGTTTCGTCTGCTCCAGTTGCGGAGTTGTTGCAAATGAAAACTGTCGCAGTTTTCCTGCTGACGGAAGCACTATCTTTCCAGGAACAAATATTGATTCTGCTGATTTTTCGTTAACTTCAGGTGCGGTTAAGGAAATGACATGTACAAAATTAAAAAATCCAAAATTTTTCAAAATAGACACTCTAACTAAAACTAAGTCAGGTGGAAATAAAAGCGGTTATGATCGTGTACTGAGTTATTATGACAAAAGTAAAGGAGTGCCGATTACTGTTAATTTTTTTGCTGACAAAGTTTTACGAAAAGTGTATCGGTTTTTTCCAAAGTATTATGTCAAAGTTGGAGACAAATGGATTTCAACTGTTATGCGTGTGCGAACTACAAATGGAAGTGAGAAAAAATTTGTATTTGAAACCCTGACGCATATAAATAAAAAAAATGGTAAACTCAATCTGTATTTAGATTTGATTGACGATCCTGAATTAAAAAATGTGTCTCCAGAATCACTTTTCAGTACAGACTGAAGATATGCAAACAGCTTCACTTGAAGAAATTGCTTTAACACTGTTGCAAAGAAAATTTGTTTTGTCGGCAGTGTTGTTAACTCTACTTTTTATTCCAGTCTTTTGTTTCTCCACAGTAGTATTTTCTCAGGAAATAAATGAATCAGAATTGCAGCTTGGATTGGATGAAGATCCACTGTCAGAAAAAGATGCAGAGTTGGGGTTGGACGAAGATCCTCTTGTTGAAGCTGATCCGGAGTTGGGGTTGGACGAAGATCCACTGTCAGAAAAAGAGGCGGAGTTGGGCTTGGATGAAGATCCTTTTGCAGAAACAGAGCTGGAGCCGGGGTTAGATGAAGATCCACTGGCAGGAAAAGAGGCGGGGTTGGGTTTGGATGAAGATCCTTTTGCAGAAACAGGTGCTGAGCTGGGGTTAGATGAAGATCCACTAATGGAGGTTACAGAACCCGAAGTAAGTGAGGACGAAGCAGAAGAGGAGGAAGAGTTTCAACCAAGAGTTACTTTCAATCATAAAGTCAAAACCTTGATGGGCGGCAGTGAAACAAAGGGGTTGTCTATGCTGGATCCATTACTGACTGAAATCAGGGAACTACGTTTTGTAACTACCTATGATCAGTCGGTAAAGGTGCAAACATCTCCACAGATGTATAATTTTTTCCGATTATCTATTAGTTTTTCACAAAGTTATGAGTTAAAGAAAGAGCGAATATTTGACGGCTATGCCAGTTTACGTGAAATATATTCAAATTACCGGACTGGTGCTCATCAGTTGCGCTATGGAACCCAAATCTTTAGTTTAGGAAAAGTTGATTTAGATAAGGTTATTGATGTACTTCACATGAACAACATCATGGGACTTTATACATTTGAGCCTGATGATTCGAAAGATTCTATTCCCTCAATCAGATACAACTGGTTTCGTGGTGCACACACGGCTACGGTGTATCTTTCACCAATCAGGCAGCAGACATTTGGAATGAAATTTGCCGAGCTGCGTGAAGAAATAGAAAAAAAAGAAAAAGATGATGAATCAGGCAAAGTTTCTTTTCTAAGAGATTATTATGGTTTGCAATATCAATGGACTGGTGATGTGTTTGATGCAAGGGTGGGAATGTTTCACTGGTTTGATGCAAATCCGCATATTAAGTTTGAATATCAGCGAATTCTGGACAACGAAACAACTACCTTACAGGGGTCTTTCGAAAAAATGTTAAGCAATTACGAAGAAAAAGAGACACGTTCTGATTTTTATACTCTTGAACTGGATGCTGTCTGGAGAGATATGGTATGGAAATTGGAAACTGGATTATTTAAGAAGAGGAACTTGTATTCTTATGAAATTCCGGAAGGAAGACACATTCGTCTTTCAACTGTACGGACTCCACATTTTGCCTGGGCGACATCTTTCGAGAGTACATCTCCATATTTCTATTGGCTGATGATATATTCACAGAGGAAGTCCTTTGATGTTCCGGAAAATTCACACATATTTCTATATGAAAACGAAGCAGCTCTGGTAGCAAAAAAAAGGAACATTTCAAGAAATCAAATTTCCGGGGTTGCAGTTATAAAAACTCCGGACAATTCTCTGCGGGTAACTTTGTTGAATTATCAGACATGGCCCTTCGTACAGCACGGCTTTGCCTCAATTTTTACCTGGGAACAATATAAACAAAATATGGAACTGGAACTCAAATATTTTCGTTTAGAAACAGAAGGGCAAAAAATGTTAGCAAACAAAATTATCACGAATCAGGTTTTCTTGACCTATACACAAAAATTTACTGCACGCTGACTGCCACATGTTCGCCCGTTTTTTTACTTCAGTTAATCAATTTCCTAAAACAATTCTGCTGGTAATTCTTGCCCTGAGTGCCTTCTTTTTTGTGCAGGCAAAGAATGGTCTTTTTGATCCACATACAGGAAGATTACGAATCAACAGCACTGTTGAACCATTCATAGAGCGTGATTCAGGTGCTTATCAGCAATTCCTTGAAGCAAGAGCTGCTTTCGGCAGTGAAGAAGTTGTAGTGATTGCCCTCCACAATAAGGACAAAAAGCCAATAGATTTCAAATATCTGTTAACACTTGCTCATTTGAAAGCCGAGATTGAAGAAATAGTTCCTGGTGTATCCAAAGTCTTAAGTATGTTGAATTTGCCTCAAGCTTCCGGAGCATGTGCAGGAAAATCTTATTTTCATCAAATTGGAGTGGGCACAGTTTGTGTGTCAATTATTGAGGAATATGAGCAAAACATTTCTTGTCTTAAAAGTTCTGTAGCAAACAGTACTTCACAGCAAGAATCTGATGATAGTTTTGAAGACAGTCTGGAAGAAGGACTGGAGGATAGTCTGGATGGAAATATAGAAAATAACCTGGATGAGAACCTGGAGGGTAGTCTTGAAGAGAATTTAGAAGAAAATCCGGATGATAGTGTTGATAATTCTGTAAATTCAAAGGCTGTTAATGATTCTGTTTTAGACTGTTCACTCACAAAATCAAATGAGGATCCAGAAAGCTTAATGCTTGAGGCAGATCTTAAAATCAGCAAAATTATCAAAGGTTTAAAAAATCATCCTCTTTTTGAAGGTGATTTGCTTTCCAGAGATTTGAGTACAGCTGCACTGATTCTCACTTTCAGTCCTGATTCGAAGCCGGAGTCTGACAACACACAGTCAATTTTGCATAAATTACTGGCAAAGTATCAACAAGAGTCTGAAATTGCTGAAACTCTTCAGATTGCCTATGCAGGACAGCCAAGACAGATAAATGAAGCCAGTCGCTTAATTCGGCAGGATATGGAACTGATTCTACCACTCAGTCTGATGCTGATAGTAGTCGTGCTTTTATTAGCTTTCAGGAGTATGCAGGCAGTAATTGTGCCGCTGGCAGTTGTTCTATTTGGAATACTCTGGACTGCGGGAATTATTGGTTTGATAGGAGATGAACTTAATTTGGTGACTATGGCTTGTGCTCCAATTATTGTTTGTGTTGGCAGTGCTTATGTAATTAAATTTCTCAATCAGTACCAAACTGAATCACTGCAAATTCGTGAGAAAATGAACGCAGGTGAATCTAAACATGCAACGGCGGAAGTGATTTCTGCAACTCTAACATCAGTATCTGTACCAGTTACTGTGACAGCAATAACTACAGTCGCAGGCTTTATTGCACTGGTGGTCAGCCCTATACCTGCGGTTCAGCAACTGGGACTGTATTCGAGTGTTGGGATTGTTGCTATTAACCTGTTTACTCTCACTTTAGCACCGGCATTACTGAACTATATAAAGATGCCGGATTTAAAGCCAGTGGAAAAGAGCAGTGGAATTCTCAATAGATTTTTTCAAATTATAGTTGAATGGCTCAGATTACATTCCAAACGTTTGATTTGGATTTGGCTGGTTGTTGCAGCCTTTGCAACTTATGGCATGCTGGATTTAACTATCAACAGTTCTACAAAGACCTTTCCGGAAGAGAGCCAACTAGTAAGAGATCTTGAATTTATAGAAAATGAATTAGCAGGTACGGATACTCTACGTTTATTGTTCAAAGCAGGAACAGATAGTGAACTAGAGCAGGAATCATCAAGCAATCCTCTGCTGACAGTCAGAACAATTTATGGACTAAGGGAACTGCAAAATTGGCTTTTTCAGCATGGCGGTAGTACTGAAGTTGGTGAAATTGAAGGTTTGATCATTGATAAGATTCATTCTCCAGTAGATGTTCTGGATCATTACCGTCAAGGACTTGAAAAACTAACTGATGAGGAAGTCGTACAGTTTTTTGCAAAAGCAGGTGAAAATGGTCCAAAATTTTTAAATGATGCAGAAGATGTAATGCAGGTCACATTGAGGATGCGGAGTAGCGGATCAACGTCTTTTCTGGCATTGAGAGATTTGCTGCTGGATAAGGTCCCGGAATTATTACCTCATTTACAGTTCAGTTACACTGGTGGCGGAGTGCTTTCCAGCGAATCTGCAAACAATATTGCACAAGGACAAATAAATAGTGTGTTTCTTGCGCTGATTATTGTATTTGCCATTCTGTCAATGCTGTTCCTTTCGTGGAAAATGGGTGTGATTGCCTTGTTTCCAAACGTGATAACCATTTTGATATTTTTTGGTTCACTAGGCTGGCTTGATATTCCAATTGGTGTAACTATTTCAGTAATTGCTGCGATTGCTTTAGGGATTGGTGTCGATGATACTATTCACTTTCTCAGCCACTATAATGAGTACGCAAATAAATTACGTAATAAACGGAAGGCATCATTGAAAACATTGCCTATAGTTGGGCGTCCGATGCTCTTTTCTACGATTGCCCTGTCTGCAGGTTTTATATTGTTTGCACAATCAGAAATGGAATCTCAAGTATTGTTTGGAACATTCACGGCATTCACTTTAATAGTTTGTTTGGCAATTGATATGACTTTTTTGCCGTCAGTAGTGATGGAAACAGGGTTGATTACTGTATGGGATTATGTAGGCTTGAAATTCGATGAGAAATTTATACAGGGAATAGACCTGTTTCAGGGGATGACTGTTAGAGAAGCAAAAATAGCAAGTTTGATGGCCTATACTGTAGATTTGGAAAAAGGAACACTGCTCTTTAAAGAAGGAGACATTGGTGACGAAATGTATGTGATCCTAAACGGCACTATTGCAATATTTCTGGAAAAAGATGGAAAACGTACTGACCTGGTGTGTTTAGAAAATGGCAATACTTTTGGTGAAATGGGGTTATTCAGGCAAGCAGAACGTAGTGCAAGTGCTGAAGCTACCGAAAAAACAAGATTGTTGGTGCTTAATCGTGATTGCCTGGAACCTTTGAAAAAACGAAATCCAAAAATTGCAGCAAAATTATTCATGAATCTGGCTCACCGCCTGCAGTTGTCACTAAAAAATACAAATGAGAGGTTGCTTGCACAAAAAAACTTTAACCTTGCCAGCCTTGAATCCAAGTTAAAACAAGAAGAAAAGTTAGTACAGGAGGAGCAGTCTGTTAATTTGGCAGAACTTTGGGCAGAGCTAGGTGAAAAATGGCGTAGAAAAATTAAATCATACAGTGAGGAACTGTCATTATCCAGTGGTAAGAAACTAAATAAAATTAGACCTGAAACAGGTGGCTACCTGTTTATTACTTCAGGAGAAGTTGTAATTGAGCCCAATGTGTCTGCAAAAAATAAAACATTCTCTGTCGGGTATTGCTGGACTCGTAAGGGGTTTGATTTGATAGGAGAATTTGTGCTTTGTACTGCTGAAGCAACCTCTGTTGCAAGAGCCATTGCAAAGAAAGATTCTACTTTAATGTTGTTTAAAGAAACTCAGCTCTTAAAGCTAGTGGAGCAAGAACCACGAATTTCAGCACAATTTTTTGAAGATCTGGTATGCCTGCTGTCTGACCAGTTGGCTATAGCAGATATTCGTTTGCAGGGGCATTAAACATGAGCTGAGAGTCAATTTCATAAAATCGTAAATTTGTTCAGTATTTTCTAATCAGTTTAGTCTTAACTTTATTTGTAATTTGTGTCTAACCAACTTTTAATTGTCGTTGATGTCAAGTATGACGTCTGATACAGAAATGAACATTATGGTCGTCGACAGTTTTGCAACGACACGTAGACTGATTGTTAATATACTTTATCAATTAGGTTATAATAATGTAACTGAGGCTGATGAAGGCACTTTGGCGTTGGCTAGACTAAAATCAGAGCTTTATGATTTTGTTATAATTGATTGGAAGCTCTCAAAAATGAGTGGTTTGGAGTTGCTGAAGCATTTGCGTGAAGATCCTGCACTGAAACACATTCCAGTCTTAATATGTCTTGATGAAGCACTGCCGGAGAACATAGTTGCTGCCACAAAAGCAGGAATAAATGATTATATAATCATGCCTTTTGAAAAAAAAATGTTTTCTGAAAAACTGAGGAAAATTTTCAAACAGCACCAATCCTGTTTTTACTGAGGCACTGAGCTGCTTTTGTTGAATACTGCAGAGAGATTAGAAGATGATGTCGAACTTTATAAAATTATCAGGTGTTCGCGGAACCTTCTCTATTGCATGAACAATGGCAGCTGTAGGTCCTTGGTGGCACCATTGTACAAATATATTGATTGCAGCCTTCTCACCTTGTGCTGTCACAAAAACTGAACCATCACTTTGATTTCTGACATGACCGTTTATTCCCAGTGAGTCCGCTTTGTTTTTGGCAGAATAGCGGAAGCCAACACCTTGTACTCTACCTGTAATTATTAGATCGAGACGTTGCTCAGTACTCATTCAATTGACCTTCTAATCATCCATGTCTTTGATGATACAGCTTTTGCGAATTATTGACCAGCAGGTCGGCACTATTTCTGAGAGGTTGCTTCCACAAACGGATTATCCGGTCTGCAAGCAGGTGAATATCTTCTGAAATTTGAGAAGAGGAATTAACTTTGTACAATGCTTTGCGTTGTTTTAGAGAAATCATTACAGTTGGGTCGTCAAAAAGGCAGCCAAAAAAATCACTTCGGAGCATTAGGTTTTGGATTAGAGTATTTTCAAGGGAATTAATTAAGTCTAATTCATCCGGTTCTTTACATTTATTAAATACAATCCTGGGCCTGTAACGGACCCAATTATTCTCTGCAATTTGAGCGACATTTAAATCAATAGTTGCTAGCTCATCCAGGAGGCCTCTAACAGTCAAGACATCTTCCATAACAGAACGGTTGTAGGATGCCCTTAATTTTTCTTCAAGGAAAGAGTTTTTAGGCAATGAATGTTCAATTACTCGAAAAGCAAAATGTTTAAGAAATGTCAGTAAGTTCATAATGGAAGTATGTTCCGTTGTAGTAAGTATCAGACCTAACTGAGTCATTGCAAAATAATCTAAAGTGTTATATGAACTTCCACTTCCAAGATCCAAAATAAGATATTCGCAGTCTAATTGTTTCAGGTTGTAGATGAGACGCATTTTTTGTGCATGATGCATGTTTGCCAGAAAGGGGCTTCTGACGTCACCTGCTAGAAAAAATAGTTTATTCTGACCGGTTGGCAAAACTAAATCTTCCAGTCTGCTTGTACGTGCACGTAAAAAGTCACCAATTCCTGGATGAATGTTGTTGATTCCGAGAAAAGTATGTAGATTAGAGCCCCCAAAATCCAAGTCTGCAACTATAACAGTTTTGCCCAATTCTGCGAGTGCTGTTCCAAGATTCGCTGCGAGAAAGCTTTTTCCAACACCGCCTTTGCCGCTGGCAATTGGGATGATTGTTCTTTTAAAAATTGAGTTTCTTTTGCTTTTCATGGATACGAACCGATAATTGTCTGCAATTTAAAATGTCCGGTTAAAATAAAATCAACTGTAATTGTAACAGTTTCAAGACACAAGGGTAGCATCAAGTCTCTTTTTAAAAAATTTAACATCAGGATGTGGGTTATGGTAATATGGGTCAGTTTCTTCAAATCCCAACGACTTATAAAGACTAATTGCAGAATTCATGCTGCTTAAGGTGTCTAACTGCATTATTTTATATTGTTTTTCAGTTCCAAGCCGAATAATTCTTTCTGCTAACAACCTGCCTAACTTAGCCCCGCGCCAGGCAGGTTTAACGTAAAGACGTTTCATTTCACAAATTTTATTGCTCAGAGGTCGGAGTGCCACGCATCCTATACTATTTAATTCATCTCTCGCAAGCAGGATGCAGCCGTCCGGGGCAGCATATTTTCCCGGCAGGTTTTCCAGCTCCTCTTCAAAACCCTGAAAACTGAGACTGAATCCCAAGTTTTCAGCATAATCTAAAAACAAGTTCTTCACATTTATGTAATCAACAGGATTTTTTGCAAAATCTATTATAATTGTCATTATCTCAAAGTTCCCTCTGCTAAAAAGTCAATTAAGCTGTTCAAATTAGAGCTGTATGTTAATTTATTTAAAGTTCGGTACTGCTTCTGTGCTGAATAATTCACTGCATTTGAGCATGATTTACATTAGACCACTAAATTGTTTTTTTTTAATTCAGTCCTGTCTATTGCTTTTAGACCAAAAATTATTAGCAATCCAATTAAAGAACTGCTGATTACGACTAACAAATAAAAATGCCAACCCCAGTAGTCAAAAACAATCAGTGGAAGATAGCTGCCAAGTGAACCTCCAGCATAATAAAAAGCAATATAAAGTCCATTTGCAACTCCTCGTTGCGTTTTTGTGTGCTGGTTTATGTAAGCGGATAAAGTTGAATGCATTAAGAAAAAACCACTGCTGAAGACAAAAACTGCAGAAAATACTAGAATCAAATTGTTTCCTGCGAGCATCATTATGCCCAAGCAAAAAGCGGTGATTCCCAACAGAGTGCTGTTGACTGGACTTCCAAGTTTAGTGCTGATTGACTGTGCATTGAGAGAAATTACTATCCCCATCAAATAACCCAGATAAGCCGAAGCGATCAGTGATTCAGAAGAAGATGGCATAATTTCTCTGATCCTGAACGGCAGTACATTTAAGACTGAAGCAAAAGCGAAAAATACTATAAAGGCCGTGAGGTAAACTCGATAATGTCTCGGTTGCCTGAATGTCTTCCAAACACCTTTGATTGGGAGATGTGAACCTTGGCTTGGTGCGTCCTTTTCCAGCTTGCGGAGTAAGAATAAAGCGTATAGTAAGCCCACAGTCCAGACTATAAAAGCAACCCTCCAGTTTGTAAAATCAGCAATAAAACCTGTGAAAAATCTTCCTGTAAAGCCTCCGATGATAGTTGCTGAGATATAACTGCTGACTGCTTTTTGTCTTTGTTGTGAGGAGGACTGGTTGCCAATGTAGGTTATAATTGCTGTAAAAATTGCCGATAATAGCAATCCTTGGAGTAAACGCAGTCCCAACAAAATCTGGAAATCTGTAACAAATACAAAAGAAAATTCTGAAAAAGTCAGCATAGAGATGAAGCAAAGCATGATAGTTCTAGCTGAAAAATTATCGATTAAATATCCAAATATAATGGGGGTCAACCCCAACGGAAACAAGGTTAAGGAAATCAATAGTGATGCTTTACTGCCTGTGATGGAAAATTCCTGTGCTAACAGTGGTAAAATCGGCTGTGGAGAATAAAGTGTACTGAAACTTAGTACTGTTACAACTAGTAGAATATTTAGAGAACTGCTTTTCATTTAAGAATGTGTTTTAGTATGGAGTGTTTGACTAAAATATCACTTTTCATTTTTGCAAATATTTATTATTATAAAATGTTAATTCAAAAAAATATTACTACATTGTTTGTTATTAAGGAAGATCTTTATGAGTAAAAAAGTAAAGCCAAATCCAGAAGTTCATGAATACCAGGCAGAGATGCAGAAACTGCTTGAAATACTGGTGCATTCTCTTTATACAGAGCGTGAAATATTTCTTCGGGAACTTGTTTCAAATGCCTCTGATGCCTTGAGTAAGGTGCAGTTGACAACACTGACTGAAGAAAATGTATTGAGTAAAGATGCAGAGCTTGAAATTAAAATTTCTTTTGATGAAGAAAAGCGAAGCATCGTGATTGAAGATTCCGGCTGCGGTATGACCAAGGAAGAGCTTATAGACAACTTAGGTACAATTGCAAACTCCGGGACATTAAAATTTTTGCAGCAGGCACAAGCAGAGAATAAATCAGCAGAAAACCTGATCGGCCAGTTTGGAGTTGGTTTCTATTCTGTTTTTATGGTTGCCGAGCGAGTAGAACTAACTACCCGTTCCTGGCAGGTTGATGGCCAAGCCTGGCAGTGGTCATCTGAAGGTACTGGGCAGTATGAGGTCATTCCTGTTGATTACAAACAGCGTGGTACTCGTGTTACAGTGTTTCTCAAGGAAGATGCCAAAGAGTTCTGTAGTGAATGGAAACTTGAATCGATCATCAAAAAATATTCAAATTACCTCCCGTTTCCAGTTAAAGTAAAAGACAAAACTATCAATCAGGTTAAAGCTATTTGGACTAAAGCCAAAGCTGATGTTGAGGCAGATGAATATACTGAGTTCTATAAGCAAATTTCACATGCACCTCAGGAACCGTTACACCATTTGCATTTTAATATAGATGCACCAATTCAATATTATGCACTTTTGTATATCCCGGAATCGGTTGGAAATGAAGTGCTTTATGCACGTGAAAGTAAGGACATTGCACTTTATGCCCAAAAGATATTAATTCAGTCAGGTAACACACATTTGCTACCATCATATTTGCGTTTTGTACAGGGTGTGGTTGATTCAGAGGATTTACCACTGAACGTCTCCAGAGAAAACGTACAGAAAAATGCACTAATTGAGAAGATCAAAAACAGTTTAACTTTAAGAATGCTGAAAGAATTACAGTTTCTGGCAGATCAAAATGTAGAAAAGTATGGAAAATTCTGGCAGCAATATGGGATTTTACTTAAAGAGGGGATTTCGTCAGACTTCAAGAATAAGAACAGATTGATGGATTTATTACGCTTTAATTCAACTGTTTCTGAAGATAATTCTCAAGAGGTTTCTCTCAAAGAATATGTCGGACGAATGCGTGAAGATCAAAAAGATATATTCTATGTTACAGGTGGTTCACGTGAAGGGATATTGCATAACCCAAACCTTGAGTATTTTCGAAAACAGGGCTTGGAAGTCTTGTTTTTGACTGATCAAATTGATGATTTCATGGTAAATGATCTTCGGGAATATGACGGAAAACCCCTAAAAAACATTTCTCAGGGAGACATTGAAGGCCTAAATGATGATGTGGCTTCAACTGAGTCTTCACTTTCCAAAGAAGAAAAAAGTGATGTAGTGGCCTTCTTTAAAAAACAATTGAAGGATCGAGTAAACGATGTTTCAGCTTCAAAACGTCTTGTTGACAGTCCCTGCTCCCTGGTTACTCCTAAAGATGGCATGACTGCGCAGATGGAAAAGATGATGAAAATGATGGATCAGAAATTTCAAGGAGAAAAGCGGAATATGGAGATCAACATGAGCCATCCTATAATTCAAAATCTTTCTGAAATTTTGCAGAAAGATAAGAATCATCAGTTTCTTGTAGATTCAGTGGAACAACTCTACGAAAACTCATTATTGGTAGAAGGTCTGCTCGAAAATCCTGTGCAGATTTTGTCACGGTTTCAGAAGTTTATGGAGTCGGCAAGTTCATATGAACTGGAAAAACTATCCTGAATAGAATATTGAGGTAACAGCAAATCTCTGCAGATTAGAGTTGCAGGAATATGGGGGATAAAATTGTAAGGGGGAGATTATTTGAGAAAACTAATTGCAGAGTGTGTTATTTGAAATTTCCTCCTCAATTTTCATGATATTTTCTTCATATTCATGCAATGCTGATTCAATTTGTTCAGAGTAACTTCGGAGTTCTTGCAATTGATTCAGGTATTGTTTGATAGTTTCATTGTGCAGATGAATTTCAGAAGGTTGTTGCACACCTTTTTCCAGTAACTCTTCACAATCAACTGTGAGAATTTCCAGATCTTCTTTGATGGAGATGAGAAAAAAAGAATCAGTGTCAGTGTAAGAAAGTGTCAAATCTGAATTTTCCGAATCATCCTCCTGCATTTTGCTGTGTTCCTTCATGTATTCAGAAATTTCTTTCAACAGTGTGTTGTAGCGACCCACCAGGTTTTCACAGTCTGTGCGGTATTTTTGAAGTTCATGAGGCAACTTGTAGGAAAACAAATTAATAAATACCCTGGAGTAATGCTGCAGGATGTGTCTGAGAGTGTTAAGTAGTGTCATCAGTCTTAAGTGTTTATTAAAGATTTATCTGTAATCTAGTTGGTTTAGAGCAAAAAGTCAATTTGAGATCTTAGACGAAACTCAAATTATTAATTAGTAGAAGAGGAATAAATGGCAATTTCAATGACAGGTTTTGGTGCCGCAGATGCTCAGTGGGATGTCTGGATATGTCAGGTGGAAATACGCTCTGTTAATCAGCGATTTTTGGATATCCGGTGCAGACTACCGATAGGCTTTCAGCAGTTGGAACAAGAATTTAAAAAACAAATTAAAGCTGTTAGTTCCCGGGGAAAAATAGATTGTTCAATTCGCTTGGAGCAGGGTGCTGGTGAAGATGTTTTACAACTAAATACGGAGAGGGCTCAACTATTTAACCAGTTAGTGACAGAATTTGAAACAATTTCCGGACGACAGGTGATTGTTGCTGCCAGAGACTTAAGTAGCATCAAAATTATTGAAGAGAACAAATCAGGGGAACCGCCTGAGGAGTGCGAAAAAATAATACGGGAATGTTTGAGCAGGGCTGTGGCTGGTTTTCAGCAAATGAAAGTACGCGAGGGAGAGGCCATGCATAAGGACATTCAGCATCGGCTTAATTCATGCGCAATAATTTTGAATAAGATTGAAAAACTATCTCAGCAGGAACCGGGACTTTACAAAGAACGACTTCAGGAACGACTTTCCATGTTGAATGATGCGAAGGAATTTAATCCGGAACGATTGGAGCAGGAGGTTGCACTGCTTGCAGATCGCCTGGATATTTGTGAAGAAGTGGTCCGTTTTAGAACACATCTGGAACATATGGATGATATTTTAGCCCATGCTGAGGTTGGAAAAAAAGCCGAATTTCTGATGCAGGAACTTAATCGTGAAGTCAATACAATGGCATCTAAAAGCAATAATGCCGAAATCAGTCAGGCATCAGTTGAAATAAAAAGTGAGTTGGAAAAAGTCAGAGAACAACTTCAGAATATCGAATAGAATTCAGATGAAAATCACTTTGGCCGGAAGTCCTGGTTCAGGAAAATCTACTTTGCGTAAGTTGCTGGCAGAACATTATGGTTTAAAAACAAAAGGTACTGGTGATTTTATGCGCGAATTATCCTGTAAACACGGATACAGTGACATCACTCAGTTTCTAATCGAATATGTCTCAGTACATCCTGAAGTGGATCATCAGGTTGATGAAGAACAGAGGCTTTATGGAGTGCAAAATGATAATTTTGTTTTGGATGCTCATTTAGGATTTCACTTTGTTCCGGACTCAATCCGGATTTGTCTGGTTTGTAATTTAAAAGAATCGGCACAACGTATATTGGCAGATAAAAATCGTACCACAGAAGCAGCCACAACAATCAGTGCAAGTATGCTTGCCAGTCAAAAACGAAGGGATACAATGCGTAATAATTTTTTAAGTCTATATGAAGTTGACATTGATGATCCCTCAAACTTTGATTTACGCCTGGATACAACAAATCTGAGTGCAACCCAAGTGTTTGAACATGTTACTGCTTTTATAGACACGCAGACCTCAAAGTAGTGATTCAAATCCGTAAAATTCGTAGAATTATGGTTTGTTTCTGTTTGCAAAAACTGAGATAATTTTGCTAGTATTTATTTTCGCACCAGTAGCTCAACTGGATAGAGCAACTGACTTCTAATCAGTAGGTT
>JACKQG010001127.1_pt1 | contig 37495 bp, 27 predicted proteins | sample 8237621 | NCBI WGS metagenome assembly JACKQG01 (sample SAMN15677084, study PRJNA649215) | marine metagenome | biome: marine; feature: Black Sea; material: saline water; isolation source: suspended particulate matter (SPM) from the Black Sea western gyre | collected 2013-06-09/2013-06-10 | depth... | reverse complement strand
CTCGCCAACCCCAATTTCAACCCTTCATGACCCCCTCAGATAAACAGAGTTGCTGAAAGAATAAACAGATGTACGCCTGTTTCAGCCGCTCCGGCCCCCCTCGGCTGCGTCAGGGCCAAAGACTCAATCATTACTATCGTGAACAAAAGTAGTGGTTTCATACGTTCCCGAAGCTCCTCATAACCGTTTATTATTTGCAATGCATTTCTTGAACGACGGGAGGTGCAATCCTACATCAAACAAGGGTCTGAATGGTATCACAAAAGCCAATAAAATCAGTAATACACAGTTATCCCTTGTATTTCTTCGCATCGAGGCAGGCGAAGTTGGTGCAACGCCAATGGTTATCGGATTAAAGTCGATATTGATTATAGCACCGGTGCTATCAACTTCGTATTTCCTAAGATTTAACCGCGCTTTTGAACTGATGCTTTTCGCGCTGTTGAAATGAATAGCATTTTAGCGCCGTTTATTTGCCTTCAAGCGTTTTAAGATAATGGATGATAGCAGTTCTATCAGTTTCATTTAATAAACCCTGAAACCCCATCTTTGTCCCGGGAATCGACTTGGTTGGTGCGGCGATAAATTGATCGAGTAGATCTTCAGTCCATCGAACGGTTTTCTTTCCTCTCTCCTTCATTGCCATCGAATATTCATAATCGCCAAGCGAGGCAATTGGACGATTAATAATCATGTTTAGGGTTGGTGCAATTTGCGGATTTGAATGGCAGGTTTGGCATAATGTGTAAATGGCTTGCCCTCTTTTTGTAATACTCAAGTTCTCCATGGTCTTCCTATCAAGGATGTATTCCGATCGGATAGCCATCATCTTCTTGGATTGCGAATCGGTCATTCCCTTGCGGATCTGATGATAGGTAGTGGCCTCAATCATTCCACATTGAATTTCAATCACGCCCAATTCTGTTGCTACGGCCTTGTATTTTGCAGCATCGAATTTGTCAGGTGTTTTGCGCAGTTTATCCATCTCTAGTAGAAGCTCTGTTCTTTTGAGCATGAACCGTTTAACTTCAGGCCATAATTGTTTTGAAGCTTCTATAATTCTTGCTTGCTGCTCATCTCCAAGGATGTCGCTAAATTGTCGCGAAATCCTCCCTCTACTGGCCCCATGGCCGCTCTTGTGGCGGATAGAGACAAAACCAAAGAACTGTGCCGGTTGTCCGAGCGGGATGGTTTGATTATCCGTCATAGTGCCCGTCAACCACGTAAAAGCTTTGGCATACAAATCTTCGTATTGCGCGGCTAGCTCCCGGCTGAGGCCGGGTAATCGGATACGTTTGTGGTTCTTGCCGCCTTTGGCTGCTAATCCGGGGTTCTGCCGAAGCTTGTGCAACTGGTTCCACTGCGCTTCAGTCAAAGTGTCTTCTACGGCAGCAATGCCCCGCGCCTCTATGAGACCGGCTTTGGCATTCAGCCAACCGAACTCGCGAGCAAGCGGCTCGATATCCCCTTTTTTAATTTCCTCACCCGTGTAAAGGTGGTGCTCCAACTTGCGTAGAATTTTACTACGACAATTCCACCATGCCTCTAATACGGAGGCCTCTTCCTTGGCAGCCTCAAGCATGATTTCACGTTGCGAGGGTGTTGCGAGCTCATAAAAAGCGCGCCCCAATTCACCACGCTGCGCTACGCGACCGCTTGCATATCGCAATGCAACGAAACCAAAAAATTGCGCTGTCTTGCCTACCGAAAGTTTCTCATTATCCGTGGGCGAACCACTCAGCCAAGCAAACCCTTTAGAATACATGGCCATGCGGACATCTTTCTCCTTTCTTTTGCCAGAGTACTCACTTTGGTCCCAATTGTTTCGCCCTTTATTGCGATTCTTGTTTCGAGGTTCGCGTTCATCAGCGCTCCATGCCATGACCGTCGAAGTAAAGCTTAGAATCGTGCAAAATAAAAAAAGTGTGATCGATTTTGTGAATCTCATACGGATTTAGTGACGACCTTGCTCAGATTTTGTTACGAAAAACGCCACTTTCCATGAAAGAGGTGTTTTCTAAATTTGAAGTGGTTCGTTACTTAAACTTCTTTGCAACTAGACAGGCGTAGCGGTCGCCATACAAACAACTTCGGTCATGGGTCAATGTGCTTTGAGGGTCCTCTAATCCACAATGACCGGCGACCAAAGTACTTGTAGGACACCCCAAACGCCATTGGGGATGTCTTGATCGTTTTCTGGAAAGCCTCAAAATATTTCGACATCATTCCCAGGACGGACTTTGACGAAGAGTTGGTCTTTACCGCCCGCCCAGTGACGGCCTGCAAAGCCAAACGCCCCCGCTTGGCCAGGCAGGCGTTTGGTTTTTATTGGATTATTTGGCCAAGAGTTCTTTGACTTTTTCCTCAAGATTCCGGCGGGTGTCCTGATGGGCGACCCGGCCGGTGCGGTCGAGCAGGAACAGGCGCGGGACGTATCGCACGCGGAACCGTTTCATGAGTTCCCCCTCCCAGGCGTTGTCCTCGAAATACTGCGGCCATGGGATTTTTTTGCGCTGGGTGTAGAGATCGAAACTGGCACGCGATTTGTCGGCCGAAATCCCAACAATCTCAAATCCTTGTTTGTGATATTTGTCATATACGGACTTGAGCTTTGGATATTCGTGCACGCAGGGCGGGCACCACGAGGCGCAGAAATAAATGAGCACGACGTTGCCTCGCAGCTGGGTCAGGTCGACATCTCGGCCGTCGGCGGCGGTGAACCGGAGATCGATCGGCCGCTCCAAAAACTCAAGCCAAGCCAGTTCCTCTTTGGCTTCGCGCGTGATTTTTGGAAATTGTCCCGCATCCAAGGCGGCCAGTTTTTTAGTCAGCCTTTTTTTATGAGTTGTTTCGCTGGCGAACTCGGCAACATTGGCGAGCAGGCGCCACGGTTGTTCACTTTTTGGAAACGCTTGGCCAAGCGCATCAACAGAAGTCAGCAGTTCGGCGACGGCCTTGTCCGGCTTGGTTTTGTATGAAGCACGAAACGAGCCCACGACCGCTTTGAGCCGCGCCTCGAGCGAGGCTGCTGGTTCCGTTGCCAAAAGTGCCGGCCCCAGTGACAGGCAGGTCAAAATTAGAACAAAACCAAGACGTTTCATGTCCGAAAGCTAGGCCCGGGATCAAATTACCGCAACACCGGATTATCCGCTAGGCCAACAAAAAAAGCAGCCCTCGCGAGCTGCCTATTGGATGATTTGTTTCGTGGTGTCCTAAATGAATTCGTTGATGAGGTTCTCGAGGAATTCCTGTCGTCCGCTTTCGTTTTTGGACACTTCCCCCTTCTTGAGGATGTAGGTTTCGAGGGTTTTGAAACTGGCCTTGCCGGACTCGATCTTTTTGCCGATGCCGCTGTCCCATGAGCGGTAGCGGTTTTTCACGAATGCCTCCAGGCGACCGTCGGCGCGGATGGCGGCCGCGATCTTGAGGCCGCGCGCGAAGGCGTCCATGCCGCCGATGTGCGCGTGGAAGAGATCCACCGGTTCGTAGCTTTCGCGCCGCACCTTGGCGTCGAAGTTCACGCCGCCGGTCTTGAAGCCGCCCATCTTGAGGAGCGAGAGCATGCACTGGGCGGTGAGGTAAACGCTGGTGGGGAACTGGTCGGTGTCCCAGCCGAGCATCGGGTCGCCGGTGTTGGCGTCCATGCTGCCCAGCGCGTTGGCGGCGACGGCGACCTCGAGTTCGTGCTGCATTTCGTGACCAGCCAAGGTGGCATGGTTGGTCTCGAGGTTGAGCTTGAAGTGGCCGGTCAGTTTGTATTGCCGCAGGAAGTTCAGGCACGCGGCGGCGTCGGAGTCGTACTGGTGCTTGGTCGGTTCCTTCGGCTTGGGCTCGATGTAAAACTGGCCCTTGAAGCCAATCTTCTTTTTGTGATCGACGGCCATGTGGAGGAACGCGGCCAAGTGGTCGAGTTCGCGCTTGATGTCGGTGTTCCAAAGTGTCGAGTAACCTTCGCGGCCGCCCCAGAAAGTGTAGCCTTCGCCGCCGAGTTGGTGGGTGACCTCGATGGCTTTTTTCACCTGCGCGGCGGCGTAGGCGAAGGCGTCGGCGTTGCAGCTGGTGGCGGCGCCGTGCATATAGCGCGGGTTGGCGAACAGGCAGGCGGTGCCCCAGAGCAGCTTGATGCCGGTGCGCTGTTGCTCGGACTTGAGCACCTTGGCCACGGCGTCGAGATTTTTGTTTGAGGCGGCAAGGCTTTTGCCCTCCGGCGCGACGTCGCGATCGTGAAAGGCATAATAGGGTGCGCCGAGTTTTTCCATGAACTCGAAGGCGACCTTGACCCGTTTCTGGGCGTTTTTGACCGACTCGCTGCCGTCATCCCATGGGCGGAACGCCGTGCCAACACCGAACGGATCGGAGAGGGGGTTGCGAAAGGTGTGCCAGTAAACCACGGAGAACCGGAGGTGATCCCGCATGGTCTTGCCTTCGACGAGTTCGCCCTCGTTGTACCACTTGAAGGCCAGCGGATTCTTGCTGTCCGGACCTTCGTATTTGATTTTTTTTATCTTCGGGAAGTAAGCCATTTCTGTAACTTTTATGAAACCGGGTCGCGTGTTGCGGCGGGATTGCTACCGGCAGCCGCGCCAAAAGACAATCCAAATCGGGTGCTTTGACATTGCCATGGGCCAAGCGATTGGCTTTGAATCCGCCCATGCGTTTTTCCCGAGCGACACTCTGTCTGCTGGCGGTTTGCTCAATGATCGGCTTGGCCAAGGCGGCGGAACCGGCCAAGCGGCCGAATTTCGTTTTCATTGTCTCCGAGGATAACTCGGTGCATTACCTCCGCCTCTACGGCAACAAGCTGGGGATCACGCCGAACATCGAGCGCTTGGCCGCCGAGGGGTTGACGTTTAACCACGCCTTCTCCGCCGCGCCGGTCTGTTCCGTGGCGCGGACGACCTTGGCCACCGGCATGCACGCGCCGCGTGTTGGTTTTCAGTATCACCGCAAATCGGCGTTGGCGCATCTGCCGCCGGGGGTGCGGCCGTGGTCACAGGTGTTGCGTGAGCGCGGCTATTACGCGACGAACAACGCCAAGACGGACTACAACATTGCGGTGGACATGAAGCTCGCGTGGGACATGTCGTCCCGCAATGCGACGTGGCGCAATCGGCCGAACAAGGCCATGCCGTTCTTCCATATGCAGTCGTTTGCCGACTCGCACGAAAGCCGGCTGCATTTTCCGCTCAAGCAAATGGAGACACCAACCAAGACGTCGCCCGATGACGTGGCGCTTCAGCCGTACTTCCCCGACACGCCGATCATGCGCTACACCAAGGCGCGTTATTACGACCGGATGGGCATTATCGACGGCCACGTCGGGCGCATCGTCAGCCAACTCAAGGAGGATGGTCTGCTGGAGGACACGTTCGTTTTTTACTTTGGCGACCACGGTGGCGTGATGCCGCGCAGCAAGGGCTACGCCTACGAGAGCGGCCTGCACGTGCCGCTCGTCGTGCGCATCCCGGCGAACTTCAAGCACCTCGTTGACCCCAAGCGAGGCGACCGCACCGACGGCTTCGTGAGCTTCATCGACTTTGGGCCAACCGTGCTCAATCTCGCCGGCATCGCGCGGCACGAGGAACTTGACGGAGAGGCGTTCCTCGGCAAAGGCGTGTCGGTCGCCGCCTTGGCCAAGCGCGATGAAGTCTTCGGCCACGCCGACCGGTTCGACGAAAAATTTGACATGGTGCGCACCTATCGCAAGGGCAAGTGGAAATATATTCGCAACTATCAGGCTTACTACGCCGACGGCCTGCAAAACAACTACCGTTACCGGCAACTCGCCTACGACAACTGGCGCGACGAGTACCGGGCCAAGCGGCTCAACGCGGTGCAGCGGCAGTTCTTCGAGCGGCGACCAGTTGAGCAACTTTTCGATCTCGAAGCCGATCCGCACGAGGTCAACAACCTTGCCGGCGACCCGGCGCAGGCCAAGCGCTTGGCCGATATGCGCCGGTTGTTGCGCGCCAAAATGAAATCGATCAATGACCTGAGTTTTTACCCCGAGAGCCGAATGGTCACCGCCGCCCTCGAAGATGGCGTGGCATTTGGCCGGGAAAACGCCAGACAGATCAGCCGCCTCTCCGACTTGGCTGATACCGCCCTGCAACCCTTCGGCGAAGTGCAACGAGCGCTTGGCCAAGCACTGCGCTCCAAAGGCGTCCTGCGCCGTTACTGGGCGCTCAAGGTCTGCGCGAACTTTGGCACCGAAGCCAAGCCGTTGGCCAAGGCCGCCGAGCCGCTGTTGAAGGACAAAAACCTGATGGTGCGCGTGCGCGCCGCCGAATTCCTCGGGGGCATCAAGGCAGTCGACCCCATGCCGACCCTGTACGGCGTCGTGAACACCGCCGAGACTGAGCAGGTAGTGATGATCGCCTTCAACACCATCGTCTACCTGCGCGACCAAATCGGCCACGAATACGACCCGTCGAAAGTGAACCTGAAATTCAACAAGGGCGAAGTCTACCGCCGCGTGCAATACCTCGCCGGTACCGAACCGAACACGAACTATTGATCTTGATCATGAAAACCGAATACGTACTGAAAACAAAAGTGGCCGGCCTTGTGGCTGGCTTGGCGTTGTTGTCTCCGGCATGGGCCAAGGCCGCTGAAGCGAACTGGCCGAACTGGCGGGGCGCAAACGAAAACGGATCGACCGCGGCCGGCAGTTACGTCGCGGAATTCGACAACGAGAAAAACGTAAAGTGGAAAACCAAGCTGCCGGCCAAGGGCTGCTCGACACCGATCGTCTGGGAGGATCAGATCATCATCACCAGCCCGAGCGCCGGCAACGATACGTTGATATCGTTTGACTGGAACGGAAAAAAACGGTGGCAGACCACGGTCGGTGGCGAGCGCGCCGGCAAACACCGCAACGGCTCCGGCAGCAACCCCTCCGCGATCACCGACGGCAAGCGGCTGTTCGCCTATTTCAAGAGCGGCAACCTCGCCGGTTTCACGATGGAGGGTAAACTGCTGTGGAAAACCAACCTGCAGGATCGGTTTGCGCGCGACACACTGTACTGGGACATCGGCACCTCACCGGTGTTGACCACAAAACACGTCGTGCTCGCCGTGATGCACTCCGGCGAGTCGTACCTCGCGGCGTTCGACAAGCGCACCGGCGAACTGGCGTGGAAGGAATCCCGCAACTACGAGACGCCGGTCGAGTGCGATCACAGCTACGCCACGCCGCATGTCGTGCAGTATCAGGGCCGAGAAGCGATCGTGGTATGGGGTGCGGAACGGTTGACCCTTCACGACGCGTCCAACGGTGAACTGTTCTGGACCTGCGAAGGTTTCAACCCCGACAAGCGCGGCAACTGGGTGCAGGTGGCCTCGTCGGTGCTAGACGGCAACATGGCGATCGTGCCGTACGGCCGCGGCAAGCACGTGGCCGGCGTTGAGTTGAGCGGCGACGGCAACGTTACCCAGTCCAACCGCAAATGGACGCTCACCGGCACCGGTTCGTTTGTGCCCACGCCTGCTATTCATGACGGTAAAGTCTACGTGCTCGGCGACCGAGGACAGGTCTCCTGTCTCGACGCCAAGACCGGCAAAAAACTTTGGGATGGTCACTTCCCCAAGCACCGCGCCAGCTACTATGCCTCGCCGACCGTGGCCGATGGCAAGCTGTACGCCCCGCGCGAGGACGGCGTGATCATGGTCGCCGCGATCTCGGACGGATTCAAATTCCTCTCCGAAAACAACATGGGCGAACGCATCATTGCCACCACCGTCCCGGTGCGTAACCAACTGCTAATCCGCGGCGAAAAACACCTCTTCTGCATCACGAAATAATCCGCATGGATTTTTGGTTGAAAAATATTCGCAGCATTCAGTTACTGACATTAATCACCCTTGGCCAAGCACTTGGCCAGGCGGCGGAGCGGTTTGATTATCATTCCATCCGCAAGCCGGCGTCAGCGGCGGTTGAAGGTGTTCTAGAGGGGGAATTCCTACAGGCCAGCGGCAAGGCCCGGCCTCAGGATATGAAAGGATTCGGTGCCGGTTGGAGCGGGGATGCGCACTTGCTTTGGGACGGCGAAGTGGGCGATGCGAACACGGTGGAATTCGAGGTTCCCAAGGCGGGTCAATACACGTTGGCGATGCAGTGGACGTTGGCGCCGGATTACGGTCAGTTCGAGGTGCGATTGAACGGCAGTTTGGTTGAAACGAAGCTGGATTTGTTTTCTCCCGATGTGCAGTTGGCCAAGCTGCGTGAACTGGGTGAAGTGGAATTGAAAGAGGGCACGCAGCGGATTGAGATCAAGCTGATTGGCGGGAACGCCAAGGCGAAAAAGTATCGCGACAAGGGTTACCTGTATGGGCTGGATTACCTGAGACTTAAAGACTTGGCGCCCAAGCCGGTGAGGGAGAAAGAACCGGAACGGCCCGAAGTGGTGGCAGTGGATTTTGCGGAGGCGCGGTCGTTGATGAAGGCGCATTGTTTCCGCTGTCACGGAGTGAAGAAGGTGAAGGGCAAGGTGAATCTTGAGGCCTTGGCCAAGCGCGCGGATGTTTTGAAAAAAGTCGAGCTGGCGCGGCACGCGGCGGAGGCGTTGGCCAAGGCGGAGATGCCGCCGGAGGATGAGCCGCAACCGGCCAGTGTCGAGCGCGCGAAGTTGGCGGCGTTTTTTGAGGGCGTGGTGGATGAGTATGTGTCGGCCAACACAACGCTCGAGCCGGTGGTGATGCGGCGGCTGAACCGCTACGAGTACAATAACGCCGTGCGCGATCTGCTGGAGTTGCGCGGCGATATTTATCCACTGCCGGAAAAGGTGATCCGCTCAAGCCAATATTTTGATCCCGCCTCCGGCCGCATGCCCAAGGGCGTTACGGTGGGCAATCGCACGCTGGGTAAGTTTCAGGTGGAGCGGCAGATTCTTACCGGCGTGGATCCTTTCGCCATCGACCTGCAGGCCGAGCACGGTTTCAACAATCAAGGCGAGCAGCTAAGCATACCCCCGATTCTGCTGGAGAGTCTGCTAAAGCTCGGCCGAGCGATCGTGAGTGCTAAGGAGTTTGACGACTACACCGAGCTGCGTGACACCTTCTTCAAAGACGACGGCCAGCCCGTGGCCACGCGGTTGGGGCCGTTTTTGGAGCGGGCATTTCGTTCGCCGGTGGATGCGGAAACGTTGAACCGTTATGCGGCTTATCACGCGGGCGTGCAGAAGCGCACTGGCTCGTACAAGGAGGCGATAAAGTCGGTCGTGGCCGCCGTGTTGGCCTCGCCGAAGTTTATCTACGTTGTGGAAACCAAGCAGGGCGCGAGAGCCAAGACGCCGGCCAATGATTATGAGTTGGCGCAACGGTTGGCACTGTTTCTCTGGAGCAGCATCCCGGATGAACTGCTGTTGGGTGCCGCGCGGGAAGGGCGGCTCCGTCAACCGGCGGTGCTCGAGGCGCAGGTGCGACGCATGCTCAATGACCGGCGCAGCCGCGCATTGGCCCAGAACTTTGCCCGCCAGTGGCTGCGCCTGGATCAATTGATTACGGCCGTGCCGGACTTCGATCGTTTTCAGGTTTATTACTCGCGCATCGGCTGCGAGCAATGGAAGTTTGGTCTGCAAACGATGGTAGAGCCGCTGCTGCTGTTCGAGAGTGTGCAGGTGGAGGATCGCTCGATCATGCTGTTCGTGGACAGCAACTACGCGTACCGCTCGGATGAATTGCAGGCGTGGTACACCAAGCCCGAGGCACCCTTCGGCACACGCGGTAATCGTAGTCGCTTCAACACCTTCACACAGGTATTCCGCAAACGGCAGCTCACGACCCGGCGAGAGGGTGGGTTGATGACCACTGCGGCGGTGCTTACGATGACCTCCACGCCGCTGCGCACCAGCCCCATCAAGCGTGGCGCGTGGGTGGCGACGGTGATTTTCAACGATCCTCCTCCTCCTCCCCCGGACGTTGTGCCGGAAATCGAGGCCGACGACGCGGCCATTGAGGCGAAGGGCCTCACCATCCGCGAGCGCCTCAAGCAACATGCGACCGATCAAACCTGTGCCAGTTGCCACGCGCGGATCGATCCGCTGGGTTTTGTGCTTGAGAGCTTTGATCCCATTGGGCGCTGGCGCGACCAGTACCGCGGCGGGCGCAACATCGATGTGAGTGGCAAGCTCTTTGGCGAGGCGGATTTCAATGACATCGAGCAGTTTAAGGACGCCATTCTCGCGCGGCCTGACAAATTCATGCGCGCCTTCAGCGAGCACCTGCTCAGCTACGCGCTTGGCCGCGAGTTGAAGGTCACTGACAAGCCGGCGATCGACCGCATCACGCGGCGGGTGCTGGCGGATCACGGCCGCTTTTCCACCGTCGTGGTAGAGATTGCCAAGAGCATGCCGTTCCGGCATAAAACCGGTCAGAACGAAAGAAAATGAACTTTTTAAAGAACACAAACATCCCGAGGCGCACTTTCCTGCACGGTTGTGGTGCGGCGCTGGCTCTGCCGTTTCTCGACGTGATGCAGGCGCATGGCGCGAAGACCGCGGCACCCAAGCGCGTGGCGTTTTTCTACACCCCCAACGGTGTTGCGCAGGAGGCTTGGCACCCGAAGGAGACGGGGCACAACTTCGCTCTGAGCCGCACGCTCCAGCCGCTGGCGCCGGTGCGCAAAAAGATTTCGCTCTTCACCAATCTCGACCGCGTGAAGGTGCCCGGCACCGACGGTCACGCGCAGGCCGGTGCCTGTTACCTGAGCACGGCTGCGCCCGATGAGTTGTCGCCCGCCGGGTATCCGCTCAAGCGCACCATTGATCAGGTGATCGCTGACACCGCCGGCAAGGTGACACCCTTCCGGTCGCTCGAGCTTTCCTGCAACAGCTTTACTGATAATCGCGAGTCGGTTTATTTCGACAACATTTCGTGGTACGGCCATGGTCACGTGGCGCGGTCGATCAAGGATCCGCGCAAGGTGTTCCAACGACTGTTCAACGTTAAGGAACATCAGGCCAATGCCAGTGTACTCGATCTCGTGCGTGCCGACGCCAAGGATTTGCAGGGTCGCCTCGGTCGCCTCGACCGCCATAAGCTCGACGAGTACATGGACTCCGTGCGTACCGTCGAGCAGCAGGTCGAGCGCATCACCAAGCATCAGGTTGACGCGCGCGACCTTGGCATTGAGCAGCCTGAGAAACTTTGGACCACGATGCGCCGCGATGAATACATCCAGGTGATGGGCGACTTGATGATCCTTGCGTTGCAGACCGACCTCACGCGAGTCAGTACCATGATGGTTTCGCCCGAGCGCTGGGACACACCGCTGAGGTTTGAGGATGTTTTTGAGAAACCCATCCGCCATCATGGCTGGACGCACAACCAAAACAACAAGCAAGTGCTCAGCGATCTCGAGAAGCTGGATCTCTTTCACATGCGGCAGTTCGCGCGCCTGTGCCAGAAGATGGACGTCATCCAAGAAGGCGAAGGCACGCTGCTGGATAACATGATGTTCACCTACGGCTCTGGTCTCAGCAGCGGCATGCTGCACGAGTGCACTAACCTGCCCACCGTCATCGCCGGCAGCGCGGGCGGCCAGTTGAAAACCAATCGCCACGACCAGCACGCCAAGGGCACCCCCATCGCCAACCTCTGGGTCTCCATGGCCAAGGCCATGGGGTGCCCGGTTCAGCAACTCGGCGATAGCAGCGGTGTGTTGAAGGGGTTCTTGGTTTAAGATTCAACGCTTGACCTGACGGGCGTTGACTTGCCTTCGCGCTTGGCCAAGGGCAAGGTTTGCCCATGCGTTTTTCACTGGGTTTGTTGGCGGCTTTGGTGTGTTCGGTGGCGAGTTTCGCGGCTGAAAAAAAACCAAATGTGCTATTCATCGCGATTGACGATCAGAACGATTGGATCGGCTATCTCGGCGGGCATCCGATGGTGAAGACGCCACACATCGACCGCTTGGCCAAGCGCGGCACCGCCTTCACCAACGCCCACTGTCAGGCCCCCCTCTGCAACCCGTCACGCACCAGCCTCATGACCGGTCTGCGCCCCAGTACCACAGGAATCTACGGATTGTCGCCGTGGTTCCGCACCGTTCCGGAATTGAAAGACCTCGTCACCCTGCCCCAGTACCTCAAAAAACAGGGCGGCTACAAAACCTACTCCACTGGGAAGATTTATCACGGCCGCTACGGCCGTCAAAACAACGGACAAGAGTTTGACCTAATCGGCCCTGGGGCCAGCGGTATGCCGTTCCCGCCAAAAAAACTGATCGGCCCCACGCAATTCGGAAACCACAAACTGATGGACTGGGGCGTATTCGACCACAAGGACGAGGACAAAGGCGACTGGAAGGTTGCCTCGTGGGCGGTCGACCAACTCGACGCCAAGCCGAAGGAGCCATTTTTCATGTCGGTCGGTTTTTTCCTGCCGCACGTGCCGTGTTTTGCCACACAAAAGTGGTTCGACCTCTACCCCGACAACGACTCCGTGCTGCCAAAAATCGTGCGCGACGACCGCGCCGATACACCGCGTTTTTCGTGGTACATGCACTGGTACCTGCCGGAGGTCCGGCACAAGTGGCTCGAGGAACACAACCAGTGGCGCAACCTCGTCCGGAGCTACCTCGCCTGCACCAGTTTTGTCGACAGCCAAGTCGGCCGCCTCATGGAGGCACTCAAGCGAAACAACTTGGATGAAAACACAGTGATCGTGCTTTGGTCGGATCACGGTTGGCATCTCGGCGAAAAAGCCATCTCCGGCAAAAACACCCTATGGGACGACGGCACCCGCGTACCACTCATCTTCGCCGGGCCGGGCGTAAAGCCGGGCCAAGTCTGCACTCAACCTGCCGAGTTGTTGGACATCTATCCGACGCTGAACGAACTCCTCGATTTGCCGAAGAAAAAAGGCCTCGACGGGCGCAGCCTGACGCCGCAACTACAAAACGCGAAAGCCAAGCGGCGACACCCGGCCATCACCACCCACAACCACGACAACCACGGCGTGCGTAGCGAGAATTGGCGCTACATCCAGTACGCCGACGGCAGCGAAGAACTGTACGACATGCGCAACGATCCCAACGAATGGCACAACCTCGCCAAAGAGCCGAAGTTCGCGAAAGTGATCGCCCGCCACAAAAAATTCCTCCCCAAGGTCAACCGCAAACCAGCCCCCGGCAGCAAACACCGTATCCTCCTCTACGACGACGGTAAGGTAAACTGGCAAGGCCAAAACATCGGCCCAAACGACCCCATCCCCGGTGTGGAGGATTGACATGAAACATTTCGCGATCCCACTCTTGAGCGTCCTGCATTGTCTTAATGCCTTTGCAGCGGAGCGACCCAACATTGTTGTTATTTTGACGGACGACCAGGGATATGCGGACATCAGTTTTAATCCCAACCATCCGAAGGAAGTCGCCACGCCGCACATGGATGCGCTGGCCCGTGAGGGGGTGTTTTTCTCACAGGCATACACGAGTGGCGCAGTGTGTTCGCCGACGCGCGCCGGCCTGATGCTCGGGTTGTATCAGCAACGACTCGGCATTTATACCGCGGGAGATGGCGGCCGCGGCTTTAACCCGAAAACAAAAATCTTCCCCTCCTTTTTACCCGACGGGCACACCAGCACGGCCGTCGGCAAATGGCATCTTGGGTTGGACACCGACTACCCCAAGCTGAGCATGCACGCGCTCAACCGCGGCTTCGATGAGTGCTACAAATTCATGGGGCGCGGCGGTCACGATTACTTCAAATTAATTGGCGTTAAGGGCACAGATTACGCACCAATTTACCGAAACAAAACCCGCCTAAAGGATTCCGACTACGACGGGTACATGACCACTCGGCTGACCGAGGAGGCCGTGTCGTTCATTGGCCGACAGAAACAAAATCCGTTTTTTCTCTACCTCGCCTACAACGCGGTTCACGCCCCGGCGCAGGCCCCCAAGGCCGACATCGAGCGGATGCAAGAACGCTTTCCGCACCTCGACAAAAAACGGGCAATCTTGCTGGCCATGCTGGAGCACCTCGACCTTGGCGTGGGTGCCGTGGTGAACAAACTCAAGGCCGAGGGGGTCTGGGAAAATACGCTCCTGTTTTTCCTCACCGACAACGGGGGCTCCAAGGGTATGCTGGCGGACAACGGCAAACTGCGCGGCTTTAAAGGCAGCCTGTTCGAAGGCGGCATTCGCACACCTTGGATCGTCAGTTGGCCGGCGAAATTCAAAGGCGGCCGCACCCTCGATCAGCCGGTGATCTCGCTCGATATTTTGCCCACCGTAGTCGAGGCCACCGGCACCGGCCGCTTGGCCAAGCGGCAGTTCGACGGCAAAAGTTTGCTGCCGCTGCTCACCGGCAAGTCGACCGAACATCATCCGGTTTTGTTCTGGAACAGTGGCGAGGAAAAGGCCGAGTGGGCGGTGCGCGAAGGCGATTGGAAAGCGCACAGCCTGAGAGGCAAACTGGCGCTGTATGACCTCGCCAACGATCCCTCTGAGGCAACGAACCTTGCCGCCAAAAAGCCTGCCTTGGCCAAGCGCTTGGCCAAGCGCCACGCCGATTGGCAGGCGGAGATGCGCCTCTCGGAAGCCAAGCTCAGCCCAATCAAGCCGCGCCAAAAAACCGATGCACCCAAGCCAAGCGCACGGGAGTTGAAGCGGGAACAAAAACGGGCAGAACGCAAAAAAGCCCGTTAAAACAGAAAGCAACCCAAGTGAACCTCCACCGCCGTCTCTCCGCGTTCCTTTGTGTTTTTGCCGCGGCCAGCTTGGCCAACGCCAAGCCGAACGTGCTGCTGATCGTTTGTGACGACCTGAACACCCACGTCAGCACCTCAGGGTATCCCCACATCAAAACGCCCCACCTCGATCGCTTGGCCAAAGCCGGCGTCATCTTCAAGCGCGCCTACTGTCAGTATCCGGTTTGCGGGCCGTCGCGAGCGTCGTTCCTCAGCGGCCTTTACCCCGAGGCGACCGGTGTGCTGAACAACAAAGTCGATATTCGGGAGACCCGCCCCGGCACGACATCGCTGCCGCAGTTTATGAAGGAGAACGGCTACTGGACCGGCGGGGTTGGAAAAATTTTTCACACTGCTCGCCACGAACCGGGCGAACTCGGGTGGCACGAATACCATCGATTTGAAAACGACGAGTTCCCCTTCGTCACCGAGGCGCGGAAAAAATTCGAAAAGAAAAACGGCTCCGTCGAGCGAGGTAAAACGCGGCGGCGATGGAAGGAAACAGTGCAGGGCCTCTTCCCCCAGACACGCGGTCAACAGCAACCCGGGTACGGGCCAAGCGGCCTGAAGGACGCCCAGCATCGCGACGGCCGTAACGCCCGTAAGGTCGTCGAGTGGCTCGACAAAAAGAGCTACGGCGATAAGCCTTTTTTCATCACCGTCGGCATCCACAAACCACACGTCCCGTTCATCGCGCCGCAAAATTATTTCGATCTCTATCCCCGGCAAAAACTGCAATTCGAACTGAGTCCGACGAACGACTGGGGCGACATCCCCCGCTTGGCGATGGTGAAACGCTTCGACGGATTCGGGTTCGAGCTTGGCAAAGAAAACGATGCCCTTCGCCGCGAGTACACGCAGGCCTATCACGCCTGTGTTTCGTTTGTGGATGCTCAGATCGGCCTGATCCTCGACAAAGTGAAGGCGCAAAAACTTTGGGACGACACGATCGTGATTTTCACATCCGACCACGGCTATCATCTCGGCGAACATTTCATGTGGGGAAAAGTCACTCTGTTCGAGGAGTGCGCCCGGGTGCCGCTGGTCGTGCGCGTTCCCGGCGTCTCACCGGCCGGGGCAACCAGCAACGGCTTGGTCGAAACCATCGACCTGTTCCCGACGCTGGCCGAGTTGTGTGGCTTGGACGCCCCGGCGCATCTTCAGGGCCAAAGCTACGCGAGCCTCATCCGAAAACCGGACGCGCCCGGCAGGCCAAGCGCGTACACGGTCGTCTCACGCGGTGCCCAACTGGGTCGATCGATCCGAACCCAGCGCTGGCGCTACGCCGAGTGGGGCGAAACAAAAGCCGCCGAGTTGTACGATTTAAAAAAAGACCCGAGGGAGTACACGAACTTGGCCAAGTCCCCTCAACACCGCGAGATTGTCGGCGAAATGAAAACCCGCTTGGCCAAGCGGCAAAACCAAGCCAAGGCGGGACGGCGGGCGGCTCGAAAATAGCTAATTTTTTTGCCGCTTTTTTCTGGCAAAACTTGGCCAAGGGCATAGCCTCCGAATCCCAACAGGACGATGCTGACTTTTTTCGACGGCCATAAGCCAATAAACCGGCGTGAACTGCTCCGAGTGGGCACGCTTGGGTTGGGTGGGCTGTCGTTGTCGTCGCTGCTCGGGGTCAAGGCCTTGGCCAAGGGCCAGCCAAATCCGCTCACCGGCAAGTCGGTGATTTTTCTTTTTCAACAGGGCGGCCCGAGTCAGCACGAGACGTTTGACCCCAAACCGGACGCCCCGTCGGGCGTGCGCTCGGTGGGTGAGGTGATCCCGACCTTGGTTCCCGGGGTGCATTTCAGCGGCTGGCTGCCACGCTTGGCCAAGCTGGCCAACAAGTTCACCGTGGTACGCTCGTTTAGCACGGAAAACTCCGGGCACAACATTCAGCCGATCGTCAGCCGATCGTCGAGGGAGGCGAACATCGGGGTGCATTTTTCCCGCGTGGCCGGTGTGACGCGGCCGGACTCCGGTGTGCCGACGAACGTGGTGCTCTTCCCCCGCTCGGTCGACCCAAACGTGCCCGGCCCCGAGGCGCGCGGGAACATCTCCGCCACCGGCCCATACAGCAAAGGCTTCGCGCCATTCATTCCCGGCAAGGGCGGTCAACTTGCGGACGACATGAATTTGGCGCTGCCGCGTGATCGGTTTTTTGAGCGACGCAAACTACTCGCCGGCTTGGACAGTCTGAACCGCTCGGTGGACCTGACCGGTCAGGTTGGTGCGTTGGATGAGATTCAACAACAAGCCGCCGAAGTGCTGCTGGGCGGCGGCGTGTCTGCGGCGTTGGATTTGTCTCGGGAAGACCCGAGAGTGCTCGCGCGGTACGACACCAGCCGCTACATGGGTGGTGATAAATGGAACTCCGTCACCCGCGGCACGAAGGGCTACTACAACGCGCAGGCCGGTACGATCGGCAAGTTGCTGCTGCAGGCGCGGCGGTTGTGCGAAGCCGGAGCCGGATACGTGACCATTCACGCAAGCTACGCCGGGGTGTGGGACATGCACGCCGATGGAAACAATCTCAACATGCGGGACGGCATGGACGCGGTCGGCTACAGCTTCGATCACGCAGTCGCGTCGTTCATCGACGACTGCGAGGCACGCGGGTTGTCCGACAAAATCATCCTCGTTTGCTGTGGCGAGATGGGTCGCACGCCAAAGCTCAACAAACGAGGCGGGCGCGACCATTGGGCCAAGCTGGCGCCGTTGATGATTTACGGTGGCGGGTTTGATGGAGGCCGCGTGATCGGCCAATCCGATCGCATGGGCGGCGAACCGGTGACCGATGCGTTCAACCCACGACACCTGATCTCGACCATCCTCCGCTCGGTGATAGACCCCGGACAACTGCGACTCATCCCCAACGTCCCCAAGGAAGTCACCGAACTCCTCGAGCACCCACCCATCACCGGCTTGGGTTAGCCCATTCACTTTTCTTTCATGCGAATTCTCATTCTTCTTTTGGCGGCGTTTGCCATTTGGGCACAGGCCATCGCGCAGCGGCCGAATGTGGTTTTGATTATGGCGGACGACCTCGGCTACCACGATCTTGGCGGCTACGGCCATCCGAAAATCAAGACCCCGGTGCTCGATCGCCTTGCCGAACATGGCGTGAAGCTCACTGCGTTTTACGCCGGGGCCACAGTTTGCACGCCGTCGCGGATTGCATTGATGACCGGCTCGTACCCCACCCGGCTTGGCTGGAGCAAGGGCGTCGTTGGACACATTCTGTCGACCGACCACGGCCTAAACACCAAGGCGACAACGATGGCAGAGCGCTTCCGAGCCGCAGGCTACCGAACGGCGATGTCCGGCAAATGGCACCTCGGTGACCGGCCTCCGTTCCGGCCGCACCGTCACGGTTTTGACCGCACCTTTTACATCAACAAAAGCAACAACCAAACGGATGAACTTTGGCGCGACGACACACTGCTCGAGAAGCCGTACGAAAACCGGTTGCTGACGGAGAAGTTCACCCGCGAGGCGATCGATTTCATCCGAGCAAACAAAGCCAAGCCGTTCTTTCTGTACCTTCCCTACTCCGCACCGCACTTCCCGGTGGAGCCGCATCCGGACTGGGAAGGCAAATCCAACTTTGGTGTCTACGGCGATGTGGTCGAGGAAATGGACGCCCGCATCGGCGACATTTTGGACACGCTCAAAACCGAGAGGCTGGACAAAAAAACGCTCGTGATTTTTTGCTCCGACAACGGCCCGGAGCCGCTGACGAAAGAGTCGTTGGCCAAGCCGTTTCGCGGCAAAAAATGGAGTTCACTTGAGGGCGGCACGCGTGTGCCGTGCATCCTCAGTTGGCCGGGCGTTCTCCCCGCCGGCCGGACTACTGACGCTATGATTTCCGCGATGGATCTGCTGCCCACGCTGGCACACGTTTGCCGGATCGACTTGGCCAAGCGCACCCCCGACGCCCTCCCGCTCGACGGCGTGAACGTCTGGGACACCCTGCTCGGCAAAACCACGCCGCACGCTCGACAAGACCTGCTGTACTGGCACGGCTCGGACGGCTTCGAGGCGATCCGGGTCGGAGACTGGAAACTGTTTCCCGACCGCCGCCGCGCCAAGCTCAAGGGCAACGGCCCCGCGCTGTTCCACTTGGCAAAGGACATCGAGGAAAAAACCGACCTGAGTTCGGAGCATCCCGAACGAGTGCAATCGATGCACGCGCTGGCTAACCAACGCTTGGCCGGCATCCGCGCCAAGAACCTTCCGCTTGGCCAAGCGAAGGTGAAATAACCGGCTCGCCCGGCGCATTTTCCAATTGCCATCCGGTGCCGCTTGGGCATCCTTTGCGCACACATTTTTTATCGCATGAAAAAATCAGTACTTCTGTTCACTGTAGCCTGTGCCCTGCTGACCGGGTGCAAACACCTCCAGCCCTCCTCAAAGGTTGAAGGCCCGTTGAAGCCGCACCTCGGCGAAGCCAAGTTCGACGTCCAACCGTTGTTCCCCAACGAGCGATTCGGCAATGTCGTGGTTTCAACAAAAGGCACGATCATTGCCACGTGGGGAACCAGCCACGTCCGCGCAAAACGCAGCGAAGACGGCGGCAACACCTGGGGGCCGGAGATCGTCATCGCCAAGCCCGGTTTTCAGCCCGGTGGCCTCACGGTCAACGAAACCAACGGCGACATCATCGCGTTTGTGGAAGACCGCCATCCGCCCGCACCGATCCACATCTATGTCAGCAGCGACGACGGCAAGACATGGAACAAAATCGAGACCAACATCAAGCCGGACTCCAAAGGCAACGACCCGTCGATGCACATGAACGAACACGGCATCACCCTGCGCCACGGCAAACACAAGGGACGCTTGATCCGCCCCTCCCGCTGGTACGCCGGCCAAAACCACAGCAGCAAATGGCCGCAGCATTACACCAACGCGATTTACAGCGATGATGACGGCAAAACTTGGCAGACCAGCGAACCGTTCCCGGCCAACGGCACCGGCGAAGCCACCATCGCCGAATTGAGCGACGGAACAATCTACTACAACTCGCGACGCCACTGGGCTGAAGAAGGCGCCAACCCGCGACGCCGCTGGACCGCCACCAGCACCGACGGTGGCCACACTTGGACTGATCTGACCTTTTGCGAAGCCCTGCCGGACGGGCCGCAAAACACCAACTACGGCTGCATGGCCGGTCTCACCCGTCTTGCCGTGAAAGGCCACGACATTTTGATCTACAGCAATTGCGACAGTCCAAACGGCCGCGTCAAGGGTACCGTCTGGGCCAGTTTTGACGGCGGCAAAACGTGGCCGATCAAGCGTTTGGTTTTCGAAGGCCGGCACGCCTACTCGTCGCTGACCTCCGGTCGGCCGGGCACAGCCACCGAAGGCATGATCATCCATCACTTCGAGGGTGGGCCGAAAGGCGGTTCCGCCGTGGCACGATTCAACCTCGCGTGGATTTTGGAAGGCGGCACCAAGACCGGCAATGGCGAAGTCCCGTCGGAACTGAACTAAGCCAAGCGCGAAATGATTCGCATTCTACTATTGAGTTTTGTGGCGGTCGCAGGCCAAGCGCTTGGCCAAGCGGTCGACCCACCCGCCATCGATGCGATCAAGAAAAACGGAGGCTTGATCTTACCCGCACCCGGCGGGGAGAATCAATGGAACATCCAGTTCCAACTCCGCGGACGTGACCTCAAAGATGCCGGGCTGGCTGACGTGGCCAAGCTGGGCGGCGTGGTCGAACTCAACCTCCGCGACACAAAAATCACCAGCGCCGGCTTGGTTCACCTCAAGGGCTTGGCCAAGCTCACCCGGCTGCATCTTGAGCGGACGAATATCGGCGACGAAGGCGTCGCGAATCTTGCCGGGTTAACCAAGCTGGAGTACCTGAACCTGTACAGCACCAAGATCACCGACAAGTCGCTTGGCCACTTGACCGGGTTGAAAAATCTTCGGCAACTTTACGTCTGGCAAACAGACGTGACGGATGCCGGAATCGCAAAACTGAAGAAGACTCTCCCGGCGATTTCGATCGTCAAAGGCATCGACCTTACCGCCATCATCCCGGTCGAAAAGGAGAAACCCAAACCGGAGGACGACCTTAAGTGGCTGCCGGACGGAGGCGACGAAAAGCCACCGGCCAAATCAGTCACCGGCGAGTTCACCATCGTGCGCTTCGTTAACAACCGCGACAAGGCAGTGAAGTTGTTTTGGATCGACTACGGCGGAAAACCAAAACTGTACGGCGTCATTGAGCCGGGGGCGGAGCGCCGACAAAACACCTACGAAGACGCGGTCTGGATGGTGGCCAACCAGCGCGACATGCCGCTCGGATACTTCGTCACCGGTCGCGCATTCGCCCGGGCGATCATCCCAAAATAACCCCCGCCAATCTTGCTGTTTTGACACAAAAACATTAGATTTTCCTCTGTTATTGAACTTTCGAGATGCTTAGTCTGCAACATACACGGCGAGATTTTCTCCGATCCAGTGTGGGGCTGGCCGGCCTGACGCTGCCTACTTTTCTCAAGGCACAGGCTGTCTCGGCTCCGCGCCGGCGCAAAGCCAAGGCCTGCATTATCATCTACACTTGGGGTGGCATGAGCCATTACGAGACGTTCGACCCCAAGCCGGAGGCGCCGGTCGACATTCGCGGCGAGTTCAAAACAACCCGAACCGCAACACCGGGCATCCAGTTTTCGGAACACATCCCCCTGCTCGCCAAGCACTCGAACAAACTCTCGATCGTCCGTTCGGTGCATCACAACAACGGCGCGCACTCTGGCGCGGTTTATCTGAACATGACCGGGCATCATCCCGAGGGGCAGATCAAGGCCAAGGGCCGCAAAAACTGGCCGTCGATCACCTCGGTCATCTCCCATTTTCACCGCCCGATCGCCGGTGTGCCGGGCGCCGTGCGGATGCCGTACTCGATGTACGACAACGGACGCCAGATGGCTGGCGAAGGTGCCGGTTGGCTCGGGGCAAAGTACGACCCGATCCTCATGCGGACACCGGCCGGCGAACCGTACGGCGGCGTGAGCCGTTACGACGATCCCGCGCTGAACCTCAAGTTGAACCTCGAGAAGGAGCGCATCTCCGATCGGTTGACGCTGCTTGAGCAATTGGACCAGTCGCTTGGCCAACGCATGGGCGATTCCACCGCGTACGAAAAACTGGATCACTACCGCCAAATGGCTGCGGACATGCTGCTCGGTTCACCTGTGCGCGAGGCGTACGATCTCGATCTCGAGGATCAACGCATCCGCGACATGTATGGCAACCACATCGGAGGCCAGTCGTTGTTGCTGGCGCGGCGTCTCGTCGAGGCCGGTGTGCCGGTGGTGCAGGCGGTATGTTCCGCAGGGGATCTCGCGGGTGGCGGTGGCGATAACTGGGACACGCACCGCAATCACTTTTTCAAAATGAAAAACCGGCTGCTGCCGGTCTTCGACCGAGCCGTCTCTGCCTTGCTGACCGATCTCGAAATGCGCGGCATGCTCGACGAAACACTCGTGGTATTTCTCACCGACTTCGGCCGCACGCCAAAGGTCAACGGCAACGGCGGGCGTGACCACCATCCCGGCGTGTACTCGATGGCGTTTGCCGGCGGCGGCGTTCATGGCGGCCAAGTCTACGGCGCCAGCGACACCAAGGGCATCGAACCGGCGGCAGGCGCCTGCTCCCCGGCGGACATCCACGCCACGGTCTACAAGGCGATGGGTATCGACCACAACGCCGAGTTGCACGATCAACTCGACCGGCCATACCTCATTTGCGAAGGCCAACCGTTGCCGATCGTCTAGTGCGCTTCCGCTTGGCCAATAGTTCATGGCGGTGGTTCTGTGCGCTGCTTGCCTTAGCCCTCGCGCAAACCCTTCAGGCCAAGCGCCCCAACATCGTTTTCATTCTGGCTGACGACCTTGGCTGGGCGGAGTTGGGCTGTTACGGCAATCGCTTCAACGAGACGCCGCACCTCGATCGCTTGGCCAAGCGCGGCCTGCGGTTCACCCAAGCCTACGCCTCGGCCCCGGTTTGCTCGCCCTACCGTGCGGCGTTTCTCACCGGCCAATACCCGGCGCGGGTGGGCATTTTGGATTACCTCCGGCCCAACTCCGAAAACGGCCTGTCGACCGATCACATTACCCTGCCTGAGCAGCTGCGCGACACCGGCTACGCCACCGGCATGATCGGTAAATGGCATCTCTCCGGCTACCGCTACCACGGGGCAACCCAGGTCGTGCGCCCCACCGACCACGGCTTCAACTGGAACACCGGCAGCGAGGTCAAGGGCGTTGGCAACGGCGCGAACTTTTGGCCATACCTGTTTCGCTCGCAACCGATCCGCTGGCTCGATTTGCCGGAACAAAAACTGGGCCGCCGGGAATATCTCACCGACCGCCTCAACCACGAAGCCGTGCAGTTCATCGAGCGCAACAAGGACAAACCGTTTTTTCTGTTCCTCAGCCACTACGCACCGCACACCATCCTCAACGGCAAACCGAAATTGGTCGCCAAATACCGCGCCAAGCATCCTCCCGGAAAAAGCACGCGCGAACGCTGCTACCTCTGTCAGGACGCCGCGCTCGCCGGGGATCCACAAAACCACTGGGCCGGCGACCACAACCCGCATCTCGCCGCCATGCTTGAGAGCATCGACGACGGTGTCGGACTGATCACCGCCAAGCTCGAAGCACTTGGCCTCGACCAAAACACGATTGTCATCTTCAGTTCCGACAATGGCGGGGAATCCAACGTGACCTCCAACGCGCCGTTGCGCGGAGGCAAGAGTCAGCTTTACGAGGGCGGCATTCGCGTCCCGCTCATCGCCAGTTGGCCGGAGCAAATCCCGGCCGACAGCGTCTCGCACCAACCCACCGCCAACGTCGACCACTACCCAACTCTGCTCGCGGCAGCCAACGCCCAAACGGATCAACGACAAAAACTCGACGGCACTTCGCTACTCCGCATCTGGCAAAAACCGGGCACTGCACTGAAGTGCGACCCGTTATACTGGCATTACCCACTCGAGAAACCGCACTTCCTCGGCGGCCGATCCAGCGGCGCGATTCGCGATGGCGACTGGAAACTGATCGAAAATTTCACCAACAACTCCGTCGAGCTATACAACCTCGCCACCGACCCAAGCGAAAAAGTGAATCTCGCCACTCAGCGCTTGGCCAAGCGCTTGGGAAGTATCGCCGCGTGATGATGATGTTTCAAAAGACGGCAGCAGTGGCGATGGCTGCGCTTTTTGTTTTGGGCACCGGCTTGGCCAAGGGAGCGGACGAAGCCGGCCAGTACAAGACCGATGCCGACATCGCCTACCGCACCGGCCCCGGGCTGACGGACTATATGAAATCTCGTTGCCGTTTGGACGTTTATTATCCCACCGGCAAAAAGGAGTTCGCGACGGTGGTCTGGTTTCACGGCGGTGGGTTGAAGAACGGCAACCGCTCCCTGCCCGCGGCGTTGAGGGGAAAAGGCATCGCCGTCGTGCCACTCATCTTCGCCGGGCCGGGAGTGAAACCGGGCCAAGTCTGCACCCGACCGGCCGAACTGCTGGACATTTACCCGACACTCAACGAGCTGCTTGGCCTTCCGAAAAACAAAACGCTCGAAGGCCACAGCCTCGTGCCGCAGCTGCGCGACGCCGAGGCCAAGCGGGAGCATCCGGCCATCACCACCCACAACCACGGCGTGCGCAGCGAGAATTGGCGCTACATCCAGTACGCCGACGGCAGCGAGGAGTTATACGACCTGCGCACCGGCCCCCACGAGTGGGTTAACTGGCCAAGCGCCCCGAGTACGCCAAAGTGATCGCCCGGCACAAAAAGTTTTTGCCCAAGTTCAACCGCAAGCCAGCCTCCGGCAGCCGCTCCCGCATTCTTTTGTACGAAAACGGCAAGGTAAATTGGCAGGGAGAGGACGTTGCTCCTGACCCCCCCATCCCGGGAATAGATGATTAAGTGACGACTTTTGATTCAGAACGCGCCGATGAGTTGCTGAGGCTGGGGTTGGAGCGTGCCGATGTTGCGTTTCGCGAAGGCCAGAGGGAGGCAATCGCGCACGTGGTGGAGGGGCGCGGGCGGTTGTTGCTGGTGCAGAAAACCGGCTGGGGAAAAAGCTCGGTTTATTTCATCGCGGCCAAGCTGCTGTGCGAGGCGGGAATGGGGCCGGCACTGTTGATCTCGCCGCTATTGGCGTTGATGCGAAACCAAATCGCTGCGGCGGAGCGCATGGGAGTGCGTGCGGCCACCATCAATTCCGACAACACGGAAGACTGGGAAAAAGTCGAGGCGCGAATGGTTCGGGGTGAGGTGGACATTTTGCTTGTCTCACCGGAGCGGCAGGCCAACGAGCAATTTTGCAACCACGTGCTGGGGCCGATGGCCGGGCGCGTGTCGCTGCTGGTGATTGACGAGGCGCATTGCATCTCGGACTGGGGGCATGATTTCCGGCCGCATTATCGGTTGATCGAGCGGATGCTTCGCGCGTTGCCGGCCAATGTTCGCCTGCTCGCCACCACCGCCACGGCCAACGACCGTGTGGTGGCGGATTTGCAGGTAGTGCTCGGGCCGAACCTCACCGTCTCGCGTGGCGACTTGAGCCGGTCGTCGTTGTTTCTGCAAACGATTCGCTTACCGGGCCAAGCCAGCCGTCTCGCGTGGCTGGCGAAAAACATTCGGTGCCTCGAGGGCAGTGGCATCGTTTACACGCTCACCGTGCGCGACGCCGAGCAGGTGGCCGGATGGCTGAAGCAAAACGGCATCGTGGCCAGGGCGTACACCGGCCAGTCCGGCGACGAGCGGCCCACCCTCGAGCAGGCGCTGCTGGACAACCGGCTCAAGGTGCTGGTGGCCACGACGGCGCTGGGCATGGGTTTTGATAAACCGGACTTATCATTTGTCATCCACTACCAGTCGCCCGGCTCGGTGGTGGCCTATTACCAACACGTCGGCCGGGCGGGCCGGGCGCTGAGCGCGGCTTACGGTGTGTTGCTCAGCGGCGAGGAGGAGACAGAAATCAACGATTATTTTATCAACACCGCCTTCCCCTCGCGGGCCGAAGTGGGGGCGGTCATCGATTCGCTCAAAGCGGCGGAGAACGGGCTGTCTGTTTCCGCGTTGATGGAAAAAGTGAACGTCTCATTCGGGCGCATTCAAAAAACTTTGTTGCTGCTCTCGCTCGAGTCGCCCGCGCCGGTGGTGAAGCACGATCGTCGCTGGAAGCTGACTCCCGGGAAGTTGACCGATGCTTTTTGGCAACGCGCCGAGCGGTTGACCGGCCTGCGCCGCGCCGAGCAAAAACAGATGCAGAATTATGTGGCGCTGGCGGATGGCCACATGGAGTTTTTAATCCGGGCACTCGACGGTGACCCCGGCCAGTATAAAAAGCCCGACCTGCCGCCGCTCTCCGTCGCTACGGCACCGGCGTTGGAGCAGCAGGCGGCTACATTTTTGAAACGCACGCACTGCGTCATTGAGCCGCGGCGGCGTTGGCCAAGCGGCGGTTTGGCGGGGCTGGAAATGAGCGGAACCATCGCGGAAGAAAACCGCGCCCGGCCCGGTCGCGCCTTGTGCCTGTGGGGTGACGCCGGCTGGGGCAAAATGGTGAGCACCGGCAAATACCGCGACGGCCATTTCCCCGACGAATTGGCCAAGGCCGCCTCAGCGTTGGTCCGCGAATGGCAGCCCTGGCCCGCGCCCGAGTGGGTCACGTGCATCCCGTCGCCCCGCCACCCAAAACTCGTGCCGGATCTCGCCAGCCGCTTGGCCCGGATTTTGAATCTGCCCTTCCAACAAGTGCTCGAATGGCGCGGCGAACCGCCGGAGCAAAAGACCATGGCCAACAGCAGCCAGCAGGCAGGCAACGTCGCCGGTTCGCTGGCTTTCGCCGGGCGCGCCATCCCGTCCGGCCCTGTACTGCTGATCGATGACGTGGTAGATTCGCGCTGGACGATGACTGTGGCGGCGCACCTTTTAGCCGCCAACGGCGGCGGCGCGGTTTTCCCGTTGGCGCTGGCCGCCACCATAAACTCCGGATGAACCCCGAACTCACGCCCAACACGCAGGCCACACTGCTGCTCACCGCGCCGCTCATTGTCGGCAGGCGCGCCGAACCGGCCGGACTGTTGGCACCCCGGGAGTACAATCAGCTTGCCCGGGTGCTGCAGGAAAATGAAAAGGAACCGGCCGACCTGCTCGAGCCCGGCGACTGGTTTGCAGCGGTCGCCGAACCCTTCGGCCGTGATCGACTGGAGGCGCTGCTCGGCCGCGGTTTTCTCCTGAGCCAAGCCATCGAGCGCTGGCGGGCGGCCACCCTCTGGGTCATCAGCCGCGCCGACGCCGTTTATCCCGGCCGCATCAGGTCACTTTTGAAAACGCAGGCACCACCCGTTTTTTACGGCTGCGGCGACTCTGCATTGCTGGAGAAAGGAGGCCTCGCCGTGGTTGGCTCCCGCCACGTGGACGATGCCCTGCGCGAATACACCATCAACATCGGCGCGCTTGCTGCGGATGCCGGCCGGCCGCTTATCTCCGGCGCGGCCCGCGGCATTGATCAAAGCGCGATGACCGGCGCGCTGCAAGCCGGCGGCGAATCGGTGGGCGTGATGGCCGACAGCCTCGAACGTGCCGCCCTCGCCCCCGCGCATCGCGAGCCGTTGCACGATGGAAATTTGGTTTTGATGTCACCGTACGATCCCGCCGCCGGCTTCAACGTCGGCCACGCCATGCAGCGCAATAAGATGATCTATGCGCTGGCGGATGCCGGGCTGGTCGTCAACTCGGATCATGCCAAGGGGGGCACTTGGGCGGGTGCGATCGAGCAGCTGGAAAAATTCCGGTTTGGCCCATTGTTTGTCCGGGATACCGGCGGTGAAAACAAGGGCTGCGCCGCCCTCATTCGGCAGGGCGGGATACCGTGGCCGGAGCCTTCGAGTGCAACAGAACTCGAGGCAGCCATCGAGAGCGCCGATGCCGCTTCCGTCCGATATCCTGAACAAGAAACACTCCCACTGTTTGTGCACGAGAAGTGAGGAGTTCGTTCCTTGCGGTCACTTGATTCACCAAATAAATCCACCGGCAAACCAAGCGCCGCAGCGGGGTAGTCTTAAGCCGGCGCAGTTTCGGATGGCGTCGGGCAGATCACCGCCAAGCTCGAAGCACTTGGCCTCGACCAAAACACGATCGTCATCTTCAGTTCCGACAATGGCGGGGAATCCAACGTGACCTCCAACGCGCCGTTGCGCGGAGGCAAGAGTCAGCTTTACGAGGGCGGCATTCGCGTCCCGCTCATCGCCAGTTGGCCGGAGCAAATCCCGGCCGACAGCGTCTCGCACCAACCCACCGCCAACGTCGACCACTACCCAACTCTGCTCGCGGCAGCCAACGCCCAAACGGATCAACGACAAAAACTCGACGGCACTTCGCTACTCCGCATCTGGCAAAAACCGGGCACTGCACTGAAGTGCGACCCGTTATACTGGCATTACCCACTCGAGAAACCGCACTTCCTCGGCGGCCGCTCCAGCGGCGCGATTCGCGATGGCGACTGGAAGTTGATCGAAAATTTCACCGACAACTCCGTCGAGCTATACAACCTCGCCACCGATCCGAGCGAAAAAGTGAATCTCGCCACTCAGCGCTTGGCCAAGCGCAAGGCCATGCTCAACCAATTGATCGCCTAGCGAGCAGCCATAGGTGCCACAAAAGACCCACCCAAGCGTTAAACCGTTGCGCTTGGCCAGCGTGCCGACAAGTTACCTCGGCGAACGCTGATTTCTGCGAACGAAATTAACGACGCCGTTTACCAGTCTTGTAGCGCCGTCTTCCAGATGCACGTTGTGCCCACTTTTGGAAATGATCACCCACGTTTTGTCGGCTGATTTGATCTGGTTGAAAAATGGCGAAAGCGTTTCAACCGAGGCATACGGATCGTGTATTCCGTTTATCAACAAGGTTGGGGTGCTGATTTTCACCGGGTCAAGTTGCCTCCATTGGTGGGTCTGATCCCAGTCGACCAAGACCGGATCGGCTTTAAGGCAAGCGGCCACGTAGGCATCGATCACAGCTTGCGTTGTGGACTCCAAAATAAAACCATCCGACGACCACTCGACGCTGTTCGGTTTCCTCGGAGGCTTCACAAGAACTTGGTCATCATCCGGTGAACGCTTCTGGACTTCCTTTAGGAGCAAGATGGGGTGACCAAAAAGAATCAGTTCCGAAACCAACTCGGGACTCTTTTGCACAACCAAATGTGAAACCAATGAACCAAGCGAATACCCAAACAAACTGGGCTTGCCATTTTGAGGATGGCGCTTGGCCACCCACTTCAGAAAGTCTGTGACATCACTCGCCGCTTTTTCCGGCGTGTTCCAACCGGACTGATCTCTTGGGGTGTTCCCAAAACCGCGAAGGTCGATGGCATACACATTAAACCCGGACGCAACCAACGCATCCATGAACGACCTGTTCTTTGAGCCAACCTGTAAATCAAAATTAGGCAGTGCGCTGATCGTTCTGCCGTGGATCAGAACGATCACATTTGCGGGTTGCGCTGCTCGTTTTTCGTAAACGGCGAATGAATGGTTGTTGAATTGCACCTCATGTTTTATCAGCGGCTTTTTGGGAGGGAGAGATTCTCCACTCACAGAAGCGATACTCAGAATCGTTAAACAGATTGTGATTAAAACAGGCTTCATCTCGCCCGAAATTGATCAGCTTTGATCATTTTAGCAATACTTCAGTACACGGTTTGCGGATTGCGCTTGGCCAAGCGCTTGGGAAGTATCGCCCGTGTGATGATTTTTCGAATAACGGTAGAGGCGACGATGGCTGCGCTTTTTGTTTTGGGCCCCGGCTTGGCCATGGGCGCGGACGAGGCCGTCCAGTACAAGACCGATGCCGACATCGCCTACCGCACCGGCCCCGGGCTGACCGACTATATGAAATCTCGTTGCCGTTTGGACGTGTATTATCCCACCGGCAAAAAGGAGTTCGCGACGGTAGTCTGGTTTCACGGCGGTGGGTTGAAGAACGGCAACCGCTCCCTGCCCGCGGCGTTGAGGGGAAAAGGCATCGCCGTCGTGCCGGTCAACTACCGGTTACATCCCAAGGTCCAATCCCCCGCGTACGTGGAGGACGCCGCAGCGGCCGTGGCTTGGACGCTGAAAAATATTTCGCGCTACGGAGGTTCAGCAAAGAAGGTGTTCGTCAGTGGGCATTCGGCGGGTGGGTATCTGACGAGCATGGTGGGTCTGGACAAACGCTGGCTGGCCAAGCACGGAGCCGATCCGAACCAACTCGCCGGGCTCATCCCGTACAGCGGCCACACGATCACTCACTTCACCGTGCGCGCCGAGCGTGGCATCGACGGAAAACAGCCCATCATCGACAACATGGCTCCGCTTTTTCACGTGCGGAAGGATGGCCCGCCGCTTTTGTTAATTACCGGCGACCGGAAGCTGGAGTTGCTTGGACGCTACGAGGAAAACGCCTACCTCTGGCGGATGATGCAGGTCGTCGGTCACCCGGACACCACCCTCATGGAACTCGACGGCTACAACCACGGACAAATGGCCGACCCTGCCCACCCACTGCTGTTGCGATTCGTGAGGCGGATTCTTAGCGATAAGTGATCAGTTTTTCTTGGTGCCGATGCAGTGGAGGTGGCTGTGGGTGCGGAGGAAAATCTGTTGCTGGCTAATCGCCGGGCTGGCGGATACCGATCCGCCGATTTCGTTTTGCGCGACGATTTCAAATGTTTCGCCGGGACGAATGACGGTGGTCACGCCCCGGTCGGAGACGAAGTAAACCAAGCCATCCGCTGATACCGGTGACGGGCTGTGGCCGCCGGGAAGCCGTTCCATCCAGTGGCGTTTGCCGGTCCTGGCCTCGAAGCAACTGGCGATTCCGCTGTCGGCGACCATGAGCAGGTAGCGTCCGGAAATGATGGGCGAGGGGACATAGGCGGCGCCGCGAGTCGTGCGCCAGGCGATGTGCGTGTCGGTGACGTTGCCCCTGCCGCCGGGCCGGATCGCGACGGTGTGCCGCTCCGGGTAGCCGCCGGTCGCAAAGACGTATTTCCCATCGTAAACCATCGATGCAACAAACTGCTCAGTCGGGCCATCCACGATCCAGTGGCGCTTGCCGTTGCGCGGGTCGTAACTGGCGACGCAAAGGCTACCGGACAGGAGCATCTGCGTGCGGCCGTCGATCTGTCGTATGATCGGTGTGACGTAGCTGCGGGTTTTGTTTTCGCGCCGGGTTCGCCACCGTTCCCTGCCGGATTGGCGGTCGAGCGCGACGAGATAGGCATCGCCATCGTGGTCACCGTTGAGGATCACCAACTCCTCAAAAAGCACCGGGCTAGTGTTGAAGCCATGCGCGCTGACGAAGTCGCCGACGGTGGTTTTCCACGTTTCGTTTCCGTCCAGGTCGTAGGCGGCAACAACGATTTTGCCGGGCGTGATGAGGCGCTCGGAGCTGACATTCGGCGCGACAACCCGGTCACCCTCGGCGCGCATGAACGTGACGTAAACCAGTCTGCCGTCCGTGGCCGGAGTGCCGGAGGCGCGGCTATTGAGTCGGTGAATCGACTCGGGCGGCGACTGCACAACGTCTCGTCGCCAAACCGTTTGGCCGCTTGGCCGGTCGAGGCAGAGCAGGGTGCGCTTGTTTTTTTCGGTCAGGCTGCTGGTGAGGAAAACCTTGTCGTCCCAAACGATCGGCGACGAGTGGCCCTCGCCGGGGATGGCGACTTTCCAGGCAATGTTCTCGGTGCTGCTCCACCGGGTTGGGATGTCTTTTTCAGCGCTGACCCCGTCGCCGCTTGGCCCACGCCAGCCCGGCCAATTCCCGGCTGACACCGTTGCGGTGAACAAAAACAATGAAATGAGAGTTCGCACGCCGGGAGTCTAGCCCGCTTGGCCAAGCGCACAAGAATCAACTCCGCACCGTTGCCCCGGCCTTTTTCTTGCAGTCGCTTTCGGTGAATGGGAGGATCGTCGTTATATGGTCGGCCGGCCTTTTCAGTTCGCGCAATCCAGATGTAAAGTTGGGTCTTTATGAACGTCGCATTTTTCACCGGCATACGGGCATTGGAGATTCGTGAGCGGCCGACGCCGGTCTTGGAGCGGGCGGGCGATGTGTTGTTGCGCATCGACACGGTGGGTGTGTGCGGGTCGGACATTCATTACTACACGGGGGGGCGGATCGGCGGGCAGGTCATCGCACACCCGGCGACGCTTGGCCACGAATGTGCCGGCACGGTGGCGGAGGTCGGTCCGGGTGTCACTTCGTTGACGGTCGGTCAGCGGGTTGCGGTGGACCCGGCGATCTCGTGCGGCCAATGTGACCAGTGCCGGGCGGGCCGGGCGCACACCTGCCGGCAGCTCCAGTTTCTCGGCTGCCCGGGTCAGGCTCCCGGCGCGGTGGCGGAATACATCACAATCGCCGCCGAGTCGTGTTACCCAATACCCGACTCAATGACGATGGTGCAGGCCACGCTGGTCGAGCCGTTGTCAGTCGGCATTCACGCCGTGCGTCTTGCGGAGATGCAGCCCGGCGGCGCGGTGGGTATTTTGGGGGCGGGACCGATTGGCTTGAGCCTCCTCCTGGCGGTGGGTGCGCTTTGCCCGAGCCGAACATTCGTCACCGACCTGTATGACAATCGACTCGGCTTGGCCAAGCGCTGCGCTGCCGACTGGATCGGCGTGCCGACCAACCGCGACGTGGTCGCCGACATACTGAAGGAGGAACCCGGCGGCCTGGATTGCGTCTTCGAATGCGCCGGCCGGCAGGAGACGCTTGATCAGGCGGTCGAGTTGCTCAAGCCGGGTGGTGTGCTGGGGCTGGTCGGTATCCCGGAGGGCGAACGGATTGATTTTCGCACGGACGCGCTGCGCCGCAAGGAGCTCCGGCTGCAAAACGTCCGCCGGCAAAACGACTGTACGCAGGCGGCCATCGATCTGGTGGCCAGCGGGGCGGCTGATGTGGATCCGCTCGCGACCCATCACTTTGGCTTGGAGGATTCTAAGGCGGCATTCGATCTTGTGGCAGACTACTCGGACGGGGTCGTCAAGGCGATCATCCACGTGTCCGGTCAGTCGAATCAGCACGGATGACGGGACGCGTTTGGCATGGCTTGGCAAACCTCGAAACGGCCGGTTTGCGACAAAAACCCAATAAAAACGGAGGTTTCAACCCGCTTGGCCAAGGGGAATTCGGTTTACAAATCCTGAAATCTGGACTCAGTCTCAAAAAATAGCTTGCGCTTGGCCTGATTTTTACCGATGAGTCGCGCCGCTTTTTGCGATGGCGACGATTTTGGACATGGCGCTTGGCCAAGCGCAACCGGCTGACACGCTGATCTGTCACTGTTTTCAGGTGACAGCGTCGGCGATTCGCCAGGCGATCGACGAGGGCGGCGCGGCGCGGGTCGAGGAGGTGTCACGGTTGACCGCAGCCGGTTCCGGTTGTGGCAGTTGCCAATGCCGCATCGAGCGGATGTTGGCCGGGCTGCCGGCGGAGTGCGGGCCGTGCGCCCTTTGTCCGGGCTGCGGCAGCGTCCGGACATTGTGCGACTGTCACGCTGCGTAGGAGCCGGACCATCCGCCGGGCGGCGTGTGGGATTAGGTCTCATTGTCACAAAAAAACGCTTTCATTTTCCACCCGCTTTTGGCTTACACTCGTCGCGTGTGAAATTTGGTTTCGCCCTGTCCGAAATTTGGGCGGCGGAATCGCAATCAAAAACAAATCATGAAAGGAAACGAACAAGTCATCGAGGCGTTGAACGCCGGCCTGACCATCGAGTTGACGGCGATCAACACATACTTCATCCACTCCAAAATGTGCCGCAATTGGGGGCTCAACAAGCTGGCGGATCATTACTACGCCGAGTCGATCGAGGAAATGAAGCATGCCGATGAGGTCATCGACCGCGTCCTGTTTCTCGACGGGCTGCCGGCCATCTCACGCTACGATGTCATCAACGTCGGCGACGAACCTCAGGCGCAAATCGAGAATGGCATGGCCTTGGAGATCAAGGGCGCGGCCACGTACAACGAAGGCGTCAAGCTGTGCGCCGAGGTGAAGGACACGGCCAGCCGCGAGTTAATGGAGCGCATGGTGGTCGAGTCGGAGCAAAGCATCGACTGGGCCGAGGCGCAGCTTGATTTGATCAAGATGGTCGGGGTTGAAAACTACCTCGCTCAACAGATGGAAAGCGGTGGCAAATAGCCAACCGGCTATTTCAATCCCTTCTTAATAAAGGGCCACATCTTTTGAGGGTAGAAGCGGTGCCCGCTGCTGCCCCATTTGAGGGCGGTGTGGTTGCGGACACCTGCGGCTTGGAATATATTCCCGATGTTGACAGCCAGTTTTTCCACAGTCGGTGGATGGTGCAAACTATCGTCCGCGCCGTGTACGATCAAGAGGTGCCGCGGGGCAACGAGGCCACCGAGTTCTTTCCAGTCGCCCCAATCCCGGAGTTTGGGAATGAGGCAGCAATCGCAATGAAAGATAAAGCCTTCAGCGCTCATGACTGAGGTGAAAGAGCAGCTTGGAATCGCGACCCTGATTCGCGTGTCGATCGCCGCAGTGTAGGCGGTGAGGACGCCGCCGCCGGAATTGCCGGTCATCGCGATGCGCTTGGGATCGATGAGCGGATGTTTCTCTGCCCAGTCGAGCAGGCACTGCATATCCCATACCCGCTCCGCAATCGGGGTGCGCCCGGCGAGCAGACCGTGAATGAGTTGAGCCCTGCAGGGGCGGTTGCCGTGGCGACCTTTGGGATCGGGGATCAGCACCTCTTCAGCAAGCCCGCGTGTGGCTGGGGCAACCACCACAAAACCGCGCCGCGCTGCCTGTGCCCCGATATCTCCTTCTTTTTTGAGAACTTCCCTTTTGTGTTTTTCATCCTTGAATGCGCCGGCATAGGAATGCAGCCCGAGCTTGTCGTGGCCATGCGGGCAAAGCAAAAGTGGGCGCGGTTTTGTAGGTTCCGCATCCTTGGGCACGAGCAAATAAAAGGGAACAAATATCCCGGGCTCTGTTTCAATGGAGCAAAGTGACCGGGTAAAAGAATCTTCTGTTTTTTTCGGTTCGCCAAGCTTCACTTTTGGCATGAAGCCAGCCAGTTCCTTTTCCAACTTCTTGAGTCCGGTGAGCTTAATGAGAGCCTTGCGCGCTTTTGTCTGCCACTCCTCAAATCCTAAAGAGGGATCAAAGGCATGTGTTTGCTTGCCCTGTTGTATGCGCTTCAGGTAATTCCCAATTGAATTCGAATAGGTCACAAACGGCTGGGCTGCATCTTGCGCAGAGAGACCTTGACAAAAAAGCAGATGGGAAAATATCCCGATCATAAGTGAAGAGATGTTAATTGTCCTCGTGAATGTGCGGACAGAGAAAGTGTGGAAAAAGTTGTTCATGTTACGGCCCATTTAATTACGCTGATTCTGCTGGCAAGGCGAACGCAAAACTCAATTCACATGATGCTGTTTCCCTCAACGTGATTGCAGCTTTCACAGCCCTGTTGAACACCTCGTGGAACCGTGCTGTTTGTACCGGTGCAGAGGACCTATGGCGCTGGGCCACGGTTACGCGCTTAAACGAGAAGAAGATGCATTTCACCTTTGGCCAAGCGTGTTGTTCTTTTTAGGAGCAAAAAACATTTCCAAACCGAACGGAATTGTTAATCTGGGTGCTCAGCCGGTTCCGTTGGATGAGAATCATCCCTATGCGACCAAATCCACTAAGACAATCAATATCATCATGCACATTCTGAGGATTCTGTTCGTTCAAGCTCTCATCCTTTTCAGCGTTCAAGCCGCGGAGAAGGGCAATTGGAAACGCCACGTCATCTGGGAGGGGCTGCATAACAACGTGGCAGTGGCAGCCGATTTCACAGGTGATGGCAAAGTGGATGTTATCAGCAATGCCGGTGGCAAAACCCGGCTGTTTGTGGCACCGGACTGGAAGGAGATCATAATTGGTGATCACAAGGATCACACCTTTATTCATGGCGAGACGTTTGACGTGGATGGTGACGGAGACGCGGATTTCATCGGCGCACGCTATCAACCTGGCCTGATTGTGTGGTTCGAGCAACCGAACAAGAATGCAGCCGCCGGCCCATGGAAGGCTCGCATTGCCGAGGACGAAATCATCGGCATCCACGGCGTGCTCAAGGCGGACGTGAACGGCGACGGCAAGATCGATCTCCTTGCCAACAGTGCCCAACCGAGGGGGAGATTCCCCGATTCCGCCGTCTGGCTTGAGGTGCCGAAGAATCCCCGCAAGGCCGATCGCTGGACACGTCACGTGTTTGCAAAAAACAACGCGCCCGGCCTGAGCCACTATCTCGGGGCAGGCGACCTCAACGGAGACGGCCGACTCGATATCACTCTCGCCGCCAAGGGCGGACCATCGGACAAATCCGGTAAAGGTGAATGGTTTGCATGGTGGGAGGCGGGAGAGGATCCGACCAAGCCGTTCAAGAAACATCGGCTGCCGGGCAAGCATCCCGGAGCCACCAATATTCTTCCTGCGGATGTGAACGGTGACGGCAAACTGGACATCGTTGCCAGTCGCGGTCATGGAACCGGCCTTTTTTGGTACGAGTATCCCGGGTGGAAAATCCACGACATCAACACTGAACTCCTGTCTTCACATTGCCTGCAGGTAGGTGACATTGACGGTGATGGCGACATCGACGCCGTCACCTGCGCCTATGTGAGCCGTAAGGCCGCCTGGTTTGAGAATGACGGTAGAGGCCGGTTTACCACCCACATCATCCACGATGACCAGGCCGCCTATGACATTCGCCTCGTGGACATGGACGCCGATGGCGATCTCGATACCGTTATCGCCGGGCAGCAAAGCAAAAACGTGGTCTGGTTTGAAAACCCTCTTCGCAATCCCTAAAAACCTTCTGTAAATTGTTCTATCCGAAGAGGTTCCATTGATTTTCAATTTTCATGAAATTATGAGAATTCAGCATTTAACAGTGGTTTGAAGCTGAACTTCTCTGAACTTCTTCTGTACTCATCCAAAGTCTGACTCACTGTCATTGATTAAGATCAAAATCCTTATCAATTGTGTGTGTTATTTAACTGAGCTTTGGGGCTCACTACGTTTGGTACAGAAGAAGAACAGAAACATTCGATTACTCCAAACTCTCTTAGATCGAAGATTTCAAAACCTTACTTTCTAATCAGTTGGGTTACCCCATTGTATAAAAAGTAAGGTTTTTTCAGTTCATCTCCTCTACGAATCTCTGAATTGATGAATAATGGGAAATCATCAAAAGAGAACGGTGTGTGAATCTATGAGAGAAGTAATGATGGACTAATCAAAAAATTAAGTATTATCTAATTATTTAATTTTTGGGTGTTCGAGAATCCAATCAACTAGCATTTTCTTCATTGATTTTGAATATTCTTCAACATGTACACCGTTCTTAACTTGCCAAAGTTCAACGTCACAACCATTCTCTTTATTTTTATAACTAATTATTTTTGTTTCATTTCCTGGAAGTCTAGCAACCAAGTCTAGAGCTTTTTCTTTTACATAATTAGGCTCGCAATTATTAAACTTACTCCAGTTTAATATGTTTTCTTGAACACTTGGTGTTGGGGCATGATAAAAAGGCAAATCACCTAATTTTGTACCATGAAAGTTTTCTTCCAATGTACCGTGTACATGTAAAACATGAATAGGAAATTTCGGTGAATATTTTGTATCCATAAAGCTAATACTAAGGAGTGCGTAGGTAAGTAGACATTAGATTTATACCTTGATATGATTTGCGGCGTGAAAGAGCACGA
>JACKQG010001126.1_pt1 | contig 37504 bp, 31 predicted proteins | sample 8237621 | NCBI WGS metagenome assembly JACKQG01 (sample SAMN15677084, study PRJNA649215) | marine metagenome | biome: marine; feature: Black Sea; material: saline water; isolation source: suspended particulate matter (SPM) from the Black Sea western gyre | collected 2013-06-09/2013-06-10 | depth... | reverse complement strand
TACCTTTTTCTCGCATATTTACAGGTGTATCACGCAGACGCAAAAACAGGATCAGAGAAGTCCCCCAACCAAGCACCGCTACACGGAACAAACCATCAAACGACCAAAGAGAAACCGCCCATACTGCGATGATCGGTCCCAGCGTACGTCCCAGTTCACCACCAGCCATAAACCAGCTCATCCCTTTGCCAACGCGTTGACCTGAAACTCGGGCGATCATTGCCGGTGCTGGTGCATGGTAAGCGGCAACACTGATTCCAGTAATGAATAGTAATAAAGCCAGGGTGAAGTAATTAGGAGCCAACCCCATCGAACTCATTATGGTCGCTGTGACTGCGGGTGCAAGGATAACAAAAAAGCGCATGCTGAATTTATCCGCAAAATGACCAATAAGGGGATTCAGCACAGCCGGAATTTGCAGGAAGGCTGTCAATGAGCCAGCCAAAGTTAACGTTAGAGACAGTTTTTCAATAATTAGTGGTAATAAGGGTGCCAAAAAAGCGGAATATATGTCGTGAATAAAATGCCCCCCTGCGATTACAAGAACCTGTTCTCCTTGAAAGTTATTCTCTTCGCGGGGTGGTGCTTCAAGATAATCCTGCATATCTCTTTATCTCCTTGATGAAAAGCAGAACTATACCATGCGGAAGGATTATTGGTAAGCGCAAATTAGAATAAAATACAAGGGTCATTCATCTCATCACAAAGGGAAATTTCCCAGCATCTGATCTGGCGTCTCAGCAAAATTCAGCCAAATAATCGTCTTCTGCTCCTAACTTAAATCCCCAAACATTAGTTGAATTAATGGCGAAAAACTGCTTGCACAGCCCAAATGAACGTGCTATAATTTCAGGGTTCCCCAAATACCTTCACAATTATTCTAAGAAAGAATCCAAACAGCAATTCACCATCCATTTGGTTAACCCCTGATTTTATCTTGAAACTTGCCCTTTTTTTGTCAAAACAATTTTAAATATATGCCCATACAATTGGGGGGCATTGCTTTTCCCATTCCTACGTAGCAGAATTGAGACCAACCATGAAAACCATCCTTGAACTTGAAAAACTTCCTCTAATAGAATTGCGCGCCATAGCAAAAACGCATGAAATTTCGCGTGCCAACCGCCTAAAAAAAGAACGCCTTATTCTCGATATTCGACAAGCGGAAGCCGGGCAGGAAGGCCTCGAAATTCGCGGCGGTATTCTTGAGATCATGAGTGAAGGGATCGGTTTTTTGCGGGCGGATAACTATCGCATTAGCAATCAGGATATTTACGTCTCACAGGCACAATTGCGGAAATATAATTTACGCAATGGGGATATGGTAGTTGGGTTTGTACGTGAACCGCGCCAATCAGAGCGTCATTTCGGGCTGACCAAGGTGGATACCGTCAACGGTATTGACCCGGAAGAGGCTCGGCGCCGACCCAAATTTGAAAACCTTGTCCCGATTTTCCCTGATCGGCGCTTCGATCTTGAGCACGATCCGCGCGAGCTCGCAACCCGTCTGATAAACTTAATCGCCCCGATTGGTCGCGGTCAGAGAGGGTTGATTGTCTCGCCACCCAAAGCAGGCAAGACCACCATTCTCAAGAATATCGCCAACGCAATTTCACAAAAATACCCGGAAATTCATTTGATGGTCGCACTGATCGGCGAACGTCCCGAAGAAGTAACCGATATGGATCGTTCAGTAGACGCCGAAGTGATCGCATCCACATTTGATGAGCCGGTCACCTCCCACGTCCGCACGGCAGAAATTGCATTGGAGCGAGCCAAACGTCTTGTCGAGGTAGGACGCGATGTCGTAATCCTAATGGATTCGATTACACGCCTGGCCCGTGCCTATAACCTCGTCGTCAACCCCTCTGGCCGGACTCTCTCTGGTGGATTGGATCCTTCTGCCCTTTACCCGCCAAAACGCTTTTTCGGTGCCGCGCGTAATATTGAAGATGGTGGCTCATTGAGCATCATCGCCACCTGCCTGGTAGATACCGGGTCCCGTCTTGACGATGTGGTCTACGAGGAATTCAAGGGCACTGGCAATATGGAATTGCATCTCTCACGCCGCCTGCAAGAACGACGCATCTTCCCCGCCCTCGATATTGACCGCTCATCTACTCGCCGCGAAGATTTGCTGCTTGGACCTGACCTGCTCAAGCAAGTTTGGCTAATGCGCCGTATGTATATTCAAATGACCACACCCAAACCACAAGGGGCAGGAATGGCGCAGGGTGCGGCCATGGAAGCGATTATTCAACGTTTGCGGGATGCAAAAGACAACGAAGATTTCCTCGACTCATTAACCAAGGAAATTTAATTAAAACCGTATTCCATCTTCTTATGTCCTTTCTTAAAAATAATCTTTTTTCAATCCTGAGTTGGGTGCTCACATTTGTACTTGTCGCGGTTATCATCTTCATTGCCTATAACAATAAAGATGCCTTTGTAGAAACTGCGCCTCCCATCGTCAGTGAGGCAACAATTGCTCCTGAAACCAATCCTTCAATTGCGGCATTACCGGGCAGCGCTCCCACCCTGGGCGTCAACACCAACGCGATCAGACGCCAGATCACCCTAAAAACCCTCATCCCTGAAGACCGCCCAAACTACGAAGTGACCCACTACACCGTTGCACGTGGAGATTCCACGTTTAGCATTGCCACAGAAAATAATATCGAACCGGAAACCATCCTTTGGGCCAACTACGAAACCCTTGAAGATAGCCCAGATAGTTTACGCGTGGGGCAAGAGCTTAATATCCCCCCCGTAGATGGAATCTATCACCAATTGAAGGAAGCCGATACGATTGAAAGCATTGCAGCCGAATTTGAAGCCGACCCCAACGATATATTACACTGGCCCGGCAATAACGTAGACCTGACCAATCCGACCCTTAACGCCGGCGACTGGGTAATGATCCCCGGTGGATCACGTGAATTTATCCAATGGGTTATTCCGATTGAAGCAAGCGGAGATTCAGGCACATCTAATATTTCCAACAGTAGTTGTCCAGGTGGCGCGGTTGGCACAGGATATTTCATCTGGCCTGCAGACAACCATTACCTCACCGGCAACGATTTCTGGTCAGGACATCTTGCTATTGATATAGCCGCCAACACTGGCGCAGCGGTTTATGCCTCCGACAGCGGCGTGGTAACAATGGCACAGGGTGGCTATAATTACGGTTACGGCAATGTTGTGGCAATTGATCACGGCAATGGCTTTGCAACTCTTTATGCCCACTTAAGCAGCATTAACGCAGGTCGTTGCCAAAGCGTTTTCGCTGGTCAGCTTATCGGGCTCTCCGGCAATACAGGTAATTCCTTTGGCGCTCACCTTCATTTTGAGGTTCGTAATAACGGAGCTTTCCAAAATCCCTGGCGCTGGCTGCCTGCACCCTAGCCAGAAGCATATGTACGAAGTAAAACTCCTAACCGCCCTGCGAGACATCCCGTTGGGCGGTTTGCGCTATTTTGAGGAGGTCAGCTCAACCAACGATATTGCCCTTGCCTGGGCGCAGGAGGATGCGCGGGATTTTTCTCTCGTAATCGCCAATGAGCAAACGACAGGTCGCGGACGCGGCGGACGAGGTTGGCAAACACCGCCCGATTCCGCCCTTGCCCTGAGCCTGCTTCTTCTCCCAAAGAACCGCGAAAATCAAAATATCTCTCTCCTTACAGGACTCGGTGCCTTAGCCCTCGCCACCACCCTGGAGGAGAACTATGCACTAAAGCCTGAGATCAAATGGCCAAACGATATTCTGATCCACGGAAAAAAAGTGGCCGGAATACTTGTCGAGGTCAGTTGGATTGGCGATGTCGCAAAAGCGATCGTGTTGGGGATGGGCGTGAATATCCATGCCTCCGCAGTGCCGCCAGAGGGAGAATTGCATTTCCCCGCAACGAGCCTCGAAGAGGTTCTTGGCAAATCCGTAGACCGTGTTGAAGTTCTCCATGGGTTTTTGACCGCGCTCCTTAAATGGCGTCCGCTTTTGGGGAGGGAAGAAATGGTAGCTGCCTGGGGAGAGAAATTGGCTTTTCGCGGCAAGCAGGTTGAAATTACGGGGGGCGACGGGCAGGTCATCCACGGAAGGGTTTTAGGGCTAAATCAGGATGGCAGTTTGCACCTTGATACAGTTGAATCTATCCATTTTGGGGATGTTCATTTGCGTCCAACACAGTTATGATATACTCGAAAATACAAGTGAAGAGGTGATTTATGTTAGATAATTTGCGTGATGACGCCGATGCGTCACCTTTATACGAAGATGATGGATTGCCCGATTTTCTTGAAGTCGATATGGGGGGAAGAGATCGACGGACAAATGATTCTTCCGGTTTTTTAAAGCCGATTTTAGATTTATCCCCATTGCAGCGCTTTATAATTGCGGTCATGCTTTTTATGACTGTCTGTTTGATCGGATCGATGCTTTTGCTTGTAACACAGCGTTTGGCAATATTCTAATTAGTCTAAAGAAGAAAAGAGCCGCACCTTGATTGGTGCGGCTCTTTTTGGTTTAGGGGAAAAATAAGCTAAAGCAATTCCTTCTGCCCATCGTCCGGAGTATCGTTCTCGGTCTCTAAATCCACGCCAACTTGTTTCAAATCTTCAGCAGCGATACGTGCAACCGCAGCGACAGTATCACCCTCCTGCACGCGCATCAGATGAACACCTCGTGTTGCGCGCCCGGCTGTTTTCACATCTTTGACTTTCAAGCGGATTATCACTCCCCCTGTAGACATCAGGGTGAGATGATCCTCCTGTTGAACAACACGCGCCGCAACGATCTTTCCAACAATCGGAATGGCGTTCTTGTCAATGGTCAGGATGCCCTGTGTGCCGCGCCCCTTGGGGGAGTATTCATCAAGGCGGGTCTGTTTGCCAACCCCATTTTCAGTAACGGTCAGCAGCGTTGAATTTGGTTGGATAACATCCATGGTGGTCATCTTATCGCCCTTGGCAAGACGAATCCCGATCACACCCGCGGCCGGACGCCCCATTGAGCGGACCTGCTTCTCAGAATAACGCAAGGCCTTTCCCAACTCGGTGACAAGGATGATCTCATCATCACCACTGGTCAGTTTCGCCCAACCAAGTTTGTCATCACCGTTCAGGCCCATGGCAATTAAGCCGGAGGGACGGACTGACGCAAATTCAGAGAGGGCTACACGTTTTATGCGCCCGCCAAGAGTCGTTAAAGTACAAAAAGCTGCATTATTAAAATCGGGAACTGGAATCGCGGCGGTGATCCGCTCATCAGCATCGAGGGCCAGGATATTGACGACAGGGATACCCTTTCCGATTCGGCTTGCCTCGGGGATCTGATAGGTTTTCTCCGAGTAAACCTTTCCCTTGTCTGTGAAGAAGAGAATCGTATCCAATGTGCGGGCGGGAATCATCATCATGATTTCATCTTGATCCCGGGTGGTATGCCCCCTTACGCCGCGCCCTCCTCGTCCCTGGGTGCGGAAGGTTATGGCAACAACACGCTTGATATAACCACGCTCGGTAATCGTTACCAAAACAGCTTCATCTTCAACGAGATCTTCTTCATTGAGATCACCACTGGCATTTGCTGCAATCCGTGTACGCCGTTCGTCACCGTATTTTTCTGAGAGTTCTTGCAGATCTTCTTTGATGATCACCAAGATTTTTTTGGAATCAGCGAGCAACTCTTCGTAAAAGGCAATCTTTGCCATGATCTCTTTATGCTCTTCTTCGATTTTCCAGCGTTCCAACGCAGCCAAACGACGCAACTGCATATCGAGAATTGCCTGAGCCTGAATCTCGCTCAATTTGAAGCGAGTCATCAAATTACTTTTGGCTTCGTCTACATCTGCAGAGGATCGGATTGTCTCAATAACCGCATCAATATTGTCAAGAGCAATGATCAAACCATCTAAAATATGGGCACGGTCGCGGGCTTTCCTAAGATCGAATTCGGTGCGACGTGTGATAACTTCACGACGATGCTCAATGAAATGTTGCAGAGCACGCTTCAATGAAAGTAATTTTGGCTCATTATTCACCAGTGCCAGCATCTGTACACCAAAGGTGGATTGAAGCGTGGTGTATTTGTAAAGCTGGTTCAACACCTTTTTGGGCTGGGAGCCACGTTTGAGTTCGATCACAATACTCATCCCGGTTCTATCAGATTCATCGCGCAAATCAGAGATGGAGTCAATCTTTCCGCTGCGTGCCAGGGATGCAATTCGCTCGATAAGCGTAGTTTTGTTGATTTGATAAGGGATTTCAGTAACGACGATCTTATAGCGTCCGGTACGCATCTCCTCGACATGCGCCATTCCCCGCATCACAACACGACCTTTACCTGTGCTATATGCCTGGACAATTCCCTCCATCCCGACAATAATTCCGCCAGTCGGGAAATCGGGTCCGGGAATAAATTCCATTAACTTGTCAATCGCGATCTCGTCTATATCCTCATAATTATCGATCATATAAAGCAAAGCATTGGAAAGTTCGCCTAAATTATGTGGTGGGATATTGGTCGCCATACCAACAGCGATACCCGAAGAACCATTCAGCAGGAGATTCGGCAACCGGGAGGGTAAAACAGTTGGCTCCTGGAGAGAATCATCAAAGTTGGGGGCAAAATCAACGGTCTCTTTTTCAATATTAACGAGCATCTCTTCAGCAAGTTTACCCAGCCGCGCTTCGGTATAACGCATAGCAGCGGGAGAGTCTCCGTCGATCGAGCCAAAGTTTCCCTGTCCATCCACAAGCATATAACGGAGGGAGAAATCCTGCGCCATTCTCGCCATCGATTCGTAGACTGCCGAATCGCCATGGGGATGGTATTTCCCCAGGACTTCGCCGACAATACGGGCAGATTTCTTATGCGATCCCGTCGCGCGGATGCCCATATCGTGCATGGCATATAAGATACGCCGATGTACAGGTTTCAATCCGTCACGCGCATCTGGGAGCGCGCGTGCAACGATTACGCTCATTGCATAATCAAGATATGAGGAGCGCATTTCGTGATTAATATCAACCGGTTGAATATTGCCTGCTTCCATGGTATTTCCTTCTTGAAATATAATAAAAAAAACGCCATTTTACGTACTTCTGGCGGGAGAAATACTGCGCGAGAACCTGCCCTAATTATACCGCGAGACGCCCCTAAAATGTGCTCCAAATTAAATAAAAAAAGACCCATAAAAAACGGGTCTTTTTCTTGTGCCGAAGATGGGAGTCGAACCCATATGAGCATAAGCTCACTACGCCCTGAACGTAGCGCGTCTGCCAGTTCCGCCACTCCGGCTGGCGAAGAGTATTGTATCCGAAACGAGAGTTTTGTCAACCAAAGCCACAGCTCAGTCCAAACAAATTTGGGCTGAGCTGTGGCTTTATCAGACCAGGACAACTATTGAATAATTACCCCATACGTCCGGTAATATATGCTTCGGTCAATTCTTCCTTAGGACGGGTAAAAAGCTCTTTTGTGGGTGCAAATTCGATCAGCTCACCCAGCCAGAAGAGTCCGGTTGAATCGGAAACACGCGCAGCCTGCTGCATATTATGAGTAACGATGATAATGGTGTATTCCTTTTTCAATTCCGCGATCAAATCTTCTATGTGTCCCGTCGCGATGGGATCAAGAGCAGATGTTGATTCGTCCATCAGGATGACTTCAGGCTGCACCGCAATAACACGGGCAATACAAAGCCGCTGCTGTTGGCCCAGCGAAAGACCCATGGCCCCTTGTTTCAAGTCATCTTTGACATCGTTCCAGAGCGCAGCTTTACGCAGACTCTGCTCAACAGTTTCTTCAAGGGCAATTTTATTTTCAGAAAGACCGAGAACGCGGGGGCCAAAGGCGACATTATCAAAAATCGATTGGGGAAAAGGGTTGGGCGTCTGAAAAACCATCCCCACGCGTTGACGTAGCTCCACGACATCTGTTGATGGCGCGTAAATATTCTCGCCATGCAGGCGAATCTCCCCCTCCACATGCGTTCCAGAAATGGTATCGTTCATCCGGTTGAGACAACGCAAATAGGTCGATTTGCCACATCCGGAGGGGCCGATCAGGGCGGTCACCTTGCGAGGCATGATCTCCATATTGATGTTGGACAAAGCCCGTTTTTCCCCATAGTAAAAATCAAGATTTGAGATTGCGAAAACTGGCTCTTCAGTAGACATGGCGTGATTTTACCCTAAACCCGATATTTATTGTTGATATTTAACGCTATAATTCGGAATTATGAAACGCATCATTCCCCTCATCCTTTTATTTATCTTTTTGGTCTCGTGTTCATCTTCCGGGCAGGGAGGTACAGACGCCCAGCCCCAAAGCTATATTGAAAATAAAGGTTCGGATACGATTGTCAACCTGGCGCTGGCTTGGGCTGAACAATACCAAATGGATTACCCCAATATCCGTTTATCGGTAACAGGCGGAGGGTCGGGGACGGGAATCGCCGCGCTGGTTAACGGAACCGTGGATATCGCCAACGCATCCCGTCAGATCAAATCCAACGAGATTGACCTGGCTGCCGATAAAGGGATCGTCCCTGTCGAGCATATCATTGCCAGGGATGCGATTGCAGTAATCGTCAATCCAGAAAATCCTGTTACCAAGTTGACCCTGCAACAAATATCTGATATTTACAGCGGCGTATACACCAACTGGAGCGAGGTCGGCGGCGAAGATCGGCCAATCGTGCGCCTTTCTCGTGAGACCAATTCTGGCACACACGTATATTTTTTGGAAACTGTTTTGCGTTTGGGCGTCAAGGATTCTGATACCCTTTTTTCCACCAATACATTATTGCTACCCTCATCGGAAGGAATTATCATCGAAGTGCGTCAAAATCCAAATGCAATCGGTTATGATGGATTGGGATATGTCCCCCATGATCTGAAGGTGATCGCTATTGCCCCTGAAGCAGGTGATGCTTTCATCCTGCCATCGGTAGAGACCGTCAATTCTGGCACATATCCAATTGCACGAGATCTCTATATGTATACCGATGGCGAGCCAACGGGTGCGGTCAAGGAATATCTTGATTGGATCATGTCTGCACAGGCTCAAGAGATCGTTAGGGAGTTGGGTTTTGTGCCGATAAATTAAGTTTTGAAAATAACCGCACCATGAATTAGGCAAATTTATCCCCCCCCAAAAAATAATTTACATTATCGTCATTTAGACAAAGATCCATTATGAAAAAAGTTCTTTTAAATATTTACCCCCTTTTATTCGCTGCATATCCTGTTTTTGCTTTGCGAAATCAGAATCTTGTATACGTCAACATAAATGCAATTATCCGGTCACTTCTAATATCCTTTTTGATTACTGCGATTTTGCTTTTATTATTTAAACTGATTATAAAAGATTGGAATAAAGCCCGCTTGATTGCTACGCTAATCATCACTTTGCTCTTTTCTTACGGCCATATATATATGCAATTTGAACAACTATTTGAGGGCTTTCGACACCGGTATCTGGCAATTATCTATTTATTGACCTTAATCCTTTTAAGCGCATCCTTGTTACGCCTTCAAAATATCCAGCCAATAAATCAGTTTTTAGCGAATTTCAGTTTGATACTGCTAATTTTAGCCCTTGGTCAGTCACTTATCTATGATCTTTCCTTATATAAAACCGCGGCCAAAGCAGAAAATGAATTGCATGATAGAACAGCATTCACCAATCAACTTTCGGCCGAATTACCAGATATTTATCTGATTATTCTAGATGGGTATACAAGAGCTGATGTCCTTAAAGATGAATATGATTTTGATAACTCAGATTTCACGGGAAATTTAAGTGAGCTAGGGTTTTATGTAGCAGAATGCAGTCAAAGTAACTATCCAATTACAAAATATTCACTTAGTTCAGTAATGAATGCTGATTATCTGCAAAATTATTCAAATATTGAAATGCTTCCTCCACTAAAATCAAGTTTTGTAAACCAAACCTTGCAAAAATTGGGCTACACCACCATAGCATTTGAAAATAGTGCAACAGGGCATTTTGATTTGCTGGAAGATATTCATATTTCTCGCAACCAACAAGCTTTGGGGCTTGTCGACCTGGCAGGTGGTCCAAATGAATTTGAAGCAGAGCTACTGAAGACCACCCTTTTTAAATTATTCTATGATATGCCTCAACTAATCCCTGGACTAACACTTACAGATATACAACAAGCCGAACATAATGAGCATTACCGCCAAACGCTTTTTATCCTGGATGAATTAGAAAATATTCCCCAGATGAGTGGACAAAATTTTGTCTTTGCTCATATTCTTGTTCCTCATCCCCCTTATATATTCGCACCTTCAGGAAAATTTCAATGGACAGACAACAAACGTTCTGGCTATATATCGAATGTTGAATTCATCAATGCCCACCTTTTTCCGGTTATCAAAACAATTATTGAAAAATCAGATATTCATCCCATCATCATTATTCAAGGGGATCATGGTGCTTTTGGAAGCGCTATCACCCCTCAAATGAGATTATCAATTTTAAATGCATATTATCTCAATACAGAATCGAAGGCTGCGCTTTATAGCACCATAACCCCAGTTAATTCTTTCAGAATAATATTCAATCATTATTTTGACAGCGATTTTCCCTTGCTTGACGATATTAGTTATTTTATGAATAAACCAGATCAATTCACGCAGGATAATATTATTAAAAATAACTGTACATCACCATAAATTTGTTACAATTTATTTCATGGAGAACAGATGGAAAAAGACCTGAACTGGCGTGAATATATTATTACCCGCCTTATCAAATTCTCTGGCTATTCAGCCGTCATTTTTGTAAGCCTGATCTTCTTTTTTCTCCTCAAAGAAGGTCTGCCCACCCTTGCCGAAGTCCCACTCGGCGATCTCTTCGATCTGCGTTGGTATCCCATTGAGAGCTATTATGGCATCCTGCCGCTTATCACAGGCTCTCTTTTGGTGACCATTGGCGCGGGATTGATCGCTGTGCCTTTCGGGATCGGGACAGCCATCTACCTCGCAGAGATTGCCCCACGCTGGGTGCGGAATTTGCTCAAACCCTTAGTGGAACTATTAGGCGGATTACCTTCTGTCGTGCTCGGATTTTTAGGAATCCTCATCCTATCACCGACACTCCGCGTGACCCTGAACCTGCCCACGGGATTAACAGCATTGTCCGGGTCCCTGCTTTTGGGGGGGATCGCCATCCCTACCGTTGTCTCAATTGCCGAAGATGCATTGGATGCAGTCCCCAAATCCTACCGCGACGCAGCGCTGGCAATAGGCGCAACCCGCTGGCAGACCATCTGGCGTGTCACTTTGCCCGCTGCACGCTCTGGCGTATTAACCGCTGTCATGCTTGGTGTAGGACGATCCATCGGTGAGACGATGACCGTGATGATGGTCACAGGCAATGCCCCTGTCCTCGCCACTGGTCTTGCAGATCTATTCTCCCCCGTCCGCACAATGACAGCCACCATCGCTGCCGAGATGGGTGAAGTCGCCAATGCCAGCACCCATTATCATGTACTCTTTTTTATCGGCATGGTCTTATTCCTGATCTCAATGACCGTCAATGTTGCTGCCTCGGCTGTCGTTTTCCGACAGAAGAAACGTGCCGAACGAGTGTTGTCATAAACCTATGAATAAAATCCTCACAAAAAACCGGGATCTTACCCAAAAATTAGGCTTCTCTCTGTTAACTCTGATGACTCTTTTAACAGTCATCCCTATCATTGGGACTGTTATTTACATCATTGTGCAAGGTGCACCCGCTATCTCATGGGAATTCATTACCGGCTTTCCACGCGAGGGGATGCGTGAGGGCGGCATCCTGCCAGCCATCATCGGGACCTTCTATCTCACCCTCGGCACAGCGGTATTTTCGGTGCCACTTGGCATTGCAGCTGCGATCTATCTCTCTGAATATGCATCCGAAAACAGACTCACGCGACTGATTCGACTGGCGATCATCAATCTGGCGGGGATTCCCTCCGTGGTATATGGGCTCTTCGGATTGGGGCTTTTCGTTCTATTCCTGAATTTTGGTACTAGCATCCTCTCCGCCTCAATGACACTCTCTATCATGACCTTACCCGTGATCATCAGCACTACCGAAGAAGCGTTGCGCGCCGTGCCTCAATCATTCCGCACAGTCAGCATCTCACTCGGCGGGACACGCTGGCAAACCATCCGTCGAACGGTACTCCCACAGGCCTTACCCGGCATCATCACTGGAGTCATCCTCGGTCTTGAGCGTGCCGCGGGCGAGACTGCACCGATTCTCTTCACAGGAGCGGCTTTCTTCCTCCCGCGTTTGCCACACAGCCCTTTCGATGCGACCATGGCACTTCCTTATCATCTCTTTGTCATTTCCACACAAGTCCCGGAAATGCCGATCCAAATCCAGTACGGAACAGCGCTTGTCCTGCTGGTTTTTGTCCTTGGCATGAATGTGATCGCGACCATCATACGTTCACGAGCACGGGCAAAGAGGCAGTGGTAAAAATCATGAATAAAATCGTTATTGAAAATCTGACTCTCCAATATTCCGACGGGACTGAATCCCTCCACGATATCAGCCTGGATATCGTCGCCAATGCCACAACCGTGCTCTTTGGCCCGGCTGGAGGCGGCAAATCTTCCTTGCTGCGATGTCTGAATCGGCTCAACGACCTGGCCGACGTCGAGAGCGTTTCAGGGCGTATCATCCTGGATGGGGAGAATATTCTTGACCCGAATATCGACGTGATCGCCCTGCGCCGCAAAGTCGGGATGGTTTTCGCCCGCCCGGTGGTGCTGCCCTTTAGCATTCGTGGTAACCTGACCTATGGCCTCGAACTCGCTGGAGAAAAGCGAAAATCCCGCCACGACGAAGCGATTGAACGCAGCCTGAAATTGGCTGCCCTCTGGGATGAAGTCCACGACCGTCTTGATGAGCCCGCCATTGCCCTCTCGGGTGGACAACAGCAAAGACTCTGCCTTGCCCGTTCTTTAGCGCAAGAGCCTGAGGTCATTTTGCTGGATGAACCTACCTCCGGTCTTGACCCGATCTCGACCGCAAAGGTTGAAAACGCACTTGAAGAACTTAAAAAGCTGTATACCGTTATCCTTGTCCCCCACTCCGTCCAACAAGCGGCACGTACATCCGATTTCGCCGCTTTTTTCCTGCAAGGCAAATTGATCGAATATGCCCCCGGCACCGAGATATTCACAAATCCCCAAAATCAGCGCACTGAAGACTACGTTACCGGGAGATTTGGATAGATACGGATAATCGATTGATAGTTGAAAAGTTAACTAGAAACTTTAAACTTTTCACTTTTTAACATCATTCCCTATTCTTCATCGCCAACAAATAACCCCCATCGATCGTGATCACCTGCCCGCAGATCATCGCTGCAGATGGGCTGGCCAGAAAGGCTACTACTTCAGCCACATCCCTGGGCTTTGCCAATCGTCCCACTGGTGTGGCCTTGACGGCCTTTCCGATAATATCTTCCTGTTCACGAATGATATCAAAATGTTTGAGTGCATCCGTTTCTACAACTCCCGGGGAGACCGCGTTGACGACAATATTCATCGGGGCAAATTCGACCGCCAGATAGCGCGTCAACGCTTCCAATGCCGCTTTGCTCGCTCCCACTACCACATACTCTGGCAGGACATAATTTGCCCCCGGGCTGCTGATGCTAATGATGCTCCCGCCTCCACGCTTTTCCATCAGGGGGGCAGCTCGCTGTGCGGCAAAAAGCAGGGCGCGGGCGTTGATATTCATCGTCCAATCCCAACCGCGGGGCTTTTGCTCCATCACCGAACGGTTATAGCCAGAGGCGGCATTGTGGATAAAAATATCCAGGCCACCGAAGGTCGCTTCGATCTCGTCAAAGAGACGGGAGATATCGTCTAGATTGCCCATATCAGCCTTTACTACCAAGGCACACCGACCAAGCTTTTCAACCTCGATAGCGGTAGATTCTGCGGGAGCGCGGTTGCGGAAAAAATTGATCACCACGTCTGCGCCTAACCTGGCAAAGTGCAAGCCGATCTCACGTCCGATCCCGCGCCCGGAGCCGGTCACCAATACGATTTTATTTTCAAAGGGAAGTTGATTTTTCATAAGTTATTTTGGAATAGGATTTAAATTTTGCAAGATTTTCTGAGCCGAGACTTTTAACTTCGCTGAGGGCCATATCCAGATTAGATCGCAGTTCGGCCACATCCACACCGCGACAGGTATCGGGCCATTTTTTCAACCATTTTTGGCTGCGTTGATAGACCTTGAGGGCACCGCGAAAATTCTGCTGGCTGATGTGGTGATAAACCACCGCTGCTTGCAGAATACCCCGATAGAGATCACGAACAGGACCGGTCTCAGCGTTCCAGGCATCTTCAAGAGCCTCATGCGCCAGCCAATATTTTCCGTCATTGAATCGGTCAATTCCAAGTCTGGCAGCAGGGTGAAGCGGAGCGTTGCAATCGAAGGAGTTTAGCACGTCAAAAGTATAGCACGATGAATCGTCATCCCACCAATTCGTGGTGGTAAAATCCCTTTCGATGAAATCTCTTTGGCAACGCAGGTAGATCGTCATCCTCTTCTCTATCGCGGCATTATTTATGCTGGTCTGGCTGGCTGCTAGAATCATCCGCATGGAACGGAATATGCTCTTGATGCGTTTGCAGCGCTCTGGCATACAGACTGTCAATTGGGAGGGAAACATCCCAATCGACAGAGTGCTGGAAAGTCGCCTCGGACGTCAACCAGCCTGGCATAAAGCCACGGCGAGGTAAAGAAAATATGTCTACGATTGCATTGATCATTAACTTGCTATTGGGGATTGGTTCGCTGGCCTGGGGATATTATGATGGTGGCAATCCGGATCTAGCATTTGCAATCCTTGGGCTCGGTTTGCTCTGGGGATGGAGCATTTGGCGCCGGAGGAGATGGTTCTCAGCGATAGGGCTGACCGCCACAACACTGGCCGCCGCGGCCGGACTCTGGATCAACTTGCCATTCGGCTGGATGCTGGTCGGGGGCGTGGGCGGGTTACTGGCTTACGACCTGTCTTCATTCAGCAACCGTTTACGTTACGCTGCACAGGGTGAGGACAGCAAGCGTTTGGAGCGTACACATTTGGCCAGGTTGGGCTTGTTGATCGTTCTGACACTGATTTTTTCCAGTATTGCCATGAGTTGGCAATCAGCATTCAGTTTTGAATGGGCAATCTTTCTTGGGCTGGCCAGTGTTTGGGGGATGAGTTTATTAGTACGGTGGATGATAAGGAATTAGGGATTCGTCATCGCGAGGAGGGCAATAAACCGACGCGGCGATCTCCTCCTATGTGATGGAGACTGCCACGTCAGGCTACGCCTTCCTCGCACGTGTGCCTCCCGAAGGACATTGGGACGATGTACGCACAGTACAGGCAGTGACATTTTTATAAATACTCCAGCCAATCCTGCGTTTCCCGTGGGGAAGTAAATCGGATCAGTTTCAAATGCTGATGTTCTGGCTGCGCCATGAGTGCTGGATACTCCCTTTTTCGCCGCCAATAAGTTTTGAAGAGCCACTTAAAAAGTGACACATCCGACCAAAACTTGAGGTGCGGCCAAAGTCTTTCCACATTTGTCCCCCAGAGTACCTCACGTGTAAATGTACGCCGAAGGGTACGCCTTGTTAATTGCCAAAAGATAACGGGCAATGAATAATCCAGCCAGATGATCACTTCCGCACGAGGCCAGGTGATGGGGCGGGTACGACTGTAATTCCCGGCAACCACCCAATGGTCGCCGTGCGTTGCGTCATCCACCTTGGTATCAAACTCATCATCAGGCGTACCTACCCAATTGGGTTGCCAATAGAGGGCGTCCAACTCGACGAAATCCAGACCCAGTTTAATTGCCAGATTTTCAGCCAGGGTGGATTTACCGGAGCTGGTCGTCCCGACGACGATGATCCGGGTGTGGGGGAAAGTTTTCATGCAGGGCAGTATAGCAGAAAAGGCCAGTACACCCCTTGTTGATATAATCTCAAAATGTCAAATATTGGCGTACTAAACGAAAAACCGCTCCACGCATCATTGAAGAAATGGTATGTACAGCCTGGGGATCAAATTGAAGTCAAAGTGGATGGCTTTGTGATCGACATTGTTCAAGGGGATTTACTGGTTGAAATCCAGACAGGGAATTTTGCATCCATCAAACCAAAGCTGAACAAGTTGCTGAGTTCACATAGCGTGCGATTGGTTTATCCCATTGCTTATGAGAAGTGGATCGTCAAATTGCCGAAAAATGTGGGCGGTGAAATCACACGCCGCAAGTCACCCAAAAGGGGACGAGTGGAGGAGGTTTTTGGGGAAATGGTCAGCTTTCCGCAATTGCTGGAGAACTCCAATTTCTCGCTGGAAGTTTTGATGACAAAGGAAGAGGAATTTTGGCAGTACGAAGGGAAGCGAAAATGGCGCAGAAAAGGATGGGGAATCAAAGAGCGTCGCTTGCTGGAGGTCGTAGATCAAATTTTGTTTGAGAATCCAGCTGATTGGCATACACTGCTCCCCAGGGGGATGGGAGAATTTACAGGTAAAGACCTGGCAGAGAGAATGGGCATCAGGAAACAACTATCACAAAAAATGGCATATTGCCTGCGAAAGGCGAATATAATCAAGCTAATAGGCAAACGGGGGCGTGCTAACCTGTATGAAGTATCTGGTACTTAGCTAAAAACTGATCGTACCAACAACGACGATGCGGGTGTAGGGGAGTGTTCATCATACCGATTTTCTTTTCCCATAAGAATTAACGAATTCTGATAAATCTGAAAGGTACTTGCTTTTCAGCAATAAATCCGCAATAATGGAAGTGACTAACGAAAGGAGGTTCCCCATAAAATATATTCATCCTTTCCAACCGCTGGCGGCCTCGTCGATAAACCCCACCTGTGGATTATCTCAGGAAAGCTTAACGAGCTAAATCAACAGACAGGTGCTTGCGGCATCGAGTAAGTGTAGGTGACAATTGAATAAGCAAGTTGTTTTATAAACAGACCCATTTGCATTCGGAGTGGGTCTGTTTCATTAGCACTCAGGTATCTTCTCCTACTCTTGACTTATGTCAACAGCAACCCCAACACCCTAGAGAATCTAACTTCTTTCTATTCGCCTTTATATCGGTGTAGGGACATCAAACTCCTGCACCGATTTTCTTTTCCCTAATCCCAAACCGTGATACCATTCGCCGCACAAAAAAGCTCTGTTTTCTTCTATCGAATATCGAGGTCTCATGTTTGAATTAGATAACGATCAAATACTCCCCCTCATGCGCGAACACGGCTTCTGGACGTGGTCTGCACAGGGCAAGGTCAACCCGATTTCAGTAGAACGTGCCAAAGGCGTTTACTTTTGGGATACAGATGGCAAACGCTATCTCGATTTCAACTCGATGACGATGTGTGTCAATGCCGGTCATGGCGACGAGCGCATCATCAACGCGATGACAGAGCAATTGCACGAGCTGCCCTTTGCCGGCCCACCAATGGCGACAAAAGTCCGGGCGCTGGCGGGAAAAACTTTGGCAGAGGTCACACCCGAAGGCATTAACCATTTCCTCTTCACCCTCGGCGGTGCTGATGCCAACGAGAATGCCGTCAAATTGGCGCGAGCCTTTACTGGGCATCACAAAATCCTGACGCGCTACCGTTCTTATCACGGTGCGACAGCCGGCGCGATGGCGCTCACCGGCGATCCCCGCCGGACGAAGTGGGAGCCAAATCTGATGCACGGTGTTGTCCATTTCCTGGATCCCTATCGTTATCGTTCTACTTTTCATCGTACGAACCCCAACATCTCCGAAGCTGAATTTACACAAGATTATCTCAATCATATTGAGGAAATCATCCTTTACGAGGGAGGAGAAACTATTGCGGCGATCTTGATAGAGACGGTCACTGGGACAAACGGCGTCATTATTCCACCAGATGGATATATGCAGGGGCTGCGCGCGATTTGTGATAAATATGGAATTTTGTTGATCGCTGATGAAGTGATGAGCGGTTTTGGACGTACAGGAGCCTGGTTCGCCGTGGATCATTGGGGTGTGTCCCCCGACATCATAACGATGGCCAAGGGCCTTACCTCAGCTTATGCGCCTCTCGGTGCAGTAGGTATGACAAATGAGATCGCTTCCTTTTTTGAAGATAAAATTTTCCGTTCAGGGTTAACCTATACTGCGCATCCCGTTTCGTTGGCAGCAATGATCGCGAACGTCAATGTTATGCGCGATGATAAGCTGATCGAAAACGCAGCAAGCCTTGGGCCAAGTTTGAATCGGATGCTAACCGATTTAGGAGAAGCACATCCATCTGTTGGCGATGTTCGTTCAATTGGTTTGTTTGGCATTCTTGAACTGGTCAAAAATCGTGAAACCAAAGAGCCAATGGCGCCTTGGGATTCATCCAGCTCTGAAATGGAAGCCTTTAATAAATATTGCCGCGACCATGGTCTCTTTTTGTCCGTTCATTGGCATACTGTACTCATTGTTCCGCCTTTGAATATCACTGAGGAACAGTTAGCAGAGGGTTTTGAAGTGCTGGATGAAGCCTTGAAGATCACAGACAAGGCCGTTATATAAGCATTTTGTATGAGATTAGTGGATACCCTTTTTTCTCACGAAACATCTGATAAAATAGCGCTGTTATAATGATATTTTGCTCGTTATCGGGCAGGAAAAAAATTCTAAGGAGAAAGACAATGAGTAAGAAGACAAATATCGTACCTTTGGGAATTCGCGTTCTCGTACGCCCCATCGAACAGGAAGCCAAAACAGCCAGCGGATTGATCTTACCTGATTCCGCCAAAGAAAAACCACAGATCGGTGAAGTTATCGCAGTGGGTGATGATGAAGAAATGATGGTCAAAGTTGGCCAGAAGGTTCTCTTCCCGAAATATACCGGCACCGAGATTAAACTGGAAGGTGTTGAACATATGATTATGGAAGCCACCGACTTACTGGCAATAGTCAAATAGGTTTCTTGCCTGAACTCAAAGAACTCTGCCAGCGCAGGGTTCTTTTTATAAACGGAGGTTTATATGCTCGATCTAAATTTATCCAATCTATCCAGCCCTTCTGCAAATGGGGATGAGCCGCTAAAGATGCTTGTCATCGGTTCGGGGCCCGCAGGCTTTTCCGCTGCGCTATATGCAGCCCGCGCAGAGTTGGCTCCGGTTGTCCTGACGGGGATGGAATTAGGCGGGCAGGCCGCGTTAACCCACATGATCGAAAACTACCCCGGTTTCCCTGAGGGGGTTGGCGGGAGCGAATTGGGTGATCTATTCCAAAAACAGGCTGAGCGCTTCGGCTCAATAACCGAGTTTGATACGGCAACCGAAGTTGACCTGACAAAACACCCCTTCCAGATCAAGACAGAGAGCGGCGAATATCAGGCAAACACAGTCATCATCGCAACTGGTGCGCGTCCCAATCATTTGAATATCCCCGGAGAAGAAGAACTAACCGGCCGAGGTGTATCCTATTGTGCAACCTGTGATGGCTGGTTCTTCAAAGACAAGAAGGTTGTTGTAGTGGGTGGCGGCGACAGCGCTCTGGAAGAGGCCCTCTATCTGACACGTCATGCCACCTCCGTAACGATCATTCACCGACGGGACGAATTACGCGCAGGTCAAATCCTGATAACGCGAGCGAACGAGAATCCGAAAATCGATTTTATCTGGGATACGGTCGTCACCGATGTCGTTGGGGACGAAAAAGTTGCTTCCGTTAAAATAAAAAATCTCAAAACGGAAGAGGAATCTGCCATCGAGACGGACGGTCTTTTTATCTTCATTGGGCACACCCCAAATACAGATATATTTGACGGTCAGTTAGCCCTCGATGATGGAGGCTATATCGTTGTTGATGGTCTGATGCAAACCAGTGTTGAGGGCGTTTACGCCGCTGGTGAGGTGGCCGATCCGCATTTTCGACAGGTAGTCACTTCGGCAGGCATGGGAGCGGCCGCAGCGATTCAAGCGGTCCGATATATTGAAGAAAAAGGTCTTTAGATATCCATTGGAAACAAAAAAGCTTGTCTTTTCTCTTTGACAAGCTTTTCTTTTTATATGAGTTTACGTTAGACATTACACACTCCAAATATGACAAATTAAACTAGCCTCTTGAATGATTTGATAGTATCCTATCTGGGATATATGCAATCACATTTATCGAAGTTTAATGTATACCCAAGGTTCACTTTATTTCCATGGAGGAGATATGGCAAAGATTTCTGTAATTGGCGCTGGGATGACTGGTTCGACAACGGCACATTGGCTGGCTGAGCGTGAAATAGCCGACATCGTTTTGGTTGACATCATGGAGGGGATGCCACAGGGCAAAGCTCTCGATATGACTCAGGCCATGCCCATTATCGGCAAGGACGTGATGATTTTAGGATCCAACGACTACGCAGATACCAAAGATTCCGACATCGTTGTGATCACCGCAGGTTTGCCCCGCAAGCCGGGTATGACCCGCGAAGATCTGCTGGTGAAGAATGCCAATATTGTCGGTTCGGTTGCGGAAGAAACAATCAAATATTCGCCAAACGCGATTTATCTGATCCTGACCAACCCGCTTGACACGATGACCTATATGACGATGATGAAAACAGGGTTACCCGCAAACAAGATCATCGGTCAGGCCGGGATCCTGGACTCCGCCCGGATGAGTGCATTTATCGCCATGGAAACAGGCGTAAGTGTCCAGAATATCAATTGCTATGTTCTCGGTGGACATGGCGACTCGATGGTTCCGTTGACCCGTCACTCGAATATTGCCGGCGTCCCGCTGGAAAAATATCTTGATGCCGATAAATTGGAAGCGATCGTACAGCGCACCCGCAAAGGTGGGGGCGAGATCGTTGGTCTGTTGAAGACTGGCTCTGCTTTCTATGCCCCCTCTGCCGCAATCGCGCAGATGGCTGAGGCCATTTTGAAAGATAAGAAACTTATTGTCCCTTGTGCCGCTTATCTGAATGGCGAATATGGACAAAAGGGGATCTTCTTCGGTGTTCCCGTCATGCTTGGTAAAGGTGGCGTTGAGAAGATCATCGAGTACGATTTGAATGAAGACGAAAAGACAGCTTTGCAAAATTCCGCTGATGCTGTCGCCAAAAGCGTAGAAGAACTTAAGGGCCTTGTTGAGCTTTAGGCAGGCCAGCCGCATTTTGGAAAAGAGTGCGGCCATTTAACAGTATAGTAGCTTGTGAGGAGATACCATGATTTTGCATGATAAAATTTCAGCGCAATTGCCGGAATGGCGTGAGCGTGTCACCAAATTGCTCGAAGAACATGGTGATAAGGTGGTGGGGGAAGTTACAATCAGCCAGATTTATGGCGGAATGCGTGCCGTCAGAGCCCTCGTAACCGACATTTCTTTTGTTGACCCAAATGAGGGAATCCGTTTTCGCGGTCATACCCTTCCCGTAGTATTGGAAAGATTGCCCAAGCCAGATGGGGCTGAAATGCCCTATGTCGGCGGTCTTTATTATCTTTTAATGGTTGGCGACTTTCCAACAAAAGAGCAGGCCCTGGAAGTCGAAGCCGAGTGGGCAAAGAATAGTCATGTCCCCGATCATGTTTTCAAGGTATTGCGAGATATGCCAAAGGATACCCATCCGATGGCGTTATTCTCCCAGGCCATTTTGACCTTACAAAACGATTCGAAATTTGCGAAACGCTATGCTGAAGGCATGAGCAAAATGGATTTATGGGAGCCAGCCCTGGATGATGCGATGACATTGACCAGCAAATTGGGTGTGATCGCAGCTTTCATTTATCAACTGAAATACAGAGCAAAAGCAGAGCCGAGTTATGATCCAAATCTGGATTTTGGCGCTAATTTCGCCAAAATGATGGGTGTGGATGATAAAGAATATGCAGATCTGATCCGACTGTACTTCATCCTGCATTCTGACCACGAATCCGGGAATGTCAGTGCGCATACGATGCACCTGGTTGGTTCATCACTTTCTGATATTTTCTTTGCCTTCTCTGCTGCAATGAATGGACTGGCCGGTCCCCTGCATGGTCTGGCAAATCAGAATTGTCTGGCCTTTGTGATGGGTATCAAGGATAAATTCAACGGCGTACCGACAAAAGAACAATTGACCGAATATGCCAATGAGACGCTGGATAGCGGCCGAGTTATCCCCGGTTACGGCCATGCTGTTTTGCGCGTGCCTGATCCACGCTATACAGCCCAATTCAAATTTGGCAAGGAACATTTCCCGAACGACGAACTTTTTATGATTGTGCAAATGATGGACGAGATCATCCCTGCTGTTCTCAAAGAGCAGGGCAAAGCCAAGAATCCATGGCCCAATGTGGATGCGGTCAGCGGCTCGCTCCAGTATCATTATGGGATCACCGAGTTTGACTTTTATACTGTTCTTTTTGGGGTCGGACGTGCCTTGGGCGTGACAGCCAACTATGTGTGGGCTCGCGCCCTTGGGCAGCCGCTCGAACGACCAAAATCATTGACAACCAAAATGTTGGAAGATATCGCGGCTGGATAGATAAATTTAATTAAAAACAAAAAATATATTTTTTGAGATCTATGGATTCAACGTGTTTTTTTTCAATAGAACTGGAAATTTCAATATAATTAGAAGTGCCCTTGCAAAACAAGGGCACTTTTTTATTTAACCTGTAATTGAGCGGATTGTTACCTCTTTTGAGCCTTTCGTAACACCTTGTGCGAGGAAAGCACAAAACTCCAATTTGGGTTTATACGGTCTAAGATTAAAACAAATGTAGCGTTTACATGTTAATACTTCAATATAATGTTCCAGAAATACTCTTTATTATTTGGCTACTACTAATCTCATTTAATGATTCTAAATATTGCTTTGTAATCCTTTTCCATGCTTTGCAAAATTGGCAGATTGGTAAAGGTTTCGATCTCTCGTATGGCTAAGGGTGAGCTGGAACACAAACCAGATATGGCATCAGGTTCTAAATCAAATTCTTCCTTTAGAACGTGAATACCGCCAAAAACTGAGGTTGAACCTGGGGCACAAAATATCAATTTGTGAATGCGGTCACGTACCTCTGGCATCCTAAGTAGCATCGCAGTTTCTCTCTGAAAAATTCCGTCTGCAAACTCAATTACCAGGTAGTTTTTTGGATCATTACCGTATTTCATATCAAACGAGTTAAACATCCATAGCAACTTGTCCGGATCCATTAAATAGCTTGACGGATAACCGAAGTAGGTAAAGTCTGCAATATGGTCGGCCCCACAGTCATTCATTAAAAGAATATCCTTCAGGCTGGCTGTACCGGTAATTTTCGCTGCTCTCACGTTCTTCCCAGAGGAAGAGAGTGCATAACAACATGCCGCTGCTGCATGAGTTTTACCGCTATTCATGCTGGTACCAATACAAAGAATAACTTTTGCACCACGTTTTTTTCGAGTTGTGTTCTTTGGTTGTAAAAGTATGTGGTCCCTCGTGTTGATTACTTTTCCTTCGGAGTCGCAAATATAACCCAGTACCCGTATAACCGTGGGTGCACTGATCAATTGGTTTTGACTTTTAACCTCACCAACAATACCGCCCTGGCTGAAGATATCTACATGTTCCATAAATGAACCAGGCACCAGTCCTTCATATTGATCAGGGGCATAGCGGTTGCCAAAAACAAAAACCGAACGCGTCCCAATATTGAGTGTATGTAATCGAGCTGATCTGTTTTGAATGCTTTTGTGATGTCCAATTTTGATCACCTCACCAAAGATGAGATCACCTACCTCGGGCTTCTTTTTATTCGAGACATCATATTGCTTTATCTTCGATTTTGGTACTGAAAAAGCGGAGCTTGGGATGATGTGATTGGATTTTATTTTTTTTATATCCATTAAATTATTTCCTATCTAGATGATCCACAAAAAAGATATAGAGGCTCTTGCGTGTGGAAAAGATGTTTGCATACCGTAGCTCAAAATAAAACCTCCCTGTAGAAAAAGGCTCTGTCTTAATGATTTTCGCTCTGGACGGGAAAGTTATCAGTTTGCCTGGGAATTTCCTGGACACGCAATACGTTCAGAAAAGCGTTGAGCGCATTCACAAACAATAGACTTCTTGCAATAGCCCGTTTTTAATACTGCTTTCGCCGCTGTCCTTCGCGCAGCATCCTTCAGGGCGGCGGCGGGGACGCCACCGAGGGCACATATGCAAGAGGCCTAATGTTTAAATATCTCTTGGAGCAATCATTCCCCAACGCCCTGCAGCAAGGTATAGGATCTCAAGGATGAGATCTTCATAAGCGATCCCATCTGCTGCGGCCTGGATACAAAGGTCACTATAGCCTGGGGTTAGTCCAGGCAACGGATTGATTTCAATAAGGCGTGGTTTATTTTCATTGTCCAAACGGATATCAACACGTGAGACGTCTAATGCACCTAAAACCCGATGTGCTCGTAAAGCCAAACGGTGCATTTTTCTTGCCAATACTGGGTCTATATCTGCTGGGCAGAGATATTCTGGTGCACCCTCTACGCCCAGTTGTTGCGCTTTGGCAGCATGGCTATAGATGCCAGGGGTAGCCGATTTGGCTGTATTCAATTCCAGGATAGCCAAACGATGAAAACCATCCTTCTCATACCACTCAGGATAACGACTAAACCTTTTAGCATCTGGACGCCCAATCTGTCCAACAGTGAATTCTCTCCCAGGCAAGTAGTTTTCAACAAGTGCCGGTTGTTTATATGTATTGATAATATAATTGACACGTTCAAAAAGTTCAGATTCACTCTCTATAAGAGCTTTCATATCAACACCCATTCCAGTGCCTTCACGAGATGGTTTTACAAAAAGCGGGAATTTTAGCTCAGGGCGTAGATGTTCATCTCCGGAGATGAATTCCTGAAAAGAAGCAACTGGAAGATTGCGATCTCTCCAAATTCTTTTTGTAAGATTCTTATCTAGTGCAATCCCATTGGTTAAGACCCGTGAGCCAGTGTAGGGGATTCGCATCATTTCCAATAACGCTGGCGTTTGAGCTTCACGAGCATCCCCACCCAAGCCTTCTGCAATATTGAAACAAATATCAGGCTTATTCTCCCTAAGTGCGAAAGGCAGGTTTTCGTCTGCTATGATAAAGGTGGTTTCATGTCCATCTGTTTCTATAGCAGCTTGAATAGCGCGAATGGTATCAATATGGTCGAAATCGGCATAGGCATCGGGAGGGATGCCTGCCGGGCGGTGCTGATTTTCATCCTTGACATTAGCTAAAACGGCCACGCGCCATTGTGGAGGTTCAAGAAGCCATCCGCCTGGTGATTGAGATATTTTCATTTTGCTCCTAAAATGTAATCAATTTTTGTGTAAAACCTACGCCCTCCAGCCTGGAGGCGGATAGGGGGAAAACATACTTTTAAAATTTGTGCTATCTGAATGGTTATAATATCAAGAATCCTTCGAAATTGACCACGATTATTTCTCGAAATCGTCATCACAGTCTATCTCATCTTCATAATCATAGTAATCTACTACAGGCCAATCCAGTTCAAGTGGATCAAACCAGACAACTTCAAGGCGATCTACGCACTTTGGGCAAATGCCAGATTCGCCTCATTGAAGTTTATGATTTTGCGATTCAAACGAGATCGCATATAAGCAATTTGATCAAATGAAATCTTTGCAAAATCATGAATTGTGCAATTTACCAAGCCAAATATCAGTTCAATAATTGTGTGTACAGTCACACCAGTCAAATTATGCGTATTTCCATTAATAATTTTGCCCTCATCTTCATTAACCTGAGTAAAACCTGAATTTTTTCATCCCGCCGAACCATGTTTGAAAGCATATCCGCTGGCCTTTTACAGGATAGAAAAAGGGAAACTACCAAATATATGGGAACAATCCTTTTCGATTTTTCATATTTATTATAGTTGGATTCTCTAGGAGAGTCGATCAAATACAACATCTCCATTAAAAACAGTCTTATCAACTTGTGTCTTAGCAATTTCCAGCGGTGGAATTGAGAATATATCCTGATCCAGGACAATCAGATCAGCCAACTTCCCTGGGGTTAAACTTCCCTGGTCATTCTCCACCCCAGCCGCGATGGCCGCACCCATCGTATACCCGTGAACAGCCTCTTCCACGGTCAAGCACTGTGAGGGGTACCAGCCCCCCGCCGGGGTCCCATCCGCACGCTGACGGGTAACGGCTGCCTGAATCCCCAGGAAGGGATTCGGAGAAGAGACCGGGCAATCGGAGCCAAATGCCAGAATTGTCCCCGCATCCAAAAGATCACGAAAAGCATAGGTCCATTGCCCACGGTCGCCAATCGCCTTATCCACCATGCTGATATCCTCGACCAAATGGAGGGGCTGCACAGAGGCAACCAGATCCAGAGGCCCAAGCCTCCCCAGATCATCGGGATGGCTATGCTGGACATGCTCAATCCGATGGCGGCCATGCAAAGAAGTCTGATTCTCGTTCTTTCCTATAACTTCGCTAAAAACATCCAATAATTCACGATTTGCACGATCACCGATCGAATGAATTGTCGCTGTGATCCCAGCTTTATCCGCTTTGGCAACCTTTTCAGCGATAACATTCATTGGTGTCAGCGGCATCCCGGATCCACCATCTGCAAAGGGTTCCAGCATCCATGAAGTTCGTGCTCCTGTAGCGCCATCTGAAAAGAGCTTGATCCCGCCTATGCGCAAAAACTCATCACCCAGCCCGCTTTGCAATCCCAGCGAAACGGCCTGATCCAGAAGTTCTCCGGGAAGCATCACCAACGCACGGAGCCTTACCTCATCGGCATCACGAAGCCGCTGCCAGGCGCGTAAAGCAGGAGGGCCATCTTCACCACCCATGATGCGCATATCATGAACCCCTGTGATCCCAAGCTGATGGATCTTCATCATCGCATTTTTCATCGCGTTATCAATTAGCATCTCGCTTGGCTGGGGCATAATATCTCGTACCAAATTGATCGCCAATTCTTTTAATATCCCATTTGGGTTCCCGAATTCATCCCGTTCGATCACACCCATATCGGGATCGGGCGTAGCTCCAGAAATATTAGCAAGCTTAAGCGCCAGGGAGTTGACGCTGGCAAGATGCAGATCTTTGCGCCAAATAATCACCGGGTGATCAGGGGCAACTGCATCCAAATCTGATCTGGTCGGCATTTTTGGGGGATCCCAACTCTCCTCGTTCCAGCCCTGCCCAATGACCCACTCACCCGGACCCGTCATCTTTGCCGTCTTATGGACAAGCTCCTGAACCTCTGCCAAAGAAGCGACATCATCCAATTGAATTCTCTCCAAAAATAAAGACCAATCATAGAAATGGATATGGGAATCCGTCAGGCCGGGGAGTACCCGTCGCCCCTCGAGATCGATTTCCTCCGTATCCGTTTTTGCCAAGGCGCGAATTTCCGAATCTCTTCCTACGGCCAAAATCCGTCCATCTCGCAACGCGATCGCGGTCGCATCAGGATAGTCTGCATCCTGCGTATGTAATTTTCCATGATACAAAATCAAATTTGGCATGATCTTCTCCTCATTGTAATTTTCCAGCGATCATCCGATCCACCTTGCCCATCGGATAATCGTCCAATTTATTCAATGCCACCCAGCGTAAATTCTCTTTGTGGGATGATCGGATCAGCGTACAGCGAAAAGCTACTTCTTTTATCTTGAAATGAGTGTAGGCATGATCCACTTCTCCAAGCGGATCTACAATCTGGACCTTGAGCTGGTATCCCTTATCAATTACAGATACCAACTCCCCAGCAGGATCTCCATTTACGCGTCCGTTTGGGAATTCCCACATCCCGCCTAACAACCCTTTCTCCGGGCGCTGTGCCAACAAAACCTTCCCCTCTTCGACGATCAGCGCGGCCGCATGGAGATAATGCGGTACTGTCTTTTTTGCTTTCCGCACTGGACGCTCATCCTGTATGCCAAGTTTTTTGGCCTGACATAATTCTTTTACAGGGCATTCACCGCAAGAGGGATTGCGCGGTGTGCAAATCAGCGCGCCCAAATCCATCAGGGCCTGATTATAGTCGCCAGCCTCCCCTGAGGGAATATTTTCCTCTGCCAGGTCCCAAAAGATTTTCTCTGCATTTGTGGTGCCCAAAACATCTGCAATATTGAATATGCGCGCATAAACACGCCGTATATTTCCGTCCAGTGCGGCGGCATCCTGCCCAAAAGCCATCGAGGAAATTGCGGCAGCAGTATAACGCCCGATGCCAGGCAACTTCTGCAGGGCTGCGGAATCTTCAGGGAGTTTGCCCTCACCCTCCGCCCTCTCCCCCAGGGAGAGGGAACTTTCAACAAGGATTTTAGCAGCCTTATGCAAATTGCGAGCCCGGCTGTAATAACCAAGCCCCTCCCAAAGATTGAGAATTTCCTGCTCCTCAGCATCCGCCAGAGCTTTGATCGTGGGGAATTTGGCGAACCAACGCTCAAAATAGGGGATGACCGTATCCACGCGGGTTTGCTGGAGCATGATCTCCGAAACCCAAACGGCATAGGGATCGGGGTGGTCTCGCCAGGGGAGAAACCGTTTATTTTGGCGGTACCAGGTTAAAAGTCGCGGGGCGATTTCGATCATTCTGTACAGGTAACAAAAATCTTTTCGTTTAGAAGAATCTCCTGATTATCCATCAAGTAGATGAGTCGCGCTTCCAAATAATCATCTTTCTGACACCCTAAAACAATCACATCTTCGGCGTTGGGAAATTCGACAGGCATCTTTTTAATGGGGAAAACAACCTGCGTATTCTGTTGGTCGATAAGAACAAAGCCCATTCTGGAAAAATCTCGGATAGCGTAGGCAGGCCAAGGATGTGCGGATGCCAACCCTGCGCCGTCCCGATAAAATCGCGGATATAGTAGACGTCCTATAAGAATTCTGGCACCGTCCTGTGCGGCAAAAACTTCGATTTCAGCAGCAAAAGGGGAAATTTTAGATAGAAGAGCTTCTTCAGAGAAAGATTCAAAATGGGGGGGAATGGCATTTTCAAATATCAGTGGAGAAGAGCCGATCAAGAGAAAGAGGAAAGAGAATAGAATGAGGCTGGAGCCCTTTATATTTTGGTGAGGGACTTTTTCAGGTGGGGAAGAATAGATTTTTTCACTGTCTTCACTAAAGCTGGAGGCCAGGAGAGTGAGAAGTTCAACAAAACCAACCCCGAAATAAAAGTAGGCAACCCAATCAACCGGAAAATCATATCGCCAACCAGAAAAACGGGCGACTCCATTTGAGAGGGCATAGCCGAGATTGAATATAAGAGGTGTCAAACCGATCCAGGTGAAGCGACACCAAACTGCACCCAAACCTAATGCGATTATGGCAAGATAAAAAATTAGCAGGAGTTGGTTGTAAAAACTAAGATGCCCATCCCAGTTGGTCCAATAAATATTAATGGGTTCCTGAAATCCGTAAAATGGCTCAATGAGAGGCAGGGCCAGTAATCCATTTATTTCGGTGGCAAGAAAATGAGTGGAAATAAATTCCGCAACAAAACCAGGGTTTTGGAGAGCAAAGCTAAGTATTGAATTGGAAAGACTTTCGTTCGCAAGATCAAAATCAGTCGAGTTCAGGTTATCGGTAAATTTGTATTGGCTCGAAAGTAGCCCAAGCTGGCTGGGATCATCGAATGTGATCTTCCCGGTGATGTGGGTGTTGCGCGTCAGCCACGGAGACACACTGAGAGTCACACCAAAAAGGAAGATAAGACTTACTACTAACCACTCTTTCCATCGCGGCCAAAAGATGAGCAGAGCCAGGAGAACAATCAGGGGCAAAATTAGCATTGACTGGGTGCGCAGGATAAGTAGAAGCCCAAATATGCCACCTGCAATAAGAGGGGAAAGGGGCTGACGATTCCGTTTCTGAAGCCAGCGAATGACGAATAATGCGGCCAAGCTAAGGACAAAAGCGGTCGGGATATCCGTCAAAGTCATTTTTGAGTTGGAAACTCGCGTCTGTGAGGAAATAAGGAGATTCGTCCATTCCCGAAAAATAGTAAAGAGAGCCACGGTCACGCCTGCAGAACGACTATGGAGCGTATTCCCAAGAAAATAAAGGACTACCGGAAAGAGGGCAAGAATAAGGGTCTGTCCCAGAAAGATTAGACTATAGTCAAGCCCAAAGAGAGCATGCAACCCAGCCAGTAAAACGATATAAAGAGGGCGCGGAGGAATACTCGTAATAAATCCCTTCCCTAGCAAAAGTCCCTGTGCAAGATAATCATAAAAACCAGCATCAGAATAAGGAAGCGATTGTCCAAGCGGATAAGCAAAAGGACCGTAAAAGCTGTTCTTAAGAACATCCATCGGGACACTTTGCCAGATCACGACAGCAATACCCCAAAGCAATATGGCAAAGATTAAATCGGTTTTTTTAAGGTGGGGATCAATCTTCAAGCTAAGAAGTGATGTGAAAAAACCACCGAGTAAAGCCAAGCCAAACTGCCAACCCTGCAAAGCCACCCCTGGCTCAGCCCAATATGCTGCATCTGGGGTTAGCCCAATGCGAGTAATGGCAATAAACGCAAAAATAGCAAGTAAAATACCAAAGAAAATCCCGGCCGCTCGATTTATTTTTCTGTCTTTGAAAAACTTGGAGTCAAAACCATTGCGAAGAAAAAGCAACCAAATGGAAAGTTGTAAACCTAAAACAATGATCGTAATGGCAAGGGGCTTGGCTCGCTCGAAAAGAGGCAGGAAGCGTGTGGGATCATAGAAGCGCAATAAAAAGAGGCCAACGGATACTAGCAGCGCACTCAAGGCAGATAGACAGGTTAGCGTGTCAAAGGTTTTTGGATATTTCCCTGGGTCGAGGTATGTTTCCCTCCAAAGTGGCTTTCGCCAAGCAAGCACTCCCAGCCACGCAGAGATGAATACCATACTCAACAGTATTCCTGCCATAGATAAGCGCGAGATAGAAAGTCCCAGGAAGAAGCTGTTTGTTGGATCTGCGGGAATGCGCAGCAGCGTAAATAATGCATAGCCTCCTTCAAGTGAGGCTAGCAGAAAGAAAAAGAACCAGTATTTGAGCATTCCTTTTGGTGGCACAGCATTCTCTGAATTTAAAATGGGGCGCTCTTCGAAAAAAGCCTTTTTCTGATCAGCTTACATCTCAAAACTGAAAACCGCTGCGCGCGGGAATAATCTTATAGGAAAAATTGTCGATGAAGCCAAACAGCTTTTCTCTCAAAATTCCCCATTCATCAGAATCCAGCATCTGTTGAGCAGTGTCAGCATCCGTAGCGATCATCCCAACCTGAATTTGGGGATAATCGCCATAGAGTGTTGCCCATGCATCGAGAGGCTGAAATCCGAGCCGCTGTATGCCGGGGATCATTTCGCTGATAACAAACTCAAAATACTCTTGCTCATTATCTTGCGAAATATCCCAGGTCATTAAAATTTTGACTGCCACTAGATACTCCTATTTGCGCTGATAATCGAGGACAACAACGCGTGTCTCTTCCGGCAGGCTTCCGCTTGTGATCTTGATCGAGGCTTCGGGATCCACCGTTCCCAACCCCATCTCCTTGATGAATTTCTCCAATGGATCAAGGGATAATTTTGCATCAGGAGTCGCATAATGCATTGGGATGACGATATTCGGTTCCAAAACGCTGACCACCTCCGCTGCTTTGGCTGCACTCATCCCCCCCCCCGCTCCAACCGGAACAAGGGCTATATTAACCGTCCCTAACGCATCCACTTGTGAGCGACGGGGGATTTCTCGTAAATCGCCAAGGTGGGCTATAGTGAGGCCACTATAATCAAAAACATACAGGGTATTACGAGGTTGATCATCATCGTTTTTGCTGCGTCCATTTGTTTGTACGCCGGTAATAAATACGCCGCCAATTTCGTATTCTCCAGGGCCATCAATGATATGAGAATAACCTTTCACTGCCGCAATAAAATTATGCCCCGGCGCATCGTGGCTGGCGGTCACGATATCCGCCTTGAGCTTTAATTCTCCATAACCCACGACCTTATGGTCGAAGGGATCGGTCACTACAGAGGCCAATCCGCGCTCTGTTAGTCTAAAACAAGATTGTCCGTACCAAATGATTTCCATATAGATCCTCCGCCCCATATTATACCCGCAAGAGGCGTGTACGAGAGTATAATTCTTCAATTAATTAAGGAACCGCATGTCAAAAGAAAAAGTCTTTCCTTATCTTGAAGTTCTTTTTGCCGTCGTCGTCTGGGGTGCCTCCTTCATCGCGACCAAGATCGGGGTAAAAGAAGTCACGCCAATCACAATCGTCTGGCTGCGCTTTGGGATGGGCGTCATGATTCTAGGTGTCGCAGTTGCCGCGAGAAAGGAATTTGCCTGGCCTGCCAAAAATGAGTGGGCTTATTTTGCATTGCTCGGATTTCTCGGCATTACCTGGCATCAATGGCTGCAATCGACAGGGTTGGTCACTGCGCAGGCCACCACAACCGCGTGGATCGTTGCCACCACTCCGATCTTCATGGCCTTACTTGCCTGGCTGGTATTAAAAGAAAAATTAACCTGGGGACAAAGTGCCGGGATCGCGCTCGCGGCTTTGGGCGTGCTTCTGGTCGTCAGCAACGGTGATCTAAGCGGCATTTCCGTCGGCAACTTCGGCACCCCCGGTGATATTCTGATCCTGATCAGTGCACTAAACTGGGCCATTTTTTCCACGCTCTCACGACGTGGGCTTCAAAAACATCCCGCCGCAAGGATGATGTTTTATGTGATGACCTTCGGCTGGATATTTTCATCAGTCGCCTTTTTCACCGGTGGCAATCTCAGCCAAATCCCGAAACTAAGCTTTGATGGCTGGATGGCTGTCGCCTTTCTGGGCATCTTCTGCTCCGGGCTGGCCTATATCGCCTGGTATGATGCCTTACAAGCCATCCCTGCCTCACAGGTGGGGGCCTTTCTTTACCTTGAACCGCTCGTCGCCGTTTTAGTCGCAGCAGTCATTCTTACTGATGAACCTATCACCTGGGTCTCCCTCGTTGGAGGCTCCATCATCTTATTGGGTGTTTATCTGGTCAATCGAATTCCCCCAAAGGAATAAACTCCCTAATCGCAAAAACAACCTAAAATGCAGATATTCTTTGATGGGATAGTCATAGCTGGAAGATATTGGGAAGAAATTCTATTATTCATGGTGCCAGTCCTTGGTTTTGGGGGGCTGATTACAAGTATTCTTTCACGAGAAAAGAGAATAGATTGGCTGCTTTTCCCAATGAGCCTGCCATTGGGAACAATCATATTGGCTCTCCTTTCTTTTGCTTTATTTTCCCTGGCTCGCGTATGGCCCAATATATTGCATTTAGGTAGTTGGATCCTGTTTGTCCTGGGTCTAGGCGCACTTTTTCTGCATGGACGACATGGGCAAGACTGGCGCTCACATATTCTGTACATCATGGGATTTAGCGTGCTTCTGATCATCCGCCTGGCTTTTCTCAAAGATATGCAGTTACCACCCTATAGTGATTCTCCTGAACATTATTTGATCGTTCAGCATTTTCTATCGCCGACCCTGGAGGGGAATTCTTTTTACGCTATCGCAGGCCCATATTATCACTTTGGTTTTCACAGTTTGGCAACATGGCTCACCGTCATTCGGGGGTTTGACTCACCTTTACTTTTGGCTCTGCTCGGGCAAATATTCCTCGTAGTTTTGCCTTTCTCCGTTTTTGCGCTAGTCGGTGGCATCACACAAAACAATACCTCAGCATGGATTGCCCTCCTTCTAAGCGGATTCGGTTGGCAGATGCCAGCATTTGCGGCCAATTGGGGGAAATACCCGGCAATCGTGGGGATGGCAGTATTCCCTGGTGTTCTGGTGGCAATTTATTTGTTTTGGCAAAATAAGAATTTGAAAAATACAACCCTTATCGTTGGCTTATTCTTCGTAGTCGGCGCTGTTTTTTTACATTCGCGTATTCTGGTTAGTTTTGTCCTGGCATTTCTTTCATTTTATCTTGCACTTCAGTTCACAGATTTTCTGATGACAAAAGGAAAGACAATAAAAATAGTTTTATGGGCCATAAGCATCCTCCTCGCATTTTGGATGCACTGGACTACTTTCTTTCAAGTGTATTACAGCAATTATTTTGTGGTGCTAATAATCATCGCCATCTTTATCCCCTTCGCTTTTCGATCATTTCCAATTTTGTCACTGGCAGCATTCTTATATTTATTCGGAATAGGGTTTGCATCAAAAATTACTTTACCTCCATTTTTACAGGGCTATAGCTATCGCTTGCTTGATCGCACTTTTCTACAAATCGCACTCTTTTTACCATTATCCATGTTGGGAGCTTTGGGTCTTTCTGGATTTATCAAGGCCTTCACAGGGCAGAGCCATGTGAAACGAGGGGCAATCACAGTAATCTTCCTGATATTCGCCTGGAATGCGACACAACTCTCATATTATCCTGACCCATGCTGCGGTTATGTCAGGAATAGGGACCTAGCCGCATATGACTGGATCAAATTAAACCTCCCGAGCGATGCGACGTTAATCATCCCCGGATTACGGGTCAGCGACCGGTTAATTGGCACCGATGCGGGGATCTGGATTCAACCTTTAACAGGACGAGAGACAAAAAAACGTCCCTTCGATATCAGTTTGTTTGCCCCCGATGTAGTCAACGATTTTTGCCTGTTTAATTCCCCCTATATCTATGTTGGTGGGCGTCAGTTCAGCTTTAACTCTTCTGAACCAGAATTGTCCAATCGTTATAAGGAGTTGTTTTCGCAAGGGAAAACAAGTATTTATCAGATTGACTGTGCTTCGCATTAAGTTATATTGATATTTTTATGTAGGTCACATACCCAATCAGCCTATTGAAATTCGCTCACAAAAACGCTAGAATAGAATAAGTCGCCAACAAAACGGAGGAGAAAATGAAAAACAAACTATTTACATTCTTATTCGGTATTTTCTTGCTTATTATTTTAAGTAGCTGTGGGCCCCCGACACCACCTGCTCCGACTCCATTACCGTGGGTTGCCTGCCCTCCTGGAGAGTTGGTCGCCCCACAACTCACAACTCCATATAGCTGGAGTACAGTATCTGATACGACCCCTTATCTGTCAGTCTCTTACACAGCGATTACCTATCCATATCCATCGCCATCTCCTGCCTATGATTGCTTTGCGCAACAAATTCACTTTTATTTATCCACTGGCATGGATTTCACAGATGAGATTGGCGGGATATCCAATAATTATTCCTGGGAAACAACTTCAACACTACAAGCCGGAAAAATGTATCGCTGGTCCGCTGCTGCCATTAGTGGCGGTAGCGAAGGCCCGGTATCCTCTGACCAATATTTCTTTGTTGGCCCGGTATGTGCCCAGTCTGAATTGATCCCACCAATTCAACTTGGTCCTTCAGATGGAGCAACTGTTCAGGAACTACGCCCCGTGCTAGCGTGGCAGAATCCGCTACCCTGTCATCCCAGCCATTATTGGGTGGATCTTTCTACTGATCCTTTTTTCCCAACTGTTGCAAATGGTGGTCAATCAATAGGCCCAATGACTACCTTTGAGCCAAGTTCTGATTTGGAAAACTGTGAAACATATTACTGGCGCGTCAAAGCCAGAACAGCAAGTGGGAGCGGCCCCTTTTCACCAACATGGTCTTTTCTCGTGAACACACCAGGAACATTCTGTCCCATCGAATTAATCATTCCTGAATTTATAGAGACAGTTCCCCCGGGCCCTCCAGATTTCCTGGGTATCAAGAACGCCAACTGCCGGAATAATCCATGGATCGGTGGCAATGAGGTTGGTATGCTGGCAATGGGTCAAACTGCTACGCTAATGGGGGTAAGTCAGGATCGTTTTTGGGGCTTTTTCAAACTATTGAACAGCCGAGAGTGTTGGGTGGTTTTAACCGCAGTCGAGATGCAGCCACCGGGTTCAGTTTTTGACCCTTCACTCTTCCCATTAATTGCCCATGACCCAATACCGGAACCGGAACCTGAGGCCCCTGCCCCAGCGGCACCACCCCCAGCGTCATCTTGCTCCACGCTTACTGACTTGAAATCCTGTGTATCGAATACTGCCTGCTCCTGGGATAGAGTCAAAAGCGTATGCCATGATAAATAAGCATCAAGAGAGTAATTGACCATATAAGCCTCCTACCCGTAAACAGGTAGGAGGCTTGTTTTTAAACTAGACCCAAAAAGTGGGGAATATTAACCGTAAAGCTATAGCTAATAAAAGCCCCATCATAAATCTGAGCCCAATGGCACGATTATTAGCAAAGGCTAGCGGTGCGAAATAAAGCGGCCAGCCAGCCTCTCCATCCGATAAATCGGTGAGCCTTCTGCAGGCTTGTCTTAAATATGCAACGTATATCCCATAAAAGTTCGGGATAGCCAATAAAAAAAGTAGCTCTATAACAAGGATTGAGGGTTGATCTTTTTGCCAATAACAATTTTTATATCGTAGGGAGTGCCTAAATCAGTGGGTACTGTCTTCGCGAGGCGGCTTGTAGCCCGACTTGGCGATCTCCAACCCGGAGAGGGAGACTGCTTCGCGAAAAGATGCTCGCAGTGACGACCAAGTTTTTACTCATCAAATTCGACACTCCCTATCTTACAGAGTACAATAAAAATACAACTATGTGATATATTTCACATGATTATCCAAAGGAATGCTAACGCCCCTCCTTCCGCTGAGGGGTGGCTGCAAACTAAACTCTAAGTTGGAGATTTTTAGGTGACCCACTTATATCGTTCCAGAATCCAAGATACTGATGTAAAAAATTCGCTGTGTCAGACAGGAATTCTCGGAGCAATTCCGCAATCCATACTTTACGGCACAAGGATTATTTTATGTTTGGGATTTATCACAATCGTCGTACTGGGGTCATTCTTTTTACTTCCTGCAAACCTACACTATCATGTCACTGAAAGATTTATTTTTACGGGTGCTGATGAAGATGCGTGGGTTTATTTTGGGCTGATACTTCCAAAAAGTGGGCCCTATCAATCAGTTGAGAATGTAGAGATATTTTGGAATGGAATACAACAAAAAGAAGATTATGGATTTGTAGATATTATTAAATTTGCTGGAGAGAAAAGTGGGCAGGAAGACCTTGTAGTAGTGATCAAATATGATGTAAAGTTACCACAGGGATATATTTCCTGGACTGCTCCAGTTGAAAGTTTCCAACGACTCCCGCAGACTGGCATAGAATCTGATAGCCCACCCTTACAAGAGCAAGCTTCACTCTTGGTGAATGGGATAACTGACAAGGATGTTTACAAGATCTATTCATTTACAGCCGATCATTTGTCCTATGCAGAGGAAGATGAGGATTGCGGTTGTGCCAATGAATCTGCTCTGAGAGCCTATGAAACTCGTTCATGTGTGTGCACAGGCTTTGCACGTCTGATGACTGCCCTTTGTAGAGCATCATCCATACCCTCACAAATGATGATTGGGATAGTGTTTCCTCCGCCC
>JACKQG010001125.1_pt1 | contig 37511 bp, 33 predicted proteins | sample 8237621 | NCBI WGS metagenome assembly JACKQG01 (sample SAMN15677084, study PRJNA649215) | marine metagenome | biome: marine; feature: Black Sea; material: saline water; isolation source: suspended particulate matter (SPM) from the Black Sea western gyre | collected 2013-06-09/2013-06-10 | depth... | reverse complement strand
GATCAATTCGGGCAGGTTGAATCCGCAACCATTATAAAAGACAAGTATAGTGGTCAATCAAAAGGATTTGGATTCGTGGAGATGGCCTCTAAAGCTGAAGGGCAGTCTGCAATCGATGGCCTAAATGGCAAAGAGCTAAAAGGAAGAGCGCTTAACGTGAATGAGGCTCGCCCTCGCACCGAAAGTCGCGGTAGTAGAGGAGGATACGGCGGTGGCAAAGGAGGACAAGGTGGTAGTAGAGGAGGATACGGCGGTGGCAGAGGAGGACAAGGGCGTGACAGATGAGGACAAGGATGTGGCAGATGAGGACAAAAGGGTGGTCGTAGCTTTTAATCATCGACATTCAACATATATAACTATGATCATATAAAATTTCGCGGAATATTGGGGACGCGCGGAATATTGGGGACGGGTATTGATATAAGGGAACAATAAATAATACCGCGAAGGGGCTGTGACCATTTTCCCCAAATCGGGGCTGTAGCTTATCTCGCGCCCGGTGTTGAATTCGTGCGCTATTATTTTGACCCCGACTTGCACAAAGCGTTGCGGCTTAAATCCGTCGAAACCTCTCGATCCGTATCTGGAACGTAGGTGGAACGTAGGGGACGTTGGTGAAAAGTTGAAATGTTTATGTGATCAGGAGAAATCTTGTCAATCTTTCACCAACATCCCTAAAACACAACACTTTCCTATTCCTATGTTTCAGAGTATCAGGCTTAATATTCAAAACTTTACATTAGTGTCCACTTAAGAATCGAATAAATTAGTACAAACTTTGCTTATCAAAACCCACTATGGTTTATAAACTCTGAATCTTTATTTGACTCTAAAGTAGAGCAAAATAGCACCCTTGAGTCTTCTTTGACAGTAAAAAAGGGTTTTATTTTTATCCCGTCAAAAGACGACGAAATGATAATTCCAGAAGAAAATTTTTACGAATTGGTAATTGCCTTCCCAGAGGAGCCAGTTATTGATTATAAAAAAACCTTCGTTCAATTGAAAGAAGTAAACTCTGGGGAAAATAGAAAATGTTGGATAACAAGCAAATTGCCCACAGAAGAGAATTTTATCAATAAACTACTTAAAAGCAGATGGTTCATCTCGTTCATTTTGTTGTTAGCAATCTTTGGCTTTTGGAAATTCGGTTCATTTATATACTACTTTTTTAAACCATCCAAATATGGTTATGCTAACCTAAAATTGAACCCCTAAACGGACAAACGACAATCAAAAATTGATCCCCTTGAAGCAAGCCTTTGGTATAGAGGAATGGTTTTTACCAATCCAAAAACCGGAGGGAAAAAGGAGAATGCTCAAGGTGGATTAATTTGACTATATTCGAACAAGGCATCGAATTTATGGAAAGAAGATCAAACAGATTGCAAGAAAGACCGGTCATTCGGCAAGTGTCATTCGAGAAATACAATTTAAAAAGTATTGCGTGCCGAATACAGCGGATACAAATTCAGGGTTATGCAGCTATATCCGATATTGGGTCCCTATCTTAAGATCATTGTCATGAAAGGCTTTTAGAACACTTTTGTTATGGGGTACACCTAAAAAAATAAGGAAGCAGTGAAATATTGCTATCGGGCTTTTTCCCAACAATCGGTGATGAGTGGAACGGTAACAGGCGGATAGCCCTTCGAGAATTTCTTCGTTTATCCAGCAACCTTTTTTGAATATCTGGTATTCTTGGGGAGCATTGATAATTTTTTCAATTGCTTTTTGAGCCCAGTAATCGGAAGTATGGGACTGAACATACCCCAGCATTCCTCCTTCGCTGACTTCCTGGCCGTAATCACCCGTTAAAAACTGCCCTAAACCTTCCACCCCAAGATACTTGCCAATTGGGTGCGTACCCGCAGAAAGGCGCTTGGCTTCGAAGGGGAAGTGAGGGCGGACACCATACTGAGTTCGTATAAATACAATGTCCAATCTTTTGCGCCGCTTCCCTTTGCGTCCTTTTACATTAACACGATACTCTTCATGAACATAGAAGTGCGATACCCATTTAGGTAAAGTACGGTCTTCGAGCATAAAATTAATTTCTTTTGCGAACTCGCCGGTAATATCTTCTTCTTCCGCAGCCTGGTACTCAGAAGCGTTAAGACGGTCATATCCCCACTTCAGCAGTTGGAATACCTGCTTTCGAAATACGCGGCGGTAGTCTTCCGTATCATCGCCCGTAGAGGCTTGTCTTTGCAGATCATTATCGGTAACCATCAGCTATTGGCTCCGCTAAACGTGAGTTTTTCAGCGATGAATTCATCCGCATCTAACAAGGCTTGACTTTTTAACCAGCATAGCCGTTGGCGTGGTTTAACAAAGTACGTTGTACGTCCTTCATAAATTTTGAGGTTGTGGTTAAAATAAATCCATTGGCCTTGTTTGCTTAATAGATTTGATCTAAGCTTTTCAAATTCCGCCTTGGTTTTTTGATCTTCAACCTTTAAAGTAATTGCAGGTCCGGCGGGAGGAGTATGAGGGTGCTCCACTTTTACTATGGCTAATTCATGGTCATAGAACACTGTTACTCGGTGCTGGTCTTTTACATCGGCATCTAAAAAGTTGTCGAGTTCCGCCTTTAAGACCTTGGCATATCTATTAATCTCATCTTTATTTGCGGGATTGATCGCCTCTCTTGCAAGCTTACCTTCATTCAGTTTCTTCCGAATAAGCAACAAATCTTCAATGACCCACCTTTCGGTTCTATTAATTCCGAGCAGTGTATAAACGAAGTCGTTTAACTGTTCTTTCAAACGCGAAGGATCCGGTGGTTTTTCGGAACCATCGAATAGCGGTTCTTTAGGTGCCGAAAAATATTTCAAAGATGCTTCGGCCAATTCGTCATAAAGGCGAGCCCAGTCGGACAGTCCTTTGTCTGACAGGTTATCGAGCGGAATCGGAAGCTTCTCTAGATCAGTTTTGTCCGGCCGGTCCCGTTCGATCCCCCAGAAGGTTGAAGATAAAAATTGTTGGTAAACTGCAAAGTCCGAGTTCAGGTAAAGTGCCAGCGCCTTCAAGAGGTCCACCTGCGAAGTCTTTCCGGCAATACCGATTTGTCTGGGCGGAACCACAAAAAACTCATTTGAAAATACGGCAAACTTTCTGGCAGCATGAACGATTATGTGGGGCGGATAGCAGATCTGTAGCGGAATTTTTCCTCCCCTTTTGCGTACCCATGCTCGATCTGAATCAATACGCCTTAAGGCTTGTTCGGGGAAAGCAAAAATATCATCATATCCGCTAAGCACGGTGATATCGAGTTCTTTTTTCCCTTCTATTTCAGGAAGATATTCAACTGGCTCATCAGTTTCTTTGGTGCGAAGCTCAAGTCCAGGATGAATTTTCAACCCATGTTTCTTTTTAAATTCCGAAAGTGGGGGAAAGCGCCTATCCAAAGAATTCAAAAGGAACCGATCGCGCGATGAACCCCACATCGCAAGTTTCCATGGCTGGCTGCTGCCTGTAGCAGCTTCGGCCGGAAGTATCTCCCGTATTTCATTCGCGTTTACGATAACGGTCCACAGCATTCCGCGTTTTCGCCTATTTGCCTCATAACGCGCCAACTGATTCACGGCAAATGGTGCATACGTGATAATACGAGAGACTGAATCGCCATTTTTCTGCAAACAAGAATAGAAGAAAGCCGCGGCGGGGTTTTTAGCACCTTGAAATAAGAGGTGCCGTAGATTGGCGAAATTCACTACGCACCAAACGTTCAACGTACTGAAAAAGCTTTTTCTGAATTTCTCGGCGTTTGTCTTAAACAGTGTGCCAGCAGGCAGTAAAAGGCCGACCAACCCTTGTTCTGAAAGATGTTGGCTTGCTTCCCAGGCAAAAGCTTCGGCCAGTTGATTGCCGCTGACGGGAAAGCGGTTTTTATTCCTCTTGATCCACGCTAAAGCAGCTTTATCGCCCTTTTCCAATTTTTTAGGGTTCAGCTGCTTCCATGGCGGGTTGCCAATTATCCAATCGTACCCTTCTTTGGGTTTTTCTATCTGCCAGATAGACTTAGGGTCAAAAAAACCTTCCTCGCAGCAGAAAATATTCTGGTCTCGCAGTGAGGGCAATACAAAATTGCTGTAGGCTGGTTTCTCCAAATCTGGGGGGTCAACGTAATCAAGTAATGTTAGAGTTAGGCTGAGTTCAGTAACTCCGCACGCATCTTCATCTACATCTATTCCATAGATGTGATTAGTCAACAGCTCCCGCAAGTCAAACGGCGAAAGGTGTTTCTCAGGCGACTGTTCAACCTCACGTTCTATAAGTCTCCGATAACACCGGACAAGAAATGCTCCCGATCCACATGCTGGATCGCAAACCCTCATTCCTTTACGCAAAGGTACCTTTGCATCAAGCTCGTCTAAGATAAAGTTAACCAGATGTATAGGGGTGTAATACGCGCCCTGTCCACGGCCTTTTCCTTCAGCGTGTAAAAACTGCTGGTAAACCATGGACAAAGTTTCTATCGGGATTTGTTGAAAATCATAGGCCTTGAAATCCAAATGCATCTGTCTGGTTTTCGGATCGTCTCCTGCAAAGGTTCCGGCAACCATTTGTATGTGCTCCAAACTGGGCGATCCAATCCCCTCTTCAGAAATTGGGAATAGTGTGCCGTTTAGCCAATCATCGAGCCTCTCGATAACGTTAAGAAATCCGACCAAAGTGGCGTTTCGACTGAATACGGTGTTTTTTTCAATCTTCCATTGGGAAAATTTGCGGTCTGAAAGAATATCACGATCTTTCAGATAATGAAGAAAAACATACTTGCCGATAAGCGCATGGGCGGCGTTTCTCGGCAGGTTATGTTTTTGCAGCCAATCGCTAAGGCTTTTGAGGCTTTTCAGCAATTTTGTATCAACACGCTTCTCCTGGGTGACAACCTCACTCCATTTCTGCCATATTGCTCCACTATCAATAGCGCTGGCTTTTAGCTCCGACAGATTCGACAATACTGCATTTGCCGTTTTCGCTACTACTAAAATACTCTGGTCCTTCTTTTCTGCGACTCGGGGATTGTAATTGAAGCTGGGATATAGGCGAAAAGTTTTAGGCGTCTCAACTAAGAGGAACGGAACGATATTTTGATTCCAGACCAATTTGTGGAATTCAGCCGCATCTGCCTCAGAATTTGCCTTACAGACATAAATAATAGGAAGGAGGTTTTGGCATAAAGGTATGTTTGAGTCGTTTCCCTGCAACGTATAAACGCCATCCAAACCGCATTTTTCTTTGGCCAAGCGGAAAGCATGCGAATAGGCAGGATGTGCATTAAGACGGGAACCGGTGAGATAATATGATGACTCGGAGTATTCGAGGCAATTCAGTAAGTCCTGCATATTCATCAACCGGGTTCCTTAATTGATTATCGGAGCTTACCACTACTGCAAACAGGTATTATAAAATATCTTGGGTGTCAAGCAAATAACGACCACAATATATTGTTAAGCTCCTGTGAAATTAACTGAAATAACACAGCTTCTTTAATAGATTGTTTCTACATAATGGGCCATATCGACATTTTCGTTGAAATCCCGACGGTTCCCCATAAGGATTTAATAAGAGCATTGCTTGAGAATTTCAATCATTATAATCCAAAAACGACCGTTGCCAGGATCGACATGATTAAAACCAGTGCCATGAAAATACAATCTAGAACTAAATCAACAAGTTGATTGAGCATAACAACCCCCGAAATTGACACAGCTACTGTTGAAAAATTCTTGAGCTTCTTCAACGGAATCGAATAATATCCAGTCCCTTTTAATGGTTCGACCGGCCGCTTTTCTTATTCTTTCGATTGTGGTACATCCGTGGTACTCAAAACAGTCCTGATAATCCGGATAAAAAGTATATCTTGTCATTTTCTTTGCCCTCCCAAAGACTCGTTCCTTTTGTTACGTTATTTAACCTGTTGTGTTAATAAATATGCCTAAAAGTTTATATTAATTAACATTAAAGGCAAAAAAAACTACCTTATCTTAATTCTCTGCAAATCCAGATGACCTTTCCAATCATACGAACGCTGTTGATTTCATCATTCTGGAGATAAATCGGAGCGTAATCCTTATTGTCGCTCAGCAAAACCAGTTTGTTGGGGTGTTTTTCCAGCCGTTTGACCATGATCGTATCATCAATACCGACGGCATAGATGGCACCTGCTATGATATCTTTCTGGGATTCGTCTATCAAAATGGTATCTCCGTCTTTCATTTCAGGTTCCATACTGTTTCCGAAAATGTCCATCAGCACCATCTTGTTCTGGTTGCCCTTGGTTGACAGCCAGTCCTTCCGGAAGGCGTAGTACCCTTTAACCTCCGAGCCCACTTCAAACGAGCCTCCGCCCGCGCTCAGCCTGGCTTTTACTTTGGGTATATTTTTGAAGATGGGATCATCGGAAGCAGATTGTTTTACAAATGTTCGACCGGACCCCGTTTCAATCCAGTCGGGATTTAAACCAAAGGTTTTATATAGCTGCAATATCCATTTGCCCGGGATGGAGTCCTTTTTCCTGGCCTGGGTAATTGCCGACCGATTTATTTTTAGGGCGGAAGCCAGTTCGGTTTGCGATGTGATCCCGGTGGATTCAAAAACCCTTTTTAGAAAGGCGTCGAATCTTGTCGTAGACATATCTTTTGCCTTATTTAGATACGTTGAATTTTGATGTTTAACTTAATAAACACAAATTTATATATATTGCAACATATTTTTTAAGAAAAATTAAAAAAATCTATATCTAATTCTGCGCAACAAAGACAACCGCTGCGAAACTGACGGCCGATTGCGTCGGCCGTTCATGGTGGTACCGATGATTGATGATCTCTCCATGGCAGGCAGGCAAGACTTCAAGCATAGCGGCCATGGCCGGAAACCCGCAGACATTGAATCGATCCTCTACACGTATGGATTCTTCCCAGAAACGCTCGGCTTCAATTTGATATTTGGCTTTGTTAAATTTTTCGGAATCGAGCATGAAGGCGTCGTCCAGCTTTTTCAAAAGATCACTCACTTCGTCTGCTCCTACAATAACACCGCCTCTTTGCCGCATGAGTTCCATCTGCAAGTCCCTGATGGTTTTGGTTCCGTCCAGAAGCGCCATGATTTGAAACAGATGCGGGGCTACCCCCATGCCTTCTCGAACCAGCCCCAAGTGGTCCCGAATGAGGATGAGCTGCTGGTTGCCTTGCTGCACAGGGATAAATTCTAAATCTTTTCTGATGGCCGGGGCTTTATCGTCCATGCGTATCGTCCTTTTTCGACCTAAACTGAGCGTTTCAAATTTTAACTTAGGTTCGATATTTAATACTCGAAATGGCTTGAAGTTTTAATAGACACGTGCAATTCTCGAATGCTGATGAATTCGTAAAAAACCAAATTCATCACGGGTTAGGTTTTAAGTTTTAGGTACTGTTATCAGCAATAACCAGAGGAAATCGCAAGATGATACTTGAATATAAGGGTCATGTGCCCAAAATTGGGAAAAATGTTTTTATAGCGCCGACGGCTGTCGTTATCGGAGATGTTGTCTTAAAGGACGGTGCAAGTATCTGGTACGGCGCCGTTATCAGGGGCGACAGGGACGCGATCATCATAGGACAAAACTCCAATATTCAGGACAACTGCACCGTCCATAGCGACATTGGGAAGCCTGTGCTGATTGGAGATCATGTGACTGTCGGGCACAACGCCGTGATTCACGCCTGCACCATCGAAGACAACTGTCTTGTCGGTATCAGTGCCGCGGTGCTTACCGATGCATACATAAAAACCGGCTCCATTGTTGCCGCCGGTTCGGTGGTTGTCCAGGGACAGGTCGTCGGGCCCTATCATCTTGTCACGGGGATTCCGGCGTCACTAAAGAAAAAGTTGTCTGAAGAAACATCCGAAAGAAACAGGCAAACTGCTATAAGTTACCTGGAGGTTGCCCGTGACCATATTACGATCAATAAATAATTCCGGTCGAATCCGTCTGAAAAATTTTCGTGAAATATTGGGGTCAGAGCCGGTAGTCTCCCTTCATCGTCAGGATGAATTCGTTTGATTTTTTCCCTGCCGTGACCTTGAACGTGCCTTCTCCGTTGATTCCGGCCAGTTTACCGGTACCCTTGTAAGTTTTCCATGTGCCGGTCGTTACCTTGCTGTCTCCGTCACGCTGGCCTTCAAAACGACTGTAGACCGAACCGTACTGAAAGTTGGTGACGGCATAACCCTGCATCGGACCCGAGCCTGCAATGCGGTCGTGGAAATTGACACTGCGCCGGGACACAAACTCCCCGGCGATGCCCACCTCATAGTGCAGTGGTTCCCCCTCCATTTCAACGAGCATCAACGAATGGTCAGGCTCATCATGGACATAAAGGGCTTCCCTGCGGGTCACGCGGAGTTTATATGTCGCTTTTCGTATCATCGTATTCCCCTTTTCAAATGAAAGAGAAGAACCTTTCGCCAATTAGCGGCGTAGCCACGTTTCATAAAATCTTAACACGATTTTATTCCGAATGACAAAAATGTAAACAGCTGTTTCGGTATTGTCAACTTTGAAGTGCACGTAACAGGTTCACCTAAATTGAGCGATTTTCAAGTTTGCCGCAGATACAAGGAAGGGGCCGTTCCGCTATAGTCAACTATGCGGTACGGCATCTGACGCCGTAGATGCGGTAAAATTGAAAATCCCGCAGGGTTATAAATTTTGGGAATTAACCATTCCCAAAATTTATAACGCTCAGTTTAGGTTCAATAGCTTCCCAATATTTTCAGGTAGTCGGTCTTGTCTTTAATCATATCCAGTATCGGCTTGAATTTTTCTGATTCAGCATCGGCCTCAACGTCCACATAAAACATGTACTCCCATGGTTTCCCATGGATGGGCCGTGATTCCAGCTTCACCAGGTTGATTCCTTGGTCGGCATATATTTTCAAAACTTCCAAGAGGGCCCCCGGCCGGTTTCCCGTTGAAAATATAATCGACGATTTGCTGCGGGGGCCTTTTTCGAGCTGTTCGGCACTGATAACCACAAAGCGCGTGTAGTTTCGCGGGTTGGTCTCGATGCCTTCTTCGATAACCTCCATGCCGTAAATATCAGCGGCTTCTTTGCCGGCAATGGCGGCATCGGTCAGAGCCCCTGTCTTGCTGATCGCCTTTACCGCTCCGGCGGTGTCTTTGACCGGCACCAGTTCCCAGTCCTCATGGCGCTCAAGAAACTGGCGGCACTGCTGAAACGCCATCGGTGGGGACAGGACCCGCTTAATGTTTTCAACCCCGGCCCCGGGATTGCCGATCAAATAGTGGATGATACGCAGGGTGATTTCACCGATAATTCTCAAATCGTACTCCAAAAGCAGATCATAGTTTTCATGGATACTGCCGGTCAGGGAATTTTCCACCGGTATAATGCCGAAATCCACTTCCCCATTTTTGACCGCTTCGAAAATCGTTTTGAATGAAGGTGCAGGTACCGCTGCCACCTGGTTTCCGAAATATTGTATGCAGGCCTTATGGCTGAATGTTCCGATTTCACCTAAAAATGCTGCCCGCTGTGTTCCCGTTCCATTGACTTTGCCCAGATGATAGACGGCTGCGGCTTTATCCAAATAATCAAAATCGAGTTGTTTGCCGATAACCGGGGCAATCACGTAAAGATCACGGGTCAGTTGGCCGAACTGCTTCGGATAAAGGCTTTGAGGTCCGTCGGAAAGGGCCTCGTCCGGGTTATGGTGCACCTCGATCATCAGGCCGTCGGCGCCGGCGGCAATAGCGGCCCGCGCCATGGGGCTGACCTTTTCGCGGATGCCGGTGGCATGGCTGGGATCGACGATAACCGGCAGATGGGTCAGATTTTTGAGCACCGGAATGGCCGACAAGTCCAAGGTATTGCGGGTATACGGCTCAAAGGTCCGGATGCCTCGTTCGCAAAGGATCACATTGTCATTTCCCTCTGCCAGGATATATTCGGCCGACATCAGCCACTCCTCGATGGTGGAGGAAAGCCCTCGCTTTAAAATCACCGGTTTTCCGAGGCGACCGACACACTTTAAAAGTTCAAAGTTTTGCATATTACGGGCCCCGATCTGAACAACATCGACATATTTCATCATCATATCGGCTTGAGCCGGTGAAGTGATTTCGGTTACGACTCTTAGCCCGGTCACCTCCCGAACCTCGGCCAGAATTTTGAGGCCCTCTTCTCCCAGCCCCTGGAACGAATAAGGGGAACTCCTTGGTTTAAAGGCGCCCCCGCGAAACAGGACCGCACCGTATCGGCGAACTTCCCGGGCAATGGTTAAGGCCTGCTCCCGGCTTTCAACCGCGCACGGTCCGGCGATAACCGCTATGCGCTCTCCACCCACCACCACATCGCCGATCTGAACACGGGTGTCGTCCGGATGCATTTGCCGGCTCACCAGTTTGAACGATGTCGAAATCGGTATCACCTTGGCAACACCTGGAATCGTTTCAAAAAAATTAATTCCCTGGGCGGTTTTACCGACTGCTCCGATGACATTCTGCCCGGCTTCCGTCATTTCCCGGACAATGCAGCCCTCCCTGAAGAGGATGCTGCGGATTTGGCTTTTTTGATCTCGAGTGATTCCCTTTTCTAATACGAGAATCATAATAAACCTCCTTTAGCTTTGTTCTTGGTGCTGGGCCGGCACCCATTAATTAAGGATTGCAATCTTGGCCAAAAAAGAAAGCCCCGAGAATGCATTTCCCGGGGCTTTAAAATATTAACCCCGGGCAGACCTGTTTGAAGTCCACCCGGGGTAGTTATCAGCGCTTGTTAAACAACCGGATGGACGCCTCTAAAACTAAAAAAGAAGCGCCCAAAAGTATCTGGCAATTGATGGTTATGTTCTGTAATTTTCATACGTTTCCTTTTAAAAAACTAAACACTCTCATACTCCGTTCTGGTGCGGGTGTCAAGCATTGTTTTTCATATAATTATTGCGATTTTTGCAGGCTGTGATAACAGATATGGGTATATTTAGATCCTCATCGAGTTAAAATTCGATGAGGCGTTACAAGTTATTCGTTAATGGTTATTTGTTTCCTGATATCAAAACCTAAAATAGATCTTACTGCTGCTTGCGTTATCAAAATAAGGAAAGGTGGGCAACGTGAAAACCCTGAAAATTGAAGGTCTTACCGGAGATTCAACCATACTGGTTGGCGAGCGCCTCCAAAATGTAAACGATTACATTCCTGTCGACAAAGCGGTAATTATTACGGATATCAACGTCGGACACCTTTATCGGCAAGATTTCCCGGCCTGTGACGTCATCACCATCGGAACCGGCGAGAAGATTAAGAATCTGGATACGGTGCGAACCATATATGCAAAGCTTGTGGATTTGGAGGCCGACCGTTCGTGCTTTATTGTCGGCATCGGTGGCGGGATTGTCTGCGATATCACCGGTTTTGCGGCCTCGACTTATCTGCGCGGCGTGCGCTTCGGATTTGTTTCCTCGACCCTGCTGTCTCAGGTTGACGCCAGCGTCGGGGGCAAAAACGGCGTCAATTTCGGCGGGTATAAAAACATGATCGGGGTGTTCAATCAACCCGAATTTGTTATCTGTGATGCAAATCTGCTGCACACGTTGCCCGCAAACGAAATATTATGTGGTATGGCCGAGATTGTCAAACACGCCGCCATTGCAGACGCCGGCCTGTTTAGCTATCTTGAAGAATATTATGACCAGGCGCTGGCGCTTGACAGTGAAGTGATTCAAAAGCTGGTATACGATTCGATCGTTATCAAGGCGGCGATTGTCAACAAAGACGAAACCGAGCAAGGCGAGCGCAGAAAACTGAATTTTGGTCATACCTTTGGTCATGCCTTTGAAAAAATCATTGGCGTTCCTCATGGCGAGGCGGTTGCTGCGGGTATGGTGATCGCTGCGATGATTTCCGTAAAAAGAGGCCATCTGGCGGCCGCAGAGGCCCAAAGGATTGAGGATCTTCTCAAAAAATTGAGACTTCCCACCGGGATTCAAGTGGAGAAAAATGCACTGATTGACGCCTTGCGCAAGGACAAAAAACGGCAGGGGGACCGCATCCACTTTGTGCTGCTGGATCAAATCGGTCGTGCCGTTGTGAATGAAATATCGATTGCGGAACTCGAAGCGGCGATAAACGATCTCTTTTAATTACTTTTTTTCTTCCATCTCGGCGATCTGCACCAGTTTGGGAAGTTCCAGTATCAGGGCCACCGTGCCGTCGCCCAGGATGGTGGCCATTTACGGGTTACGGGTCAATTTGCCGTATTCATTTAAAAAATGCAACTGTTTTTCTTTGCCGGTTCTTTGACAATTTTTATATTTTTGGTTGTTTGCTGATCCATATTAATGATAGGATGTATAATTAACCAGAATAGTTAAATATTAGGCTCCGAAACCCTTAGGATGTTCTCGCTTTTCGAAATTTGGTATGCAAGATTCGGGAAGGAAGATGGAAGCCTTTGAATGCAGAAATAAACAACAAGGGTATTCAATGGGAAGCTGCCGGGTCGAATTTAACGGAAAGCATGCCCCGGCCTGCCGGGTTACCCTGAAACAAGAAAATGGCCGGACGTATCGGCTGATTACCTCCATCCATCTTTCGCGTCCTGAAAACTACCTTTCCATGTATCAATCCGGGTGCAACTTTTCCTGCCGCAAATGTCATTCCTGGTATTTCAGCAAAATCAAAAACGGCAAATGGTATCGGCCGCAGGACATCCTGAAAGAAGCGATTGCCTATGATAGATCGGTTACCCTGGTGGAGCCCAGGGCTAAAGCGACCGCCTGGCATGCCCATGATACCTGCCGCTGCTGCGGACATTGTGTGGTTTACGGCCGGCGGTCGAGTGCCTGCCCCGGCATCCTGGCGCCGGAAGCGATCACCTTAAGCCCCCAGGGGTTCGGACCTGTGCGCAATATTGCGGCTTTTACCGGCGGAGATCTGGTCTGCTGCCCCGAATTCTATGCTGACTGTGCCCGGCTGATTCATGCCCATACCAATCTCTGGGTGTTGATTGAAACCAACGGCCACGGACTTACCCCGCAGAATCTTGACTATTTGCAGCAATCCGGGGTGGATGCCTTCTGGCTCGACATTAAAGCCTTTGACAAAGAAAAGCACAAGTGGCTGACCGGCTGCTCCAACAAAACCATATTGACCCTGCCTGAAGAGATCCTCCGGCGGGGCTTTGTACTGGAAGTTCTGTCACTTTATATTCCCGGTCTGGTAGAAGCCGATGAACTCGAAAACATCGCCGGACTGCTTGCGGCCGTCGACGGCGCCATTCCCTTTACTATTCTGGCATTTTTTCCGGAATACCGCATGAAGGATTTCAGAAGCCCCGATGTCCGGGAAATGGTGGAAGCCTATGAACGGGCCAAGGCCGCCGGACTGCAACATATACGCCTGGGGAACTTGGGCGTGTTTGCCCGCAGCCAAGCGGATCAGCAATATCTGGCAGAACGGGTCGATCAAGGCGCCTATTGATTAATCGAGTATTGAGCCGATTAGGGTTTTGGCTTTCTCTTTAGTGACCTGAAGTAAAGAATAAAAGTAAGCTTCTTACCAGTTCGGCCATAAAGCGAAAGTCTAATTTTTCCATGGTATCGGACGGCAGGTGATAGTGGGGATTGCGAAAAAAGGCCGTGTCCGTAATCATGACCGCCGAATACCCCTTATCCCAGAACGGTGCATGGTCGCTGAGTCTTACCGCGGGCAGAATATATCCGCTTAGGGGAACGGTCAGCTTGACCACCGGCAAATTGGGATTCTTACGGAAAGCCCGATAAAGCCTGCGGGTAAAGGGGCGGGAGCTGCCATTTCCTACCATACCGATATAGTTGCCTTCTTTGGGATAGCCGAAAAACATCAACGGAAACGGATATTCTTGGCAGCCGGGCTCCCGGCAGGTGTATCCCACCATCTCCAGGCAGATCATGCCGTCGATTTGTTCGTTGGTTTTCCGGGCGTTGGCGGCATACACCCTGCTTCCCATGTACCGGGTGCCGTAAACCGGAGGTTCCTCCAGGGCAAAGGAAACGAAGGTTACGGCAAGATTTAAGGATTCACGTCCTTTCAGCGCGGCCAATTCCCGGGCGGTCTCAAGCTGAACGGCAACGGCGCTGGCGTTGTCGTCGGCCCCGACCGTACCGGCCACGGAATCGTAGTGAGCCCCCAGGATAAACCGTTTTGATGGATTGGCTTTAAAAGCGACCTCCGCCACTATGTTGGCGACCGTAAAATTATGGAATCGATACGGTTGGCGCTGCATTGGCAGGCCGATCTTTTGATAAAATGTCTCGATGTAGGCGGCGGTGCGTTCAAGGTTTTTGGGCAAATAGACACTGCGCTCACCAATGGTTTTCGTGAGCTGCACAAGATGATCCTGAAGTCGCTGGGTGGTCTTTTCGATGTCGATCATGACGCCCTCCTGATCGGCGGAATGTACCGGGCGGACATGCTCAACCAATGCCGATAATTCCATCATTATCATAACCCCGGCGATTATCCAAACCTCCCGGCAATATTTCAAATCACCACCCGCTTCGCTTGAGGCACAGAGGGCACAGAGATCACTATTTTTTATCCAATCGAAAGACGGCGATCGGATAAAATAATCAGCACTTTCGAGCAAAAAACTATTTTTAGCAGATTGCTTTTCCCTGGCCGGTATCTCCCGGCCAGTAAAACTATTAATGCCCTCCGTGCTCTCTGTGTCTCCGTGGCAAAAATAAAGCCAATTTAATTTATAACCGTTAAAAGAATAGCGTTACAAATCAAAGATGGCAATTGAAAACCAAAACAACATCCTCTATAATCCATGCTATGGGAACATGCAATTACTGTGACGCAAGCGGCCGAACCATTTCAAACACCATCGGATTCTGCGCCGATTGTATCCGGATTCATTTTGATGCGGTCTGGCCCCAAATCAAAGCGGTTCACGACCGCAGCCGCACGGCCTATGGCCTGCCGACGGACCCTCCCCGTTCGGGAAATGGAATTTCTTGTGGTTTGTGCGTTCACAACTGCCGGATACCTGAAGGCAAGACCGGGTTCTGCGGCTTGCGGCGGGTGCAAAACGGCCGCCTTGGCGGCGGCCGGCCGCACGAGGGCAATCTTTACTTTTATTTTGATCCGCTGCCCACCAACTGTGTGGGTGATTTTGTCTGCCCGGCCGGTACCGGCTGCGGATATCCTCAGTATTCGGTCTCCAGGGGACCTGAAATCGGCTACCGCAATCTGGCGGTGTTTTACCATGCCTGTGCCTTTAACTGCCTCTACTGCCAGAACCATCAATTCAAACAGCGAACCTTTTCCAAAAAAACGATTTCAGCCAAAACGCTCGCGCAGGCTGCCGACAAAAAAACCACCTGCATCTGCTATTTCGGGGGCGACCCGACCCCCCAGATTCTGCATGCCATTAAAACGTCCCGCATCGCCATGAAAAACGCTAAAGAGGGTATCATGCGTATCTGTTGGGAAACCAACGGCAGCATGCAGGAACCTTACCTGTCGATGATAGCGGACCTGTCGCTGAGATCCGGAGGCCTGGTCAAGTTTGATCTGAAAGCCTGGAGCCAGGAAATCCACTATGCCCTGTGCGGGGTGACCAACGCCCAAACGCTTAAGAATTTCCAAACCCTGGCCCGCTTGGTCTACGAGCGGCCGCGGCCGCCCGTGCTGATCGCCAGCACCCTTCTGGTGCCGGGATACATCGATGAAAAAGAAGTTTTGCAAATCGCACGATTTATCGCCGATCTCAACCCCAAAATCCCATACAGCCTGCTGGCCTTTTACCCCCAGTTTTACCTCGACGATCTGCCTACTACCAGCCGGTCGCATGCCCTGCGCTGCCGGGAGGTTGCCTTGGACGCCGGCCTGAGTCAAGTTCACATCGGCAATATGCACTTGCTGGCGGAAGACTACTGAATCTTTTTTATTGATTTTATTTACCTTTTTGTTTAAGCATTGAAGGAATAAAATTGCTGGTTCATTTTCAATTCGCCGTAATGAACTTCGGCTATTAGGCCGTCTAATCTTATCCATCATTGAATCGTAATCCGAAAGGAGATCCAAAGCTTTCAGGGAGTTGTCATGGAACCAATATCAGAGGAATTAGTTGAAGAAACCTGGCAGGAGGTTGCTCTGTTTAGTGCGGCTCGGGCCGGCAAGGAGATGACCAAGGTTGGCAAGAACCAGGCAGACCTGCTTGCATTCATTTTCGAGTTAACAGAAGATCTCGACCAGCAAGTCAAAGAACTGGCCCTCTATATGTTCTTTGTTATTTACCAAACGTTCCAAAAAGGATACGGGAAAAAAATCAAAAGGATCACGGCTGACCAGATTATTGAGTGTTACGAAGATAACGAAAAGCTTGTAGAGAGCCTGGAAACGGCTCATGACAGGTTTTATGATAGGATAGCCAGGGTTCAGGTTTCCGCTCAACCGTATGTGCTAAAGTATGTGGTCGATACCCTTTTTGAGGCGCCGGAAGATGAGGACCCGGTATATCTTACTGAAGAAGATACTGGCTTTCTTTTTCTACTGCTGAAGACAGTTATCGATTTATTAAACAAAGAAACCGAGACCTTTGCATAACCCCCCTTTTTGCCCGATTTCTGCGTTCCCGATGGGCGGGATTTATCAACAGACTCAAATTTTTATCCACCTAAGGCGGATTAATCCTCGAAATACTCAATGTATGGATTCCTGGGTCAGCGGTCGAAAAAAATGTTTTTGCCGGATACTGAAAGCGGAATTCCCATGACAATATCCCAATCCACGATGTTCATTTCACGAGCAACAACACCCACACGGTACATGATGCGGTTGTCCACGTTCAGGATGCCGGCGGTCTTTACGGCCGAACCCAGGGCAATTCCCATATCCAGGAGCCTGAAAGCACACACCGGCCCCAAGAATTCCGCTGCTTTCTTTTCCTGGTGCAACAGGGCGTTACAATCCGTAAACCCGCAGGCGCCGCAGTTGATTCCCACCGGACTGGCATTCTTGAGCCCCACCAGCACGACGGCTTCCGACACGGCGACGTTTTTGGCATCCCGGTCAAAGTCTTTTTTCTGTGTTTTTTCGCCAAACCGCAGCATGGCTTCTGCAACCTGTTTGATGACTTTTCCCTGAAGTACTTTGGTCTGAACAAAATTTTCCCCCTTGCTTTTGGGGGCGGTAATGGCGGATATGGCCATCAACTGGGCTACGATATCAATACCATCCACAGTATCCCTCCTGTTTGTTTAAATTGCGAGATTTTGCCGGTCTAAACGGAATTATCCGCCGTTACTTCTTGCAAACCGAAGCTGACGGTATTATGATTAACACCCTGACAAGGTTTGGTTTGCCATGCAGCAACGTTTAGGGACAAACGATATCTTTTGCCGACATCGGGCTAAAGGAGCGATTATGAAACGATACATCTATATGCTTTTGTCATCAATTTTTGTCATTTATTCAGCGGGTTGTTCCACAAGCTATAAAGCCAAGCCGCTGCCTTTCAAAACACCGGCATCCTTTGAGAATGTTGTCAACATCGCCGGAGCCCAGATAGCGGCCAAGGCTTTTATTGAACAAAAAGAGACCCGAGAGGCTTTTGGATTTGATATCCTGGGCGCCGGCATGCTGCCGGTTCAGGTGGTGTTCGACAATCAGGGCCCCCATTCGTTGGAAATCGTTGCGCAGCAAACGTTTCTTGAAGATCAAAAGGGTAACCTCTGGCCGGTTTTAAGCAGCCAGACCGCCTATGAACGGGCTGCTAAGTACTCAAAGACTAAAGAGATTTTTAAAGAGGGGGCCTATAGCGGCTTTTTGGGAGCCGCTGCCGGGTCTCTGCTCGGAGCCGCCGTCGGTATTGTAACCGGTGAGAACGTCGCCGAAGCAGCCGGCAAGGGCGCAGCCGTGGGTGCCGCCGCCGGAGCCACCCTGGGCGGCGCCGGCGCCTATGCCTCAGATGATGCCCGCAGATCGATTACCAGCGACTTGCGGGAAAAGTCTCTTCAGAATAGAGCTATTGAACCCAAAGATCTTGCTTATGGATTTCTCTTTTTCCCCGGTGAAGCCGGTTCCGCCAAGCAGCTTCGTCTTCAGATCCAGGAAAAAGACACCAGCGTGGTTCATGTATTAAAGCTGAACTTTTAGATGGTTTCCATACTGATTGTATTGACATATGAGAAAGACGGCTTAATTTGTCTTTGTGCGCAGCGTGCTGCGACAGTAGCATTATTGTCCAAACGGTCTGCATGTAATTAAAATTCAAATATGTTGGAGAATAACCAATGGTCATTGAAACCAAGGAAGAAGTTCTGGAAAAGATTTTGTCTGAGAAAAAACCGCTTTGCCCCCACTGCGACCAGGAGATGAATCTGTGGGAAGTTCCCCCGTTTTCTTTCAGTGACGGACTCGGCTGGGGCACTCCTTACCTGTATATATGCTTTAACGATGAATGCTCTCTGTATGTTCGGGGGTGGGATGAAATCCAGGAAAACTATGCCCATAATGCTTCTTGTCGCTGCATGTGCTATCCTGGAACCCAGAAGTACGAGTGCATTCCCGTATTCAGCCCCATGGGAGGGCAGGGCCAGATCATTGACGACCAGGTACTGGCCGAGCAGGAAGCCTTGAAGCAGGCCACTAAAAGAGGGTTTGAGATTCTTACGGATGCCTATATAGCCAAAGACGGTATTACGGTGATGCGATTGCTCCTGGATGCAACCGAGCCGGCCCGCGTCAGGGCCAAGGCCGCTGAAATGATCGGCGACATCGGGTCGCTGGAAGCCATCGAGCCATTAAGAAGTATTAAGTTCGGAAACCAGATCATTCAGAACAATGTCGATCAGTCTATCGGCAAGATCCACGAGAGGCATTTTACCCGGGAATGCCCGTTCTGCGCTGAAATTATAAAGAAAAGATCCAATATCTGTAAACACTGCGGACAAGATGTGGCCGGCCGCTAGAATCCCTTATGCGCTCATTTTCAAAGCCTGTTCGGCGGCGGCGATCAGGCTTTGGGTTTTTACCTTTTTGGCGTCTATCCAAAGCCCTTCAAGATCATAGAATTTACGCACCGGTTCGTAAAAAACGTGAATAATCACATACCCGTAGTCGAGCAAAACCCAGTGCCCTTCTTTTTTTCCTTCCACACTCAGGGGCTTGAGTCCGTGCTTTTTAAGTTCAACCTGAATAAATTCCGCAATTGCGATAACTTGACGGTTTGAACGTCCGCTGCAAATGATGAAGACATCTGCAATTGAAGTTAATTTTCCGACGTCAAGGACTACCAGGCCGGTGGCTTTTTTCCCCAACGCCGCTTTAACAAAAAGATCCACCGATGGATCAAGATCGTTGTTCATATGTACAGTCCTTTGGTTTTTATATAAACTTCGACGTTTTCAGGCACCAGGGATTCGATACGACCCCCTTTTTTGACCAGCTCGCGAATCTGTGTTGATGATATATCCAGCGGCGATACATCAAGGATAAAGACCGGCTGCTTTTCGTTATGAACATAGCACGATTGTGAGGCGGAAAAACGGTAGGTATCAGCTATCTTCGATTTAAGCTGTTTTTCCAGGGTTGGCCACATCAAATCATTGCCATGGCGAGCAGCACCTGGACGCGACATGACGATAAAGGTTACCAGCCGAAAAAGTTCCGGGTAAGACTTCCAGGTATCTATTTCAAGGAAAGCATCCAGGCCCAGAATAAAGTGAAGCGCGGTCTTTTCCGGCAGAACTTGCAAAAGATACCGAACCGTATCGATGGTGTATGAAGGCCCGGAACGAGTCAACTCAACATCGGAAATCTTAACGGATTTCATCAGAACCGGATAATTTGAAATTCCCAGCCGGATCATCTGCATACGATCTTCGGCATCGGCCACGCCTTTCGGTTCTTTATGCGGCGGCAGGGCCGCTGGAATAAAATAAATTTGATCCAGATCAAACGCTGCTTGCACCTTCTGAATTGCTTGAAGGTGGCCTCGGTGAATCGGATTAAATGTGCCGCCAAACAGCCCGATGCGCTTCAACAAGTCCTCTCCGCGGTTATCACCAGATTGTCCCGGTGGATGACATCATCGTAAGGTTTGTGTCCCAGCCGCTGTTCGATCTGGCTCGATTTCAACCCCATAATTTTGCGGATATCGGTCGAGCTGTAGTTAACAAGGCCGATGCCCAGAGCTTCGCCGTCGTCTTTTCTAAATTCAACCGGCGCGCCGGCACTGAATTCGCCTTCCACGCCGACAATACCGCTTGGCAGCAGGCTCTTGCCTCTTTCCAGTAGTGCGGCGGCGGCCCCGGTGTCGATTCTAATAATTCCTTTGGGTTTCAGGGTAAAGGCAATCCAGCATTTGCGACTTTTCAACTTTTCTTTTTTGGGAACAAAATAAGTTCCGTGTTCTTTTCCGGAAAAAAGCCTTGTGAGGATATCAGGCCTTGTGCCGCAGGCGATCAGCATGGGAATGCCGGCCGCCGTCACTTTTCTGGCAGCCTTTATCTTGCTGAGCATTCCACCGGTCCCGAGTGCACCCGGAATGTTTCCGGCAACCTTTTCGATATCCTTGTTGATGGTGGGAATTACCGGAATCAGTTCGGCCTCGGGAAAAGTGCGGGGATCCTTGGTGTAAAGGCCGTCGATGTCCGTGAGATTCACTAAGATGTCGGCATCCATCAGCAGGGTAATCATGGCTGCCAGGTTGTCATTGTCGCCAAATTGAATCTCTTCGATCATCACGGTGTCATTTTCATTGATGATCGGGACGACTTGCCATGAAAGCAGGGTATAAAGGGTATTGCGTGCATTCAAATACCTTTGACGGTTGTTGAGATCATCGCCGGTTAGAAGGATCTGGGCAACCTTTCTGCCATATTTGTCAAAGGCCTTTTCATACTCCATGATAAGTCCGGCCTGGCCCACGGCGGCAACCGCCTGGCGCTTGGGGATTTCATCGGGGCGTTTGTCCAGACCGACTTTTCTTAACCCGGAAGCCATGGCTCCTGATGAGACCAGGATAACCTCCCGGCCGCCGTCGATCAGGCGGCAAATCTGCCTGCTGATGGAACGGATCGCTTTTAAATTCAATCCCTGGTCTTGGGTGAGGACATTGCTTCCGACTTTGACCACGATGCGACGGGCAGCATTAAAAACCGATATTTTTTCAGGATTCATGGGACCTGTCCAACAATTGAATTATTTTAGAAATTAAATGATCAACACCCTGGCCGGTAAGGGCGGAAATTAGAATCGGATTGATATTTTCGGCGGCGGTTTGAAATGTCTCGGCTGCTTCCCGAGCCCCCGGCAGATCAAGCTTGTTGAGTACCACAATCTGAGCCTTTTGTGCCAGTTGACGGTTATACATGGCCATCTCATTGTTAATGGTCTGGTAGTCTAAAAGGGGATTGTCCCGGGCAATGGTTGCAGCGTCAATCAAGTGAATGAGAATCCGGGTGCGCTCGATATGCCGCAGAAAACGGATGCCGAGTCCGGCGCCTTTATGCGCGCCTTCGATCAATCCGGGGATGTCCGCAACCACAAAAGGTTCACCCCAGTCGGTCTTTACCACGCCGAGGCTAGGTGTTAAGGTTGTAAAGGGATAATCGCCTATTTTTGGATGCGCTGAAGAGATTGCCGTGATCAGCGTGGATTTGCCGGCATTGGGAAGGCCGACAATGCCCACGTCGGCAAGGAGCTTAAGTTCGAGTCTGAGCTTTCTGGTTTCACCCGGTTCTCCCGGTTGGGCAAAGCGGGGTGTTCTGTGGGTTGAGCTTTTAAAACGGGTGTTGCCCTGGCCGCCCCGGCCGCCTTTAGCCAACACAAACCTTTCGCCGGGTTGAACAAAGTCTTTTAAGATTTGCCCGCTGTCAGCATCAATGACGACGGTTCCGGGAGGAATTTCGATTACAAGATCTTGGCCGCTTTTGCCGGTCTTTTGATTTCCCTGGCCGTGAGAGCCGTTTTTGGCTTTGAATTGAGTTTGGAATTGAAACTGATACAGCGTACGTTTTCTATTGGTTGCAACTAAGACAATGTCTCCGCCTTTACCGCCGTCGCCGCCGTCCGGCCCGCCGCGCGGAATAAATTTTTCACGCCTGAAACTTACACAGCCTCTGCCGCCATTGCCGGAATGAACGGTAATAATGGCCTCATCAATGAATTTCACTCTGTATAAACACTTACTTTTTTGCGGCTGCGACCCATTCTTTCAAATGCTACAAAACCATCAATCTTGGCAAACAAGGTGTAATCCCGGCCCATGCCCACGTTGTTTCCGGGATGGATTTTGGTTCCCAGCTGCCGTATCAAAATATTGCCGGCCTGCACTCTTTGGCCCCCGAATCGTTTGATGCCGCGCCGCTGTCCGTTACTGTCACGGCCGTTTTTAGAACTGCCGCCTGCTTTTTTATGTGCCATTATGCAAACTCCTTATTATCAAAGTAATTTTTGTCTTTAAGCTTCGATGCTGTCAACTTTGATGGCCGTATACTGCTGGCGATGTCCCTGCTTGCGGCGATATCTTTTCCGTCGTTTATACTTGAACACAAGAATCTTTTTGGCTTTGCCCTGCTCGACGATACGGCCTTTAACGACAACATTATCAAGAACCGGCTGTCCGATGTTGATCGCTTCACCGTCGGAAACCATCAGGACTCGATCAAATGAAACCGGGCTACCGACGTCTCCGGTAATTTTCTCGACCTTTAATACTTCGCCCTGGCGGACTTTGTATTGTTTTCCGCCAGAAGCAACAATTGCGTACATATGTAATATTCCTCCTTGAAGAATTGAAATTCAATATTTAATAAACTGGCAATTCTCAATTGTTTCGTAAGGTTTGTCAAGAAAAAATTTATTCTGAATATATATATACAAGATTATAAACAATTTACACGAAGTTGCCCGGGAAGGCAAACATTAATCTAAAAAACCTGCCTTTTTTTTAAACATTTTCTTGACTTTTGCCGACATATTGACATATGAACAATTGTTCATATGTTTGGAGGTAATCGATGGATATATGTCAGGAAAAAATATTGCATCATGAAAACGTCCAAAAGGCCGTCAGCAACATTCCTGATTCGGGCACGATCCAGAATCTGGCAGATATGTTCAAGGCGCTGAGTGACCCGAACCGCCTCAAAATCGTGATTGCCCTGGCGAGGTGTGAGCTGTGTGTTTGCGACCTGGCCGCCGTTGCCGGATCTTCCGAGTCGGCGGTATCCCATCAGCTCAGGATACTCAGGAACCTGAAAATCGTTTGCTTTCGTAGAGAAGGCAAAATCGTATTTTACCGTCTTGACGATGACCATGTCAGCGCCTTGATCAACCAGAGCCTTGAGCATGTTCAGGAATAAGAATGAATATAATTATCAACATCCTCTATGCATCATGGCAGATCTTTCTTGAATCGGCCGTTTATATGCTTTTCGGATTTTTTGTCGCCGGTGTTCTCTATGTTTTTTTGAAACCTGAAAAAATCGGCCGGTATCTCGGTCGTGGTAAGGTGCGTTCCGTGTTTCTATCCGCTCTGGCGGGAATTCCGATTCCGCTATGTTCCTGCGGCGTTGTCCCGGCAGCGGCAGGGCTGAAACGCCAGGGCGCCAACAACGGCGCCACCCTGTCGTTTTTGATCTCCACACCCGAATCCGGCATGGATTCCATCCCGATTACCTATGCGCTCATGGATCCTGTCATTACCGTGATACGGCCGGTGGCGGCCTTTATTACCGCCATTGTTGCCCGCACCGCCGACAACTTTTTCGGTAACTCCGACGATGAATCAAAGCCTGCCTTGCCAAGTTCCTGCTCGGCATCCGGCGAGTGCGGCTGCAACGGATCAAGCTCAAACCCGTCCGAGCCTACCGCAATATCGTTGACCGCCAGAATGATCTCCGGATTGAAGTACGCCTTTGTCGACCTTTTGGGTGATATCGGCAAATGGTTTATTGTCGGCGTTCTGCTGGCCGGCCTGATCTCCTGCTTTATTCCGGATACGCTGTTTGAATCATACCTGGCCAACCATTTTATCGCCATGCTTGTGATGCTGCTGGTCGGCCTGCCCATGTATGTGTGCGCTACGTCTTCGACACCGATTGCCGCCGCCCTGGTACTGAAAGGCTTAAATCCGGGTGCCGCTTTAGTGTTTTTATTGGCCGGACCGGCCACAAATATTGCTTCTTTGTGTATGGTTTCGGGTCTTTTGGGCAAACGATCGCTCCTGATTTACCTGGGTTCTATTGCGGTGTGCTCTCTGGTGTTGGGCTTTTTCACGGACATGCTGTATTTTGGTATCGGTGTCACCGCCAAGGCTTCGGCCGGGAAAGCGACCGAGATATTTCCTTATTATGTAGAATTTGCCGGTGCGGCCGTTCTCGCCATTTTACTTGCGTTCGCGATCTGGAAAAACTATAAAGGACAAGGTAGCTGTTGTTAATATGAAAATCGAAGCGATAGCCATCAGCAGTAAAAAGGGTACTCGCAAGAACTGTATCGAGGAGGCGGTTCTTGTCAAAGATCACGGTATCCAACACGATGCGCATGCCGGTGACTGGCATCGCCAGGTCAGCCTCCTGTCAGCCGAAAGTGTCGATAAAATGCGCCAGCAGGGTCTGGATGTGACCTTCGGTGATTTTGCCGAAAATATCGCCACATCGGGAATCGATTGGAAAACAGTCCCGGTAGGCGCCAGAGTCAGGCTAGGTGATACCGGCCTGGTTGAAATTACCCAGATCGGCAAGGAGTGTGTTAAAAAATGCGCCATCTTTTATCAGGCCGGTGACTGTATCATGCCCAGGGAGGGCGTCTTTGCCAAGGTGCTCGAAGGCGGTATCATCCGTAGAGGCGACAAAATCGAGATTTTATCGTACAATACCAAGCAGCAATCAGTAATCAGTGAACAGTGAACACTAAGCGGTGATAAGTGATCGGCAAATGATGATCAGTAACCAGTTTCAAATTTCAAGTTTCAAGCATCCAGTATCCGGCATCAGGAAACCGGAACCAAGGGGCAGCGCTTGGACGCATCTGTAAAAAAGCCGGTCATCAAGTGGGATAAAGCCAGCAGTTGCTCTTTGGAATACGAACTGATAGCCGAAGAACCGCTCTCGATCCGGGTCGCTGGCAAACCGTATGCGGTGGTGATGCGCACTCCGGGAGACGAACTGGCTCATGCCGCCGGTTTCTGCCTGGCAGAAGGGATTGTGGATACACCGGATGACGTTGCTACCCTTTCCTGTTGTGAAGGTACCGACCACAATACGGTCACCGTTACTCTCAGCCGACCGAGACGAAACAGCGTTGCCGATCTTTTGGACCGGCGCGGCTTTATCAGCCAGACCAGTTGCGGCATTTGCGGCAAACAGATCGTCAAAGACCTGCAGCAATTGATGCGGCCTTTCAGCGACAATACTCGCATTGACAGCAATCGGGCGCTGGCATGCCTTGAAAGTCTTACGCGTTATCAACCGCTGCGCACAAAGACCCGTGCGTCCCATGCTGCCGCTCTTTACGCTTCGGATTTTGAGCTGCTGGTGGCAGCCGAAGACGTCGGGCGCCATAACGCCCTGGATAAGGCTATCGGCAAGCTGTTTTTAGACCGCCGGTTGCACAAAGCCGTGTTGGGAGTTCTTTCATCCCGCATCAGTTATGAATTGGTCCAAAAGGCCGCCAGGGCCGGGATCCCCATCATATTGGCTGTTTCACGCCCCACTTCCCTGGCTGTTGAGCTGGCCGCCGATCTTAACATGACCCTGGCCTGTCTGGCGGACAAATCCGGGCTGCTGATCTTCTGCAACGAGCAGCGCCTGAAACGGTAAGCCGAGTAACTGCAAACCATCAATGGTCATTGCTGACAGATAAACGACAAAACAGAGCGAACCTTTAACAGTCAACGAAAGAGACAGAGCTATGAAAGACCTGATCATGCGCATTGTACAGGCACTGGTTGACCATCCGGAACAGGTAGAGATTTTAGAGGTAAAAGGTGAACATCTCTCGGTATTGGAACTTAGAGTGGTCAAAGCGGATATCGGAAAGATTATCGGGAAACAGGGCCGGACGGCGCAAGCCATACGGACGATATTAAATGCTGCCTCTGCCAAGCAAAAAAAACGAACTGTCCTTGAGATTTTAGAATGATCTTTTAAAAAAAACGATGAATCAATCTCGCGGCAATGGCGACCCAGCCTTCTTTGGTGCGGGTCTCGATGACGTCAAAGCCCAGGGTTTCCATTTTGGCAACGATAGCGCTTTTGCTTTCGGCAACGATGCCCGAGCAGATAAACATGCCGTTTTCAGCCAGTACGCCGCCAACGCCGTCCAAAAGATTGATAACAGCCGCGGATGAAATGTTGGCGGCAACCAAATTGAACGGTTCGTCTATCCCGTTGACCAGATTGCCGGCCGTCACCTTGAAGGTCTTTGTTTCGATTCGATTTTGCAGCATGTTTTGGCGGGCAATTTTGACGGCTTCGTCGTCATTATCGACGCCCCGAACCTTTGCGGCACCTAATTTGGCGGCAGCGACCATCAGGATGCCCGATCCGGTGCCGACATCCAGAAAAGAATCGCCCCTTTTCAAATAGGTTTCAATCATTTCAATACACATTGCCGTGGTCGGATGGGTGCCGGTGCCGAACGCCATGCCCGGATCGATTTCCAGCACGGTTTCATTCTCAGCCCGAACGTATTCCCGCCAGGTGGGTTTTACGACGATGCCGGCACCGATTTTCTCCGGCCAGAAATGGGACTTCCATGATTCCGACCAGTCGGCTTCGTCTAGCGGGGAATAAAAAATCCGGCTGGCAATGCCAAGCTCTTTTTCCAATCCATGCAACTTTTCTTCAATGATTTTAAGCTTTTTAGAAGACATGTCATTTTCCGGAAAAAATCCGATGACAGCATTTTGCTCCGGCAAATCAGGGGCATCCTGAGCCCAATCTTCTCCAGGAACGATCTCGGGGTCCTCAATGACAACGCCCCGCAGCCCGAATTCATAAAAAAGATTTGAAATCAGATCCACGGCCAGTTGGCGGTCGTCAAATTCGAAAATAACCTTGGCTTCAATCCATTTCATAAAACTTTTCCTTAGGCGGATTAAAGTAACCGAATTTTACATCAGGGAATAATTTCCGAATCCGGTGCAATACAGTTTGCATACCCATCGGTTTCCCGTGTTTGGCGGCTCGGTCCATGATGTTCCAGTATTTGAGGGGGTCAAAGTTCAGGTTGCGCCATTGAATCATGTTGATGCGATGCTGCCGGATAAAAGCGATCAGGGCCTCTGTTTCTTGCGGGGTATCGGTAAATCCCGGGTTGTTCAGATAGTTTACGGCCACAAATTTACCGCGTTCAACGGCAATCTCGATGCTTGCGATCACATCGGAAAAATCATACCCCTTGGGCTGGAAATAGACATCGTAACATGTTTTACGGACGCTGTTCAGACTGATGCGAACACTGTCAAGGCCGGCATCGAAAAGCTTTTTAAGAATATCGGGCCGGCTGCCGTTGGTGTTCATGTTGATGGTGCCGCGGGCGGTAATGCTGCGAATCGTTTTGATGGCCGGCTCAATGACGTCGGCCGCCAGCAGGGGCTCGCCTTCACACCCCTGCCCAAAGCTGACGACGCTGCTTTTTACTCGCCGGAGGTGTTCCAGGGCTACCGCGGCGATTTCTGCAGGGGAGGGCCTAAAAGCGATTCTCTCCTGACTGGCCGGGATCCGGCCGCTTTTCTGTAAAGACAGGCAGCCCAGACAGCGCGCATTGCAATGAATGGACGTCGGCAGGGGCGCTTCATATCTTCCTAAAAAGAAATTCTTGGCCGCCGGGCAACCGTATTCCAGTGCGCATTTTTCAAGATGCTTTCTGAGCCGGTTGTCGGGCATCTTGGTTTGCATTTTCTGGATGCCGGCAATGACGTCCTCGATTTTCATCAGTCTCAAGTCCTGCCGTTTTTCCCTGTCTACCCGAACGGCGGCGGATTTGAACCGGCCCTTGTGCCAGCCGACCGCTCCATATGAAAAAAGAGGCAGATATCCGGCACTTTCATTTTCGCAAAAGGCGCTGGCGTAGGTAATAACGTATCCGGGCGAATTAAAGGCGGCCACCGGGAATATGGCCTCGCCGGGCACATGGGGGTTTTCTTTTAGGGTTTCGAGCCTGCCGGTCTTTTTGTTGAGCAAAACAGGACTTCTTTCCGGCAGCAGCATCAGTTCACTGCCAGGCGGCATGTTGATGGTCTGATCCGCTGTCAGCGGAAGACGGGTCTTTGCGGCCATACCCACGGCGGCATAGCCCTGGAGTTCAAAAATCTCGCCGTCTCGATTGGCGACAACCGCTGTCAACAGGGCATTCTTTTTACGATTCGATTTTCGAATCCTTACATTCTCAGCAACCATTAAGGCGTGGCCCTCATTACCGGAAATAAAACTCAGCGCATTGAAAAACCAACCGATTCATGCGATAATCTTATCATGAATTGAAAAAACATCAATAATCGACATTAACTCTATCCCGAATATTTCATGAAAATTTTTGAGAAGATTCTACTTATTGAAAAAGATTGTATTGTCTATAATTTTGTCTAAAGTGACAAGGTTACATTTTGTAATACAAGATTTATTGATTATTTCTCAAAAATTTTTACCCTTTGGGCTTCGCTTTCAGCTTCAGGCTTCGCTCTTCGAGCTACGCCGGACAAGACGACCCAACAAGTCGGGCGAGCTTGAGACGCCCATTTGCCGTGTTATCAAAGGCTTGCAGTAGAACTACTACGGCTGTGCCTTTGATGCCTTGCAAATGAACGTCTCAATCTCGTGAAAAATCCGGGATGGCGTTGCAGTGCAAACATTCTGTTGGCAGAAAGAAGGGCGACCAATGAAAAGTTATCGCAAAGAATTGTGGTTTGATGTGCCGACCCGGCGGGCACTGATCAATATTACCCCTCAGGTTGAAGCCTGCCTGCGAGAAAGCGGCATTAAAGAGGGGTTGCTGCTTTGCAATGCCATGCACATCACGGCGTCTGTTTTTATCAATGACGATGAAGCCGGCCTGCATCACGACTATGAAGTCTGGCTGGAAAAACTGGCGCCCCATGAACCGGTGTCGCAGTACCGCCATAATGTCGGCGAAGACAATGCCGATGCCCACATGAAAAGACAGATCATGGGGCGTGAGGTCGTTGTGGCGGTCACTGACGGCCGCCTCGATTTCGGCACCTGGGAGCAGATCTTTTACGGTGAGTTTGACGGCAGAAGACGTAAAAGAGTCCTGGTGAAGATTATTGGTGCGTAATGAGGCGGTTTTTGACGTACCCGTCCCGGGCGGTGTACCGGGTAACCGGCATTCCTGCCGCGATCAATGTTCCACAGCCTTTCTCAAAATAACATTCCGTTTCATGCTATTTGGGCCGTGTTGTTTTACCAGCCAAGATTGGTGCTTGCAGTTTGTTGCCATTATTAGTAGGTTTAAAGGGTAATAATGATGGAATATTCTGAGAACAATGCAGCAGGTGCCTGGATAATATATGTCGATTTCACCCACACCAGGATCAAAGACAAAAACCGGCATCATCAAGAAAGTGCTGGTGATACTAAGTGCTGCCGTATTGACGCTGGTATTTTTGCTGGTGGGTTTTGTTATTTTTCTGCCAAAGCTAATTTCCACTGAAAGGTTTAAGGGTTTCGTTGAAAACCGGGCCTCAATCGCCACAAACCGTCGGGTGCAAATCGGAGCGCTCAGATGGGAACGGGCCGATGAAATCCTGATTGACAATATCAGTCTCGGGGATGATCCGGCGTTTTCAAGCCAGCCGATGCTGCTTGTCAAGGGCGCCAGGATAAAGATCTTTTTTAGCGACATCATAGACGGCCGTCTGCACCTCGACGTTGCAGTGGATGGTGTTGAGGCCGGCTTTATCCGCGAAAAGAGCGGGCAGACCAACGTGGGTCTGCTGCTGGCTCAGTTTGAACCTGCCGAAACGGCGGAAACGGAACCCTTGCCGGTAATTCTGAAAAATATGTCCTTTTCGGTTCCATTGGATATTCAAGCCAGGGTTCATCTTGATCATATTTTCATCCGGGCCGAAGATCGTATCCGGGATAAACGTCTTGCACTGCAAGATGCTGCGGTACGTCTTGACATACCATCCCTTTATCTTGAACCGATAACACTGACAGCTTCCGCAGCTATCGACATAGACGGTAGTAAAGCCCCTCCTTTTTCTCTGAACATTTTAATCAAAAACCTGGTGAATCCGGAAGGAAAGCTTCGAGTAACCGACACCGACATTGAGGTCAAAGGTACCTGTCCCGGTGCTGAGTGGGTGTTCGCCGGCAGCCTGAATACACTCAAGATGAACGGCAGGGCAGCATGTGACCTTTTGAAATTTTCAAAGATCCTGGAACCTTTTATTGCTCCCCGGTTTTTGCCTGCTGAAATTGCGGGAAACCTCAGCATTGTGTTCAACGGTTCCGCGAATCCACAAGCGTCGATAGCTTACAGCGCTACGCTTGAAGGCCAAGGCATCGTGCTCTCCAAGGGTGTTTTGGGCGACAAAACCCTTGGGCCGCTGGGTTTTACGATCATGAACCAGGGAGTTTTGGATGCCGTCAAGGCAAGGCTCTCGATAGAAAAGGGCGAACTGGCCTTTCTGCAAAAAAGCGGGATGGTTTGGAACGGAGAGGTCCAAAACATATTCGGTACGGCGCCGGAAGCGAACGTAAACTTCGGATCGATACGGTTCGATATCGGCGAACTGCTCGATCCGTTTAAAAAATTCATACCGCAGGGTGTCAAATTCAGCGGGAAAACACGGAACCGTTTTCCGATACTTGAAATAACGAATGCCAACTTTTCCGGACCGCTGCCGTCAGGTCCGAACCAAATAAGGGTAAACGATCTGGTTTTAAAGATACCTGATGTTCGTTTTGCCCCCGGGGAATTTCAAGGTATTTTGTTGTCGGCGACGGGTGTTAGACTGGCCGTAACGGACTTAAGATCAACCTTAAAGGAATTTTTTCCTGCGCAACTGAGTTTAACGGCAGCTTTAATCACAGACAGCATCTATATCAAAGGGACAAAAGACATTCATGTCAAAAAGCTGTCCGTTCCTATGATCAGCGTCATTTCAAATGACATCCACAGGTCGAAAAACCCTCTTATCGGTTTGACGGGACGCTTTAAAATACAGGACACACTGACGGCGGACGCAATCAACATACCGTCATTAATTACCATCAACAATTTTCAGAAATCCATGGAAGCAGCCCTTGAGTTTCCCTCCGACACAAGTGCCCGGCTTGCCGTCAAGGATTTAAAGATAGACATTCCAGAGTTGATTCTTGCAGATTCCACCCACGGTCCTTTCATAACCAATGCCAAACTTGACGGCCGTATTGATGAAATCTCGTTTCCGGGTTCGGAGACTCTAAATGCAGACATCAAGGGGATTAAATCACACCTGTTGGTCGATAATGTTCTGGTTGCCGATATCGAGGCGGATGCAGAGAATATGGGCTGGGCGCTTCTCAAGGCAAAGGGGACCCTTTTGATAAATATGGTGCCGTTTTCCGAAAAGTTTATTGCAAAGGTTTACGATAAACTGACGCTGACCGGCCGGACAAGCGTGAACTGGGATTTTACCGGCAGGTTGCCGAAAAAAAAGCAGATACATGCGCTCATATCCCCGTCCATCAACGTCAAAGATGATTTGGATTTTATCGACAGGTTTGATGCCGGTTGCAGTCTAAAAGACATGGGGGTTGACCTGGCGGTTTCAGAAGATATGCGCTTAAAGGTGGGGTCTGTCTCCACCGGGCCGTCTTTAAGATACAGCTTTGACGCCAAAACCGGCAAGGGCAAAATGGACGGTGAAATTTTACTTCAGGGCCTTCAGAAGGTTCCTTTTCGCCGGATGGGTGATACCCGGTTGAGTGCTGAAATCATTGTTTCCGGAGAGCATAATCATCTTGAATCCGCCACCTTTTCTCAAGTCATGGAACTGAAACCGGCAAATATCAATCAGACCTTTGAGCTGTCTTTGACCGGCATGGATCGCATTGTTCAACGCAACCTGAAAATGCGGTTTCCATTGTGGCTTAAGTATCTCGGCGGCACGGCCCGGGGGACCTTGGAGGTTTCGGAAAAAACGAACCTGGCGATGCTGGTTGAAAACCTGAAGTTTGAAGGCAGACTCCGGTCCGGCCTGGAACTTCTGCTGGTTCCCGGCGAAAGTGTCCGGTTGAACGCCTGGGCTTCGAGTCCTGAGATGAACGTGTCCCTGGGGGAGTTTTTCAACGTTAAAGGTCTGAAGACAGATTTGAATTTTGAGAAAGAGTATCGTATTATCGAAGAGGAAAAGATAAAAGCGGATCAGAAAAAGATGATGCCGTTATCTGTCAGTGTCTTAAAAGCCGAATCCGAACCGGCGGCCGGTTCTGCGTTCGAATTTGATACTCAGGATGCGGCCGTGACAACGTTCATGGGCGAATTGCAGAATCGTTTCAGCACCCGGCATGCCGTTGCCTTCACGTCGGCATACTGGGGACTGGGTCCCTTGCCGCTGTCTGTCGATCGTTCCGTGATCGATTTTAATCTGAACAAGGGGCTTCCAGGTTCGGACTATTTTCAGGTCGATGTGCTGGGAGGGACCATGATCGGTTCAGTTGCAGTTTTACGCTCAAATGATATCTTTTTCCTGCAACCGCGCCTGGCGTTTTCAGATGTAAATACCGCCAGAATAAACCCGGCCGCCGGCACAAAGGATACGGACGACAGTGCCTTGAGCGGCCAGTTGTGGGCGCGGATACCTTTAGCTTCCCTGCCGAGCAGTCTATTGTCCGAGTTTCAAATGAGTCTGAATCTTAGCCGCATCGGTTCCCGATCGCTGGAAAGATTTCTTTATGCGCTGGACCCTTCCGAGAGCAATGAAGTCATTGTATCCCAACGCCAACTACTGCGCCTGGGTTTTCCCCGCTGGATTCATGTCGATATTAACGATGGAAACCTCTCTTTAGACGGTGAAGTCGATGTAAAAGGCGTTTCCGTGGCAATACCGAGCCTCAGAAGGCTGAATGTTGCCAATCTGGCCGGAGTTGACAATTATGTGGAATATCTTGCCGGCCTTGTGCCCCTGATTGAAGCCCTGAATATTTTTTCGGCCAATGTCATTAAAATTGGTAAAAATGGTGAATATTTGAAATTTAGTAATGTCCGTTGATAGTTGTCAGTTATCCGTCATAAAGGATGAAAAGGGTTCAAAAATTCAACTGCTGACCATTGACAACGGACTGCGGACATTACTGCATTTTGGACTTTTTATGAATTCGTCAAAAAAAGAGGAAACAATGAGAGCATTAATTGGAATCGTCTTAATTCTTTTGGTCGGCTGTACCCTCGCTGAAGTTAAGGTCGAAGTCATGAGCGAACGTACAGCTCTGGAAAATCAGGTGCTTGGAACGTATAATGCCCTTGACAAAGAAATGCTTCTGGTTGCCTCTGTCAGGGGGGTTGATTCCAGAGGACGCATCCAAACGCCGCCCAAACACAGTCAGGAGCACCAAGATGCCGTAACCGCCATGCAAGTATTGAGCTTTCATGCCGATGACCTCCAGGCCTTCAAACAGTTGGGCTGGGCCGGAGAAAATTACCAGGGATTGGTGGAAATGTTTCCGATGGAAAAAGCGCATATCCCCGAGAGTCTGAAAGATTTCTCCGAGCGGTTCAAACCGGAAGAATTCAATTACGTGGTTTCGCAGATCAACGCATCCAGAGAGATCGTTATGCACCGGGTTGTTGACATGAATGAAAACCTGTCCGAAGAAAATATGCCCGAAATCCGCCGGATATTCGGCAAGCTGAATACGGAAAATGCCCTGCCCGGTGAAAAAATACAGAAATCCGCCGGCACCTGGACGGTGAAAAAATGACACTTAACAAAAATTGTTTAAGAAACATCGGTTTGGGAATCTTATGTGTTGCTGCAACGTTATTGTATGCGTCTTTAGGCCTGGCCCGATTAAACAGCACCCGGCCCAAAAAGCTGCCCGTCAACGCACCGGAACAAATAACTTCCGAGACCGATCCTGTCCTGCATGCAGCCGTTTCCGCTGACGGCAAATGGATGGTTTATACCTCGGGTCGTGCAGACTTTACAGACCTGTGGCTGCGTTCCGCCGATCCGGCGGTTGTGGTGCTGCCGCAACAATTAACTTTTGATCCTTCCAAGGAGTCCTCGCCGGCTTTTTCTCCGGACGGCCGGTTTATTGCATATACCGGCAGCGCAAACGACGTCAAAGGGGACATCTATTTGCTGGACCTCAAATCCAAGGAATCCGGGGCGCTGCGACTGACCGGCAGTGAGACCGAAGACGGCGGGCCCTGCTTTTCCGCCGACGGCAACACGCTTTATTTTCATCAGGCCGGGGCCGGCGATGCGTACCGGCAGATTGCAGCTTTGGATCTTAACAAAAAAGACCGGCCGCCTGTGCGTTTAAATACCGGCGGAGACGGCGCTTTTCCTGCGGTTTCGCCGGACGGCCGGCAACTGGCGTTTGTTACTTACAGGGATGATCCGGCCGGGGACATCTTTGTGTTGGATTTAAAAGACAACCGTGTCAGGCGCCTGACTGAGGGGTCCTATATGGACGGCTTTCCTGAATGGTCTGCCGACAGCCGCCATGTTTACTTTTCCCGCATCGCCGTTGATACCGACAGAGACGGTAAACTTACCGGAAATGACAATCCGTCCCTGTACCGGGTCAACGTCGCCGACAAGCATCTCAGACCCTATCTTTTGACCCCATTTACATTTTCGGCCTTTCAACCGCAGGTGGCGGGTCTTAGGTTGTTTTTCCTTTCCGACCAAGGCGGTATTACCAATTGCTGGTCAATGCCAGTTGAGGGCTTGATACCCGTAAAGGACAGCCCCGAGCAGCAACTGGCGCTGGCTGAGGAACTTTGCGTAAAGATTCCTCCGGAACCTTACCTAACATTACTGGCGTATTACAGCGTTTTAGAAAAGTATGAAAATGTAAAGCCTGTCGGCGCCAGGGCAGCCTTTGAAATCGGCAAGATTTATAAGGACCTGAATATGCCGGCCTGGGCTGGTTGGGCCTTTGGGGTTGTCAGTCAAGACTTTCGCGACGTTCAGCCTGAAGCGGCCCTTGCGCTGATTGAGTTGAGCGTGATCCAAACCGGCGAACGGCTAAAGGCTGAAAGAAATGAAGCTGCCCGGCTGAAGTTGATCCAAGCAGGGATGGACGGCCTCGAGAAAATCGCCGCCAACCAGGGTCCGGCAATAAGGGCCCGGACCGAAATCGAGCGCGCCAGGCTGCTGTCTTTGAGCGGCAAGGATCCGGCCGCGCTGCTAAGAGCTGTAAACTTGCTTGATGCGGTGATCGAGAACTACCCTTCGGAAAGGTTTCAGGCGGCCGAAGCCTTGATTTTAAAGGCAGACATTTACGACCGCATCGGCAGGTCGGATGCGGTCTTGCCGGCCTACATGGCGGTCATCGACATGTATCCCGACATCATGGTCTGGGCGGATGAAGCTGTCCAGCGCATACTGGAGCTGACGATGGCCGCTATCGAGCATGAAACGATTGCAGAAAAAATAAACTATTTGCGAAGTTTTGCAGACAGCCGTCGCCAGGACAATCCGCTGTTATCCATAGGAGCCTTGAACCGGGTAGGGGATCTGTTTTTCAGTATGGGTGATTGGTCCAGGGCCAAGGCCGCATATTATCAGGTCCTTGATCAGTTCCGGGTTTTGAACACGCAGACGTCTGCCGCCAGGCTGTCTTTAGCTGAAATCCTGTACAAAGAAGAGCGCTTCCGCCAGGCGCTGGACCTGTATGAAGCTGAAATCGTCTTAAGGCCTTATGAGGATACGATCAGCAATCTGGCCCGTGCCGGTTATATCCGCAAATCGATCGTTTCGGCAGAGTTTTTGTACCGGCTGGGTGAAATTGGTTCTGCCCGTAAAACGTTTAAGGAATTGATCGAATATGACGACGCCATTGTAGAGGCCCACAGAGGGCATATCAAATGCGCGGCAGCCCTCAACACGATTCAACCGGTGCTGGCGGCCTACAAGGACAGGCTTGTAAAGAACCCTTCCGATCCGATCGCCATCTACGGCGCGGCCCTGTGTCTTACCTATTTGAATGCTAAAACGTCGCCGGAAGAAGCCAGGAGGCTGCTGCTGCGCGCCATCAGTATAGACGGACGGAGCGAATATTTTCACCAGACGCTGGGGTATGTTTTTGAAGTCCTGGAGACGGTTTACCAGCAAAAGGGAACGCTTGAAGCGGCCCTTGAATCGTACAAGAAAGCGTATTTTTTGAATGATCACAAAAACAACCCTGAAAATGCCGCCAATCTTGTCTTAAACCTTGCAAACACCTATTACGTCCTGGGCCAATACCGCAAGGCTTTTGAATACTATACCCAGTGTTTAGAGGCAAACAAACCGTTTGACAACACCAACACGGAGATCCTGTTTTACAGGCGTCTGGGTGCCGCGGCCTTTCAGGTCCGCGAATCGCAAAAGACCATTGCAGCTTATACAAAGACGCTTGACCTGATTGCCGGCCGCATGGAACCGCAACAGGCATCGGATGCATTTGACGGCATCAGCCGGTATATCATGGACCGGATTGTCGCTCCGGGAATAAGACGCCCTGATATCAGTGCAACGATAAAAGATATTGCCAAAACCCAGTCGGATATTAACCGCAGACTGTCTGAACTGAACCGGGGGGATATTCTGCCGCCGCCGGCGCCCGCCTGGAAAACCTACCGAGAGGGGCTTGAAAGCTTACTGTCCGAGCAGGAAAAATTAAACCAGCAGGTCATTTCCTTGCTTCAAAAACACAAGGAAACAGGACTAGCGGCCGAAGACGTCCGTGAAACCCTGTCGACCCGATTGCTCAAGGTCCGGGAAGCATTAAAGTTTCCTGAACGTCTGGTTCAACTTAAAGCGGAATTGCTCGACCGTCTGGGGCTTGCATATCAGGAAGCCGGCGACCCGCAAAAGGCCGCAAAGACCTTTGAGAAGGCCTTTGCTTTAAATCAGGATCTTTCCGATCAGGGTCTGGGAGTCAAAGAAAATCTTGCTCGAAACCGACGTTCCGCAGCCTACAATGCATATCAGTTGGCCCAAACGCTGTCCGGCGAGCAGCACCGCAAACTGCTGCAAGCGACCGCCGCTGACTTTGTCAGGGTTATCGATCTTGTGCAAGCGTTCGGTGTGCCCGCCAAAAGCAAGGAAAAAGGCCAAGGCCTGGTGTCGATTACGGCGCAGGTATCCACAGATGACATCGGTTCCACCCAAGCAGGATACGGATTTACCGCCAAGCAGGAAATACGGCTGGCCCAGGCTTTCCTGACCCGCATTCACCTGGAGCTTGGCCAACTGGCACCCGCCGAAACAGCCGGCCGGGAGCAGCTTCCCGCGCTTCCTGCCGACACGCCGGCTGCCGGCAAGGACCTGGAC
>JACKQG010000633.1_pt1 | contig 37528 bp, 41 predicted proteins | sample 8237621 | NCBI WGS metagenome assembly JACKQG01 (sample SAMN15677084, study PRJNA649215) | marine metagenome | biome: marine; feature: Black Sea; material: saline water; isolation source: suspended particulate matter (SPM) from the Black Sea western gyre | collected 2013-06-09/2013-06-10 | depth... | reverse complement strand
TTTGCCTTTGCCTTTGGTTCATTTTTACTCTTTGATGCAGACACATTGGGAAAGACTGTTTCCATCCCTTTGATTGTGGCTCTGACTCTGGTCAGCTTAGCATTTTTTATATTGATTATGAAACTTTTTCTAAGTTCACGCAATACAAAGATTGTCACAGGCTCAGAGGAGATGATTGGAATGACAGGTGAAGTTATAGAATGTAAAGAGGGCTCTTATCTGATTCATTGTCATGGTGAAACATGGAATGCGACAAGCAAGAGCAGTTTAAAAGTCGGTCAAAAGGTTCAGGTTATAGAACTTTGCGGACTTGTGTTAGATGTAGAACCTATAAAGGAGTGAGACATGTATTTTGATATACCGATAACAGGGATATATACAGTTATGTTTGTGCTGCTGTTCTTAGGAATGGCTATCCGTATTTTACGAGAGTATCAACGCGGGGTTATATTCACGCTTGGACGTTTCACGGGGGTGAAGGGTCCGGGTTTGATTATACTTATTCCCTTTATTCAACAGATGGTGAAGGTTGATTTACGGACTATTGTTCTTGATGTTCCGACACAAGATGTGATCTCTCATGATAATGTCTCTGTGCACGTGAACGCTGTTGTGTACTTTCGTGTCATTGATCCTGAGAAAGCGATTATTCAGGTGGAGGACTTTTACACGGCAACAAGCCAGTTGGCTCAAACGACACTTCGTTCTGTTCTTGGCGGGCATGAACTCGATGAGATGTTGGCAGAACGTGAAAGACTCAACACCGATATTCAAGAGATACTTGATAAACAAACGGATGCATGGGGGATTAAAATCTCAAATGTGGAGATTAAACATATAGATTTAGATGAAAGTATGGTGAGAGCAATCGCCAAACAGGCAGAGGCTGAACGTGAGCGTCGTGCAAAGGTCATCAATGCCAAAGGTGAAGTCGAAGCGAGTGAAAATCTGCTTGCCGCGGCAAATAAACTCAGTGAAAATGATTTAGGGATACAGTTGAGATATCTTCAAACTATGAGTGATATATCCAATGATAAAACCAATACAATCATCTTCCCGTTTCCCGCAGATTTGAACAAATTCTTTAAGGGCTCGTAATGATTTATGAATTATCCAACCCTCTCACTAAGACTTTAGTGACGCATTTAAGAGATCAAAGGCAAGATGCTATACGTTTTAGACATACTATTTCAGAACTTACGAAGCAGCTTGTGTACGAAGCATTGAAAGATTTTCCTTTAATCGAAAGAAATATAGCAGTATGGCAGGGCGATGGTGCTTTCTTCACAATAGATGAGGAAAATATAATGGTGGTGACAGTTCTAAGAGCCGGAATGCCTATGCTTGATAGTGTTATGGAGTTATTGCCTGATGCAAAAGCTGGGTTTTTAGCAATGAAAAGAGATGAGACAACGCATAAAAGTGTGCTTTACTACGAGAGACTTCCTGAGTGTAAAGGAAAAACAGTTCTTTTAGTTGATCCAATGCTTGCAACCGGTGGATCGATGGTTGATGCTTTAGATTTAATCAAATCCCGGGAACCATCAAGAATTATAGCATTAAATATTATAGGCTCGCCAGAGGGCTTGGGGCATGTGAATTCTTCTCACTCTGATGTTGATATCTATATCGCTCAGATTGATGAAAGGCTCAATGATGATAAATACATCATTCCCGGTTTAGGCGATGCAGGGGATAGGGCTTACAACACTGTCTGATTAAAATTCAAAAGTGTCAAAATTCCCCTTTGGCGAGAGTATGATGACTTTTGCAAATCTATGTTTATTCAGTTTTATTCTTTTTAATTTTTCAAAATCCTCATTATCTAAACCGTAAACTATAGAGTCCACCAAGAGTAACCACCATTGCTCATATAGACTGAAATTTTTTTCAATTTTTTCATTTTTTTCATCAATCACTTCTTGAATATGCCTATGTAATGCATGAATAATCCATGTAGCATCGCCATTACAATCAGTGTAAGTGTATATGTTGGATTCTTTTGCAACCGGGGTGAATGTAAGGCTCAAAAAATCACATATAGAATACGACTTTTTTGTTGATATTTTATTTGTATGTTTTTTTAGTATTCTTTTGACTCTTTTGTTTATCCCTATAATATCTTGTGCATTTACCGGTTCTGATAGAGTGACAGATATATGGGATGAATTTGAATATGGATTGCATTTGAAATTCTCAATAAGCTTCTTAATACTTTTAATAAGATGTATCTCAAGGTTTTCGATACTGATGAGGTTTTTACCGTCAATATAGTTACGGTTGAGTCTTCTAACTTCAACAGCTATCTTTTTATCGAGTAGAAAATCAGGTGTGACATTTCCAAGCGGTTCATATTCCACTTGGGTGCACTGCAAAGTTTGTAAATATTTTCTAGCTCTTAGTTCGTCTTTGTTCTCTTTTTTGTTCATAAAGTTACTTATCAGCCTTTACTTTGAAATGATAATATTTATGATTTAAATAAGAACTGACATCTTGAACTTCTTCTTCAAACCAACCGGTGTTCGTACCATTGGCGCAAGCATCCACCATAGTGTTTAGTTTTTCAAAGTTATTGACTTTATCTTTTCTATATTTAAACTTTTCGACATTATGACATTTTGTGCAATCATTTTCATCAAATAATTGTTTTGCAGTATGCATATCAGCATAAACATTGTTTGTAAAAAGCAAGAGAGAAGTGCAGATGATTAATTTATACATTTTATATCCTTAAGAGTTGAAATAAAGCTGCCTATATTCTACTCCTAAATGATTAATCTAAAATTATAATAATAAGTTATGTGAGTATTATAAATAAGATGTGAATAATTTCAATGATTCTTAATTAATAAGCAACTACTTAAAGAATTATTATACGATATACCGTATAAAATATTCATTTTAATTTGTGTAGTGTATATTATTTATATTATAAGATACAATAAATATAATATTATATACATTATAGCTAAATTTAATACGTTTTAAATGTATATTTAAGTGTTTAAAACGTATAATCATTCCGAGAAAAATCAATAAACTTGGGGAGAATGAATGAGCGTATTAACACAAAGTGAAAGAGATGGTTTGGATGAAGTGTTTTTATCGATTAATGCAAACAATAAGAACTATATAAAAGTATTTAAAGAGTTGTTTAACCTTGCTGCATTCAAGTATGTTGTAGCGTATTGTAAAAATGTCAAGCAGTATAAAAGAGTTTAAGAATTTTTATTTGAAGAAGAAATCCCCACAAAAGTGGGAATTTAAAAGAAGTGCTAAGTGCTTATAGTAAAATAAATACTATAAAACACCCACTTTATTAACATGTTTAAACATGCTGGCTAAAGTAGCGATTATAAATCGCCCTCATGTTTACCAAGATACTCAGCAACACCTTCAGTTGTGGCTTTCATACCTTCATCGCCTTTTTTCCAACCAGCAGCACATACTTCACCATGCTCGTCAGTGAACTGCATTGCATCGACCATACGGATCATTTCATCAATATTACGTCCAAGTGGTAAGTCATTTACAACTGCGTGACGAACAACACCTTTTCCATCTATTAAGAATGAACCGCGTAAAGCCACTGATTCACCAAAAAGAACATCGTAATCTCTAGAAATTTGTTTAGTAAGGTCAGCTACAAGAGGGTAACCAACACGTCCAATTCCACCATTGTTGATTGGAGTCTCTCTCCAAGCAAAGTGAGAAAATTGAGAATCCACTGAACAACCGATAACTTCAACACCACGATCTTTAAACTCTTTAAGTCTGTGATCAAAAGCAATCAATTCTGATGGGCATACAAAAGTGAAATCCAATGGATAGAAAAATAAAACAGTACCTTTTTCACCCATGTTTTCTGATAATTTGAAGTCCTCAACGATTGAACCGTCACCTAAAACTGTTGTTGCTGTAAAGTCTGGAGCTTGATTTGTTACGATCATGTATATATCCTTATGTGTTAATTAATTTATGGTGGAATTTTAACTGAATAAAATTAATGAAATGTATATGATACAAATCTAATATAATCATTTAAGGATAAATTTTATCTTTTATAACCCTAGGATTCATAATATTAAATACTTATAGATAATTATTATCCCTTAAGTTTACAAGGAGTACAATTAAAAATAAACAAAAAGGAATAGATTATGAGACAGTATGAAATGTATAAATGTAATAAATGCGGAAATGAAGTGGAAGTGCAAAATGTTGGTGGTGGTGGTGAGCTGCACTGTTGTGCTCAAGCTATGGAGATGATTACAGAAAATTTAACGATGGTTAATTTACTAAAAGCATTTGCCGGTGAATCACAAGCTAGAAACAAGTACGAATACTTCGCAAAAGTTGCTCAAAAAGAGGGTTATAGAGATATTGCAGAACACTTTCAAAGAGCTGCAAATAATGAAAAACAGCATGCGAAATTGGAACTTGCTTTAAATAATAGAATGGCATCAGGTTTAGAGGACAGTTTTGGAGATACAAAAGCAAATCTTCAAATGGCAATAGACGGTGAAAGTTATGAAAACACCACTATGTATCCTGATTTTGCAGAGATTGCAAAACAAGAAGGTCATAAGGAGGCCGCTACATTATTTTCAGGAATCGGAAAAGTGGAAGTGGAACATGAAAAAATGTTTCAAATGCTATTAGACAGACTCGAAGCCGGTGCGGAATTTGTAAGTGAAGATGAAGAAGAAGCTTGGATTTGTGAAGTGTGCGGCCATGTACACTATGGAAAGAAAGCCTTAAAAACTTGTCCTGTATGTAAACATGGTGAAGAATACCAATCAAGGTTGAATTCGAAAAAGTAGATTTAGCTATAATTACATCGATTTATGAGGCGAGACCTCGTATCTCAATAAGGAAAATCGATGACAAAAGAGTATATATTCACCTCTGAGTCTGTAACAGAAGGGCACCCTGATAAGATGGCAGATCAGATTAGTGATGCAATTTTGGATTATATAATTGAGAGAGATACAGATGCACGTGTTGCGTGTGAAACTGTAGTATCTAATGGTTTTTGTGTAATTGCAGGCGAATTGAAGACAACGGCGTATGCCCCTATGCAGGAGATTGCAAGAAAAGTTATTCAAGAGATAGGATACACAGATGCAACCTATGGTTTTGATTATCGTGCGGCTGCAGTTTTAAATGGGATTGGTGAACAGTCTCCTGATATCAACCAAGGAGTTGATCAGGATGGCGGTGCGATAGGTGCCGGCGATCAGGGTATGATGTTTGGTTACGCTTGTGATGAGACAGATGTTTTAATGCCTCTGCCGATTCATTTGGCACATCGCTTAACGCAGAGATTGGCTTTAGTGCGCAAGGAGGGTTTGGTTCCTTATTTACGTCCTGATGGAAAAGCGCAAATAAGTGTGAAATATATTGGCGACAAACCGGTTTCAGTTGAAACCATAGTTATATCAACACAGCATTCTCCGGATGTTTCTCAAGAGCAGATTCGTATGGATATGATTGCTGAGGTGATAAAAGAAGTGATTCCTGCTGATATGATGAATGATGACACTGTTATACATATAAATCCAACAGGAAAATTTGTAATCGGCGGACCTCAAGGTGATGCAGGACTAACAGGTAGAAAAATTATAGTGGATACATATGGTGGCTCATGCCCTCATGGCGGCGGTGCTTTTTCAGGTAAAGATCCCACGAAGGTGGATAGGAGTGCAGCTTATGCCTGCCGTCATATCGCAAAAAATCTTGTAGCATCGGGAGTGTGTACAAAGGTGACACTGCAAGTGGCGTATGCTATTGGAGTGGTGCAGCCTGTCTCGATAATGGTGGATACGCACTCAAGTGCTAAAGTAAGCGAAGAAAAAATAGAATCTTGTGTACGAGATCTTTTTGATCTTTCACCAAAAGGGATTATAGATTCTTTAGATTTGCTTCGTCCTATCTATAGACGCACCGCGGCATATGGCCATTTTGGCCGTGAAGAAGAAGGCTTTAGCTGGGAGAGAACAGATAGGGTTGATGAGATTAAAAACTATTTAGATTTGTAACTTTTGATTAATTTGTATCTTTATCCAGTTACTTTTAGCTACATTTAAAAATCTAAAGTGTATAGTCTATTTTATAAATTATATAGGAGACGAATATGTCAGTAATAATTAACGATACGTGTATTAACTGTGGTGCTTGTATAGACGAATGTCCAGTAGAAGCAATTGTAGATGAGGATGATAATCCACAAGATGAGGATATCTATTACGTATATAGCGATAAATGTGTAGAATGTGTTGGACATCATGATGAGCCGGCGTGTGCCACTGCGTGTCCTACTGAAGGATGTATCACATGGGATCAAGTAGGCGAAAGCCCTTCTCACCGTGATGATATCACACAAGATCAAAGAGATAACTTTCAACCTGTTGTAGAATAGATATAGTTTTGTAGGAATTTTTTCCTACAAACTCTTAAAACACCAAAACTTTATTTCTAAATAAAAACTTCTTAAAAACATTAACCCCCAAATAAAACATAAATAATTTTTCACTTTCAAGTTAAATCTATATTTATTTCGATATAATTCCGTTCTAATTTTATATTTTACAGGAGATTTGATGGAAAGAACACTATCAATAATTAAACCAGATGCAGTTGCTAAAGGTGTTATCGGAAAAATTTTAGACAGATTTGAGAGCAACGGACTTAAAGTGGCTGCAACAAGAAAGATTCAACTTTCACGTATGGATGCGGAAGCGTTTTATGCCGTTCACTCTGAGAGACCTTTCTTTGGAGACTTGGTTGATTTTATGATTAGCGGTCCAGTGGTTGTAACTGTTTTAGAAGGTGAAAATGCTATGCAAATCAACCGTGATTTAATGGGTGCTACAAATCCTAAAGAAGCTGAAGCTGGTACAATTCGTGCAGATTTCGCTGAAAATATAGATGCAAATGCAGTTCACGGAAGTGACTCTGTAGAAAATGCAGCTATTGAGATTGCATTTTTCTTTTCTGAGAGAGAAATTTCATAATTAAGTTATGCAAGTCACTCTTAGAAAAATAACAAAAACACCATTAGATTTTGAAATAAAATCTAATGAAATAGCTTTTAAAGGTTATTTAGAGTATCATGCTGGTAAATTAATCTTGCTTAAAGCAGATATAAACGGTTCAGTGGATACTCAGTGCAGTACATGCGGTGAAGATTTTGATCTTAAAGTGAAAGAAAAAATTGAATTTTTCATTTCAGATGGTTTATATGATGGAGACAACATCGACATAGATGTGGTTGAATCATTTAACTCCGCAGTGGATCTTGATGAACTTTTAATCTCTGAGATTGAGCTTATTAAGAGCGACTATCATAGTTGCGAAAGTTGTAAATAAAATTAAACAAAGGAAGAAGATATGGCAGTACCTAAGAGACGAGTCTCTCATTCACGTTCAGCGAAAAGAAGAACTCACTATAAAATCACTTTAGCTAAACCGGTTAAAGATGCTGATGGAACTTATAGATTACCACACCACATCAACCCAACTACGGGCGAGTATAAATAGTCAATGGTGAAGATTGCTATTGATGCAATGGGCGGGGACTTCGGTCCTGAGCCAATTGTTAAAGGTTGTGTAAATGCACTCAAGAGAAAAAACTTCATACCTATACTTGTAGGAAAAAAATCAGAAATTTTACCTCTGTTACCAAAACGTTATAGAGATAAGATTTCTATAGTAGATACTGATGACGTGATTTCTATGAGTGATGCAGCGACTGACGCAGTTAAAAGAAAAGAAAGCACAATTTATAAAGCAGTTGAGCTTGTAAAAAACGGTGAAGCAGATGGTATAGTGTCTGCCGGACATAGTGGCGCGACAATGACTCTGGCAACTTTAAGACTCGGTAGACTGGAAGGTATTGCACGTCCGGCACTTGTCACTCTTATGCCTACAAGAACAGGAAAAAAATCAATTATCCTAGATGTGGGTGCGAATGTTGACTCCAAGGCTGAACATTTAGTGCAGTTTGCAATTATGGGCGGATGTTATGCTCATGATGTCTTAAAAATTGAAAATCCTTCAATCGGCCTTTTAGCAAATGGTGAAGAATCATCTAAGGGAAATGAAGTTACAAAAGCAGCGTATAAATTACTTCAAAACTATAAAGGTTTCAAAGGGAATGTTGAAGGTGGAGATATCTTCAACGGTTCTTGTGACGTAATAACATGCGATGGCTTTATTGGAAACTTAGTGCTTAAGACGAGTGAAGGTGTGGCTTCAACGATTAGCGGCCTGATAAAAGATTATATTAGAAAATCTCCGATTGCAATCACCGGTGCTTTATTGATGAGAAAAGTTTTTAAACTTCTTAAAAAACAGATTGATTATGCTGAAATTGGCGGTGCGCCGCTTATCGGTATAAAAGGTTGCGCTATAGTGAGTCATGGAAAAAGCAATGCCAAAGCGATGGAAAATGCGATTTATCAAGCAATCACTTATGTAGATACAGGTGTTAATAAACATATTTTAGAAAAACTCAAAGACTATAACGACACAAAATAAGGACTTCTTATGGCTTATGCTGCATTTCGCTCGATTGGTGCTTATGTTCCAAATAAAATTTTAACAAATGAAGATCTCTCCAAAATGGTTGACACCACAGACGAGTGGATCACTAAAAGAACAGGCATCAAAGAACGTCATATTGCAGCAGAAGATGAAACTACGAGTGATCTAGGTGTTAAAGCAGCAAAATTAGCGATAGAACGCAGCGGTGTTGAGGCAAATGAAATAGATATGGTTATTTGTGCGACTATTTCACCGGATTATTTTTGTATGCCTTCAACTGCAACTATTATTTCAACGAAACTCGGTCTTGGAAATGCGACAGCATTTGATATTTCTGCCGCATGCACAGGATTTGTGTATATCCTCTCTATAGCTAAAGCTTTTATCGAATCTGGAATGAAAAAAAACATTCTTATCATCGGAGCTGAAAAATTATCAGCTATCACTGATTATACAGATCGTGGAACTTGTATTTTATTTGGAGATGGAGCAGGGGCAGCTGTCATTTCCGCGACTGAAAATAAAGAAGAGGGAATCATTGATGTGCATACAGGTGCTGATGGCACGTATGCAGATTTACTAATGACACCAAATGGCGGTACAGGCTCGCCTCATGATTCACTAGAACAAGAAGCAGGGGCTTGTTATATGCAAATGAAAGGAAATGAAACATTTAAAGTTGCAGTGCGGACTTTAACGAAAGATGTTGTGGAGATTCTTGCTGATAATAACATACAAAGTGATCAAATTGATCATTTTATTCCCCATCAGGCGAATTATAGAATCATTAAAGCTGTTGGTGATGCATTGAAAATGAAAGAAGAACAGGTTGTACTCACTGTTGCAAAATATGGTAATACTTCCGGAGCTTCTATTCCGATGGCAATCAACGATATGTATGAGCAAGGTAAACTCAAATCTGGTGAACTGATGTTACTGGATGCTTTTGGCGGTGGACTTACTTGGGGTTCAGCACTTGTGCCATTTTCGCCATTATCTAAAGTTTAGACTTTTAATACATACATCCTTATTAAAATATTTAGAAGTGTTAAATTAGGAAAAATATGAAAAAAAACAATATAATTTTAATCGGTTTTATGGGTGTTGGAAAAGGAAGTATTGCAAGAGAAATTGTTCACAACTCTTCTTATATAGCACTGGATACGGATGACCTTGTTGAGAGTATGGAAAACAAACGTGTTAAAAAGATTTTTCAAGAAGATGGTGAAGAATATTTTAGAAACTTAGAAAAAGATATTGCTCTGTGGCTTGAAAAAAGTGTTCAAAATACACTCATATCAACTGGTGGCGGTTTTTATAAAGTTAAAAATTTAAAGAAAATCGGTACAATAGTTCTTTTAGACTCTCCATTTGAAAAGATTCTAAAAAGAATCCAAGAACATCCAAATGCAAAAGCAAAATTACGAAAAAGACCCTTGTTAAGTGATTTAAAAGCGGCAAAACAACTTTATAAGCAAAGACGTCCTGAATACTTGGCTCTTGCGGATATTGTTGTGGATGTTACAGATAAGAGTGTTCAAGAATGCACAAAAGAAATTTTAAAAAAGGTGAAAAAATATGTTTAATAAGATAATACTGGCATTATTGCTGATAGCTTCATCATTATTCTCCGCAGAGATTCATTGGGAAAAAGATTATGATACTGGGATTAAGAGAGCTACCGCTGAAAATAAACCTGTTTATTTCATCATTTCAAAATCTACATGTCCTCCATGTATTCGTCTAAAAAAGACTACTTTTAAAGATAAAGATGTTGTGGATATGCTAAATAAAAATTTTGTTGCTATTATCGCTTACACAGATAAAAATGATTATATACCAAGACATATTCCTGTGCAATATACACCAAGCTCATGGTTTTTAAAACCTGATGGTGAGCCAAGGTATGAACCGCTTGTTGGCGGGATAGATGCTAAAAGCTTTTTGCAAGCGCTTAATATTGTAAAAGATGATTTTGAAAAAGAAGTGAAAAATACTAAATAGTTAATATCTCATAACGGTTTCTTCCATTGTCTTTTGCTTCATAAAGTGCACTGTCAACTTCTACATAGATCTTGTCAGCACTTTGAGTGTTTGAGCTGTCAATGATACCCGCACCTATTGAGATTGTTATATGATCACAGACACTGCTGTATTCATGTTTAATATTCAGTGCTTCTATATTGTCTAAAACCCTCTGAGAAATCTCCTCGACACCTTGTTCGTTATTTGCAGTGAAAAGCACACCAAACTCTTCACCGCCTAAACGGTATACAGCATCATCAGGCCGATTGAATGTTGCTTTTAAGGCACTTGCCACAGCTTTTAAAGCTTTGTCTCCATCTTGATGACCATAGTGATCATTATATGCTTTAAAGTGGTCTATGTCTAGCATCATAAAGACCAATGTGTTGGATTCACGTTTTGCAAGTGATAATCGTTGATTGAAGTTTTTATCAAACTCTCTTCTATTGTACAGACCTGTCATACCATCTGTGACTGAAACAATTTCAAGTTGTTTTTTACTTGTAATATCACTTATAATCATGTCATAACCAATTATTTTGTAAGTGGAGTCTAAAATATTTTTAATATCTGCATATATCCAAGCAACATTTTCTATATGAATCTCACCATTCCATGATTTTCCAGAGCGCAGAGCGGTTTTCATCTCTTTAATCTGTTTCTCATCACTTCCAAGCAGGAGGTTTGACTCATGGTTGATTAAGTCTCCTTTTTCTAGGCTGAAAAGTCTTGCAAGTGATTCAGTCACCTCTGCTATATTAAAATCAGTGTCTAGTTTTGCAAGATTTATATTTTGTTCTATCAGGTGGAAGTGTCTATCAATATTCTCAGTATATCTTGCAGAGCTTCTTAGAACCACTAAGGCAATTATAGAAGAGATGAGACCGATAAGAATAAATAAAATGGAAACAATAATTATAGAATTCTTTTTTGAATTTTTGGCATTATCATTATAAACAATAGCCTTGTTGTTTGCAAATACTCTAAGGGTGTCAATTTTGGTGTTGAGAGTGTTGGCGTAATTAGATTCTTTTTCTTTATAGACACTTATCTGACCGTTACTTCCATCTAAAAGCATATCTATAATATGGTCTCTATATTTTTTCCATTGTAAAAATGCATTATAACTATTGTCTATATCTTGAATATTTCCTAGGTATCTTTCATAAATAAGTTTATAAAGATCAATTGCGTTATTGTGATGCACAGCTATGGCCATACTAAGGTTATAAATCTCTTTGACATCTTCAAGGGAGGTGATGATGTGCATTTTATGCTGAATATGCACAGATTCTATTTCAATATGAGCAATAGCATTACTTACGATAAAAGGGTGTTCAAACATGTCTTCAGTGATTTTACTTAAATCAAGCATTTTATAGATAGAAGTGACACCAAGTATTGTCGTGAGCAACAAGATAGATAAAAAAGATAAAATAAGATTTTTATTTGAAGTCATATATTGTTTCCTTACAGTGAGTTTATATAATACAACAATTTGGATATAATTTGCAATTAATTTATACTTTAGGAACTTTTAATGATATTTACTACAACTGCAACTTCTACATTCACTCATGAATTTGAGGAATTATTACAAAGAGGAAAAATGGATATGGCTCATGTAAGCTCTATTGTTGGGAATATTATTGATGAGATTAAAAATGAAAAAAACTCTGCTTTGAAAAAGCATATTGAAAAGTTTGATAAGTGGACGCCAGAGAGTGATTTTGATTTAAAGGTGCCGACTCAGTACATGGAGGAAGCATATAATAATCTTGATGAGACTTTAAAATCTGCACTTCACCTGGCACACGATAGAATTCGGATATATCACGAAAAGCAAAAACCAAAATCATGGTTTGATGATGAAGCAAATGGAACGATTTTAGGGCAACGTGTAACGCCGGTGGATAGTGCAGGGCTTTATATTCCGGGTGGAAAAGCAGCGTACCCTTCATCACTTTTAATGAATATTATTCCAGCACAGGTTGCGGGAGTTGAAAATATTGTAGTATGCACGCCAACACCGCAAAATGAGATAAATGACCTTTTATTGGCAGCATGTCATCTTTGCGGGGTGGAAAACCTTTTTAAAGTCGGTGGAGCATCTGCAATTGCCGCTATGGCCTATGGGACAGAGACAATACCTAAGGTTGATGTTATAACCGGACCGGGGAATATTTTTGTGGCAACTGCAAAAAAGATGGTGTATGGTGAAGTGAATATTGATATGATCGCAGGACCGAGTGAGATAGGAATATTAGCAGATGATTCGGCAAATGCAAACCATTTAGCAATAGATTTGTTATCACAAGCGGAACACGATGAGATGGCAAGTTCCATTTTAATCACTCCCTCGCAAGAGTTGGCTGATGCAGTGAAAATTGAAATCCAAAATTGGTTGTCAGAGCTTCCTCGTCAAGAAATAGCAAGAAAATCTATTGAAGAGCGTGGGGCGATCATTGTAACTAAAACGATGGAAGAAGCGATTTATTTGATGAATCAAATAGCACCTGAACACTTAGAAGTTGCGACTGATTCACCATTTGAATTGTTACCGCTGATAAAGCATGCCGGGGCAATTTTCTTAGGTCACAACACACCTGAAGCGATTGGGGATTATGTGGCAGGACCAAATCACACCCTTCCAACAGGCGGCACTGCAAAGTTTTATTCACCGCTTGGTGTTGAGAATTTCATGAAGAAAACTTCTATTATTTCTTTTTCAAAAAAAGGTATAAATGAGATTGGCGCAGCTTGTGCTTTAATCGCAAATACGGAAGGCTTAACTGCTCATGAACAATCAGTAAGGGTTCGTTTAGATAAATAAATTTTATCTTTTCCCCCTTGGAACACAATTTTACACCACTCCGTGTTATAGTTAGGTGAAGTAAAGGATTTAAAGTGTCTGTAAATATAAAAGAACTCTCTGTCTTATGTAAAGAACTTAAGCTTCTATATGTAGAAGATGATGCGATGGCCAGAGAAAGCACTCTCAAACTTCTAAATAATCTCTTTGACACTATCGTTGTTGCTGTAGATGGTGCAGATGGATTAGAAAAATTTAAAAATGACACATTTGATATAGTCTTAAGTGATATTAATATGCCCAACCTTAATGGATTGGAAATGTTAGAGCATATACGCAAAATAGATGAGAATATATTTTTTCTCCTTTTATCCGCCCATAATGACAGTCAATATTTTCTCCAAGCTATAGAACTTAATATTGATGGATATATTTTAAAACCTTTAGTGTATGAGCAACTTTTCAGAGCATTGTTTAAAATAGTGCAAAATATTAAACTTAGAAACAGTGTCAAAAATTATCAAGAAAACTTAGAAGAAGAAGTAAGAATCAGAAATAAAGAAATTGTGCATAAATTAAATTATGATGATTTGACAGGTTTATTGAGCCGGTATACTTTTTTTAGAGATTTAGAAAAATTATCAGCTCCGGTGATTCTTCTTATAGATATAAATAAGTTTAAAGTTATTAATGAAGTTTATGGGAGCAGCACAGGTTCAAAAGTTTTAGAAAAGTTTGCCTCATATTTGAGTTTAACTGTTAATGATGAAAGTTGTAAAGTCTATAGACTCTCTGCAGATGAATTTGCGATAGTTGATGTTACAGAATATATAGATCCTGATAAATATGAAGAATTAATAGAAAAACTGTTTAAAAACCTCAATGATATTAAATTAAAAGTCGATGAAGATATAATCGCTATAGATATTACGATAGGGCTTTGCAGTGTTGAGGAAAATAGATATGAGAGTGCAAAGATAGCATTGGATTATGCTAAGAAACATAGAAAACCTTATGTAATGTATTCATCAGCCATTGACCATAGAAAAGAGAGCTCTTTAACTTTAAAATGCAGAGATGAGATAGTCTCAGCAATTCATGATGACAGAATTGTGGCTGTTTATCATCCTATTGTTGATAAAGATGAAAATATAGTCAAATATGAAACTTTAATGAGATTAAAAGAAGAAGAAACTGAAAGTTTGATGTCCCCTTTTTATTTTTTAGATGTGGCAGTTAAAACGAGGCTTTATGAACGTCTTTCTTCTGCAGTTATTTTTAAAGCGCTTAAGATTGTTCAAACTACAAAGTATACCCTGAGCATGAATTTCACCTATAATGATATTAAAAACGCCACTCTTATTGAAGATCTTAAATCCTTTTTCACTTCTAATAAAGAGATGGGAGAACGAGTTGTTTTTGAGATAACTGAAGGGCAGGCTATAGAGAATTATGATGATGTCAAAAAGTTCATCACCCAATTTAGAAAATACGGAATTAAGATTGCGATTGATGATTTTGGCAGCGGCTTTTCAAATTTTGAATACATTTTAGAGATAGAACCGGACTATCTAAAGATTGACGGTTCTTTGATTAAAGATATAGATACAGATATAAAAGCCCATACCTTGGTTGAAGCGATAGTTCAGTTTTCGCATAAACTGGGTATAAAAGTTATAGCAGAATATGTGCATTCTAAAATTATTTTTGATATGTTGAAGAGTTTAGATGTTGATGAGTATCAAGGCTATTACTTTTCGGAACCATTAGAAAAGATAAAATAACAACTTTATAAAATATTTAAAAACAATATTATCACATATTAAAAGATTTCAAATATACACAACCCTAAAAATATATCAAACAATAATCACATCTTTATAATGCGTTTAAGTTTCTTTAGATAATATTTAGTCAGTGAAATAAGCCCTATTTTTAAGGATTCGGGATTATTTTTTAAAATATTGGTTATTATAACAAACTTAAATTTGCCATTAAAAAGGGCTAAAGGAGAATATATGCAATTAGGTTTCCTAGTTGATTTACACTTGTGTATGGGTTGTAAAGGATGTGAGATCGCATGTAAAGTGGAGAATGAAGTTCCGCTTAGCACATGGAGATTACGTGTTAAATATGTAGATGTGGGGACTTTCCCAGAAACGAAGAGAACATTTACACCTCTAAGATGTAACCACTGTACAAATGCTCCTTGTGAGAGAATCTGTCCAGTATCTGCACTTCACTATCTTGATAATGGTATTGTAAATATTGATAAAGAAAGATGTATAGGTTGTGCAGGTTGTGTTATGGCTTGTCCTTATGGAGCTATCTATATTGACCCTCAAACAAATACTGCTGACAAGTGTACTTATTGTGCACACCGTATAGCTTCTTCAATGATGCCGGCGTGTGTTGTAGCATGTCCAGTTGAAGCAAATATTTTTGGTGATGTGGATGATGCAGCTTCAAATATCTCTAAATATATCCAAAGAAATCAATCAAACATTCAAGTTCGTAAAGCAGAAAGAGGAACTAATCCAATGCATTGGTATGTAAATGGTGGTCAAGTTGCCCTTAATCCTTTAGCATCTGAAAGACCAGAGGGTCATCACCTATTTGGTAAGATGACGTCTAAAATGCCGATAGGAGGTCACTAGATGGCAGCTCATGAAATGTTAGCAGCAACAAATGCTGTAGTAAGCTTAGATGTTGGTCTTCCTGGGATTGTTTGGCCTTGGTTGGTTACGGTGAATATGTGGGCGAAAAGTATTGGTACCGGTGTTATCTTTATGTTGTTTTTACTTTTAAGAACACATCCGGAATCAGGTAAGAACTTAAGATTTATGACTGCAGCAACTGCATTTATATTTATTAATATTTTCTTATTATTCACACTTGCTGATTTACATCAGCCATTTAGAATGTGGCATATATTCTTTCACCCTCACTGGACATCTGCGATTACATGGGGTTCATTTATGGCATCTGCATTCTTAGGTCTTTTAACTCTTTTAGTATTCTTAGGATATACGAAAAAAGATGAGACTTTTGATAAAGTACTATTATGGACAGCTATTTTAGCTATTCCAGTCACACTTTATACAGCAGCTCTTATGGCTCAATGTACAGCACGTGAATTATGGCAAATGCCAGCAGAATCTGCTCAAATGATTTTAGCTGCATTACTTGCAGGTTCAGCAGCTATGATCCTTTTAGGTGGAAGTAAACTTACGTATGAAGCGAAAAAATCTTTAGGTGTTGTTTTAGGCTTAAGTGCATTAATGGCATTTATCATCTATATGGCTGAGTATGTTTTTGGACCACAAAAAGCAGAAGAAGTTGCGGCAACTCTTGAGTATATCAAAGGTGATGGAGCATATACAGTTATGTTCTGGATTGGACAATGGATGACATATCTATTACCAATGCTTCTTATAGTATTAAGTCGTGCAAGTAAAAGTGAAAACATTTTAAAGCTTGCTGCAATTTTAGCATTAGTGGGTCTATTTATAGTTAAACATGTTTGGCTAATGATTCCACAATTATTACCAATGAGTTAGGGAGAAGATATTAATGTATTTACAAAGTAGAAGAACATTTTTAAAAGGTGCTGCATTCACTGTTGCAGGTGCCGCAATTGCTAAAGGTGTATTTACAGCAGATGCAATAGCTGAGTCTGTTACACAAAGCAAATTTACAGATACTCCGGACACATTATCGTTCTATCCTCCAATGGAAGAATGGTCTGACTTTAAAGAGTTAGATGGTGATGACTGGAAACGTGGTGGCTTAGAGCGTAAAGGTGTGAGAAGCGAAGATAATCCTGATGGAATTGAAGTGAATGATTATATGATCGTTCCAACTGCATGTTCTAACTGTGAAGCTTCTTGTGGTTTAACAGCGTGGATTGATAAGAAAACTTTTACAGTTAAAAAGTATATGGGTAACCCATTACATGCGGGTTCTCGTGGACGTAACTGTGCAAAAGGTTATGCTACACAATCTCAAATGTATGATCCAGATAGAATTGCATTCCCACTAAAAAGAGCTCCAGGTTCTGCTCGTGGTGAAGGTAAATGGATTCGTACAACTTGGGACGAAGCGATGACAACTATCGGTAACAAAATGCATGAAGCTATGAAAGGCGATGATGAGTTATCTAAAAAATCTTGTATGTTCCATGTTGGACGTCCGAATGAGAATGGTTTCACTGGTAAAGTATGGCATACTTTAGGTCAAGATTGTTTCAACTCGCATACAAATATTTGTTCATCTGGTGGTCGTACTCCGACTATTCAATGGTCAAATGATGATAGATCTTCACCGGATTGGGCTAATGCGAAACTTATTTTCCTTAACTCATCCCACGCTGCTGATGCCGGTCACTACTTCCAACAAGCTGCAGGGCATATTGCTGATGCAAGAGCGAAGGGTGCAAAACTTGTGGTTATGGATCCTCGTATGTCTAACTCTGCCGGTATGGCTGATCTTTGGATCGCTGCTTGGCCTGGTACAGAAGCTGCAATTTACTTATACTTAGTTCAGCGTATGCTTAACGAAGGTAAAGTAAACGAAACTTTTGTTAAAAAATGGTTTAACTGGGAAGTAATGATGGATAACACTGATTATCTTGAATTTATGGTTAAACAAAAATATATAGCAGCATTGCCAAAAGACAACTCTTTTGAATCATACATGGGTATGTTAAAAGAACTTTATGCTCCATATACACTTGAGTATGCTGTTAAAGAAACTCACGTTCCTGCATATAAATTAGAAGAGTTATATGATATGGTTATCTGGGCTGACACTTCAATCTCAACATACTTCTGGCGTGCAGCTGCAGCTGGTAACCGTGGTGGCTGGACATCTGGTAGAACAGGTTTCTTAATGCTTGGTCTTCGTGGTGCAATCGGTCCAGAAGGTGGAACATTCTTTCACCACTGGCATGTTATTTCTGTTGGTGGTAAAGGTGGTTCTGCTACAGTCGGTCAAGGAAAACGTGGTTCAAATATTCCTAAAGTTGATGTATATAATGAACTTTCATTCCCACCGGAATGGCCATTGTCAACATATGAGTTATCTTACCTTTTACCACATTTACTTGCAGATGAAGAATGGCAAGAAAAATGGACTGCCAAAGGTCTTACTGTTCCTAAGAACATTAAAGTTTGGATTCCTCGTATGTACAACCCGGTTTGGATCAACCCGGATGGTTTCAGATGGATTGAGACTATCAAAGATGAATCTAAAATGGAACTTACATTTAACTTATCTCCAGTATGGTCTGAGACTAACTGGTATGTTGATTATATTTTACCTGTTGGTCTAGCAGGTGAACGTCACGATCAACATTCAGAAGCCACTATGCCTGCAAGATGGACTTCATTCCGTCAACCGGTTATGCGTGTTGCTTTAGAGAAAATGGGATGGAAACCAAATAATCCTGCCCGTGCGACTCTTGAAGCACATATTAAAGCCGGTCTTGGTGAAGTTTGGGAAGAAAATGAGTTCTGGTTTGATATGTGTGTTAACTATATTGACCCTAAAGGTGATTTATTCCTTGACGATGCTAAAACTAAGACTGTTCATTCTATGTGGGAATCTAAAAAGACTCCAGGCACTCCAGTCACTATTGCTGAGTGGTATGATGCAGCATTTGGTGATAACCTGCCGAACTTGAAGAAAACTGCAACATCAGATGAAAGATATAAAAATGCTGAGTTCCCAGTGTATGAGTATATGAGAGATCATGGTGCTTGGATGGAAGAGAATAAAATTTATTCTGCTCAAGAAAGACCAGTTAAATATGATGGTGAAAATTTAATTTCTCATGGTCATAAATACAACAAAGAAGACTTAACTAAGAATGAAAGAACAGGTGTTATTTACGCTAAAGATCATCATGGTGATGGTAAATACAAAGATAACTTAAAACCGGTTGCTATTGAAGTGGACGGTACAGTTATGGAAGGTTTTGCCACACTGGATAAAAAACTTGACTTCTTCTGTGATTGGTTGGCTGATGATTGGAAATGGCCAGAATATGCGATTCCAATCTATCCAAGAAATGAGCAAGAGAAAAAAGAGATGGTTCATATCACATCGCATGTAAATCATATGTATATGACAGAAAAAGATTCATATGCATTAAACACTGTGTTCCGTTTACCATACAATATCCATACGCGTTCTGCTAATAGTAAGCACCTTATGGAGATTTCTCAAAATCATGACCCTATTTGGATCTCAACTCCAGATGCTAAGCGTCAAGGTTTCAAACGTGGGGATGCTATCCGTGTAAGAATTACAGATACTGTCACTGGTTTAGAGTCAGGTTACTTTGTAGCTATGGCTGTGCCGACAGAAGGTGTTCTTCCTGGTACGTTAGCTTGTTCACATCACGGTGGTAGATGGAAACTTGTAAACTCTGTCACTATTCCTAATGGTGTTAGTGATGGTAAGGTTAATTCTCAACCAATTGCTAGAAATATGAACGATCCTAAGTTTATGGCACATTCACCAGAAAATGTTGGTAAAGATGGTGCTCAAATTAAGATTGAAGATTATACCGGCACATCTGGTCAAAATAGTTTTGGTGTTCCAACTGCTGAACTTCAGATGGATGGGAAAGAAGGTAAAATGAAATACGTTGAGGGTATTGTTCCATTCAAGTCTGATAGATTTGCTGATTACAACAAAGATTCTCAAAACATCTGGTGGGATGGTTTAAGCGGTTCATGGCAAAATGCTGTGGCTGCGGTTCACCCGGATCCAATTTCTGGTATGCATTGTTGGCATCAAAAAGTAATTTTAGAGCCTGCACAAGCTGGTGATAAAATTGGTGATATCTATGTGAATTATGAAAATAACTTCAAAATTTACCAAGGTTGGAGAGATGACTTAACTCGTGGTTTAGATGAGAACTCAGTTAAACGTCGTCCAGAGCATATTAAACGTCCGTGGGTGCCTCTATCAAGTAAAGCATACCGTGTAAGTATCAAAAAGTAAAAATCTAGATAGCAACGCATTTGCTGCGTTGCTCACTTCGTCAGGTACTTGGAGTACGCTTCCTTAGCGTGCGCCTTGAACTCACATCACTCTCTAAATTTTTTCTACTGTACTTATTTTAATATATATTTTCTGCTTCGTATGAAGCTAGCTTTTAGGAATGCTAACCAATGGCATTCTCCACTCTGAGTGGCTGAGCGCGAGCGATTATAAATGTGCTTTGCTCATTTATAAATTAAAATATGTGGCAGACCACATTCTTAAAAATAATCCCCAAGTGCTTGTGTATCCTACATCTGAAAAAACCAACTCTTGATTTTTGTCGTAGATAAGCGTGCTTGGAAAAACACTTACATTGAAGTTTGAAGCTATTAATCCGCTGCTGTCATTGATTACATTAAAGTTATAGTTATTTTCTAGCAGCCAACTTTGTATCTCATCATCAGAACCTGATTTTACGGCTACTGTGAGCACGTTATAGTGTTTTGAGAGTGTTTGTATGTTGGATGCTTCCACCTTGCATGTGGGGCACCATATAGCCCATATATGTATCAATGTGGGTTTTGTATCAGATAAAGTGTATTTTAAACCATTATGTAAAGTTATATTTGTCAAGCTTAAAGGCTCTTTATTCAAATCGGAGCTCTTATAGAGGCTGATTGCATTAGCTAGCACAGTTATTATAATTATAAATAAAGCAAGCTCTTTTATATAATGTTTAATCTTATTTTTCATATTTTCACCTAGTGTTTTTTATAGGTATTATAGTGAAATTTTAAGCTTCTAAAGAGTTGTTTTATTCATTAAATTTTATAAGGGTGAAGTATATGTGAGAAAGGTGTGTAAGCAAGCCGCATAAAGGCTTGCTTTAGAAATTTTGAGAAAGAGTGAACTTACTCTATCTCTGCGTCTATCACGTCTTCGTCTTCTTTCTTTTTCTTCGCATCTGCTTGCGCAGCAGCTGGATCTTGATCTTTTTTGTACATTTCCTCAGCCATTTTATGTGCAGCTTCAGTTAAAGTTTTCACTTTTTCTTCGATTTGCTCTTTTGTAGCTGACTCATCTTTTAAAGTGTCTTTTAAATCAGTCGCAGCAGCTTCGATTTTTGCTTTTTCTTCAGCGTCAAGCTTATCGCCCATCTCTTCCATAGATTTTTCAGTTTGAGCTATAAGTGCGTCAGCTTGGTTTCTTAAGTCCACTAATGCTTTTTTCTCTCCATCAGCAGCTTTGTTTTCTTCTGCATCTTGAACCATTTTGTTGATCTCTTCTTCACTTAGTCCAGATGATCCAGAGATTGTGATTGACTGAGATTTACCAGTACCTTTATCAGTTGAAGAAACAGTAAGGATACCATTTGCATCGATATCAAAAGTCACTTCGATTTGAGGTACACCACGAGGGGCCGCTGGAATATCTCCAAGCTCAAATAAACCAAGTGATTTGTTGTCTTTAGCAAATTCTCTCTCTCCTTGACCAACACTGATAGAAACAGCTGGTTGGTTGTCTTCTGCAGTTGAGAACACTTGAGATTTTTTAACAGGAATCGTAGTTCCTTTTTCAATAATCTTAGTCATAACTCCACCAAGAGTCTCAATTCCAAGTGATAATGGAGTAACATCAAGAAGTAGAACATCTTTAACATCTCCACGTAAAACACCACCTTGAATAGCAGCACCGGCAGCAACAACTTCATCAGGATTTACACTTTTGTTTAGTGATTTTCCACCGAAGTATTTAGAAACAGCTTCTTGAGCAGCTGGAACACGAGTGGAACCACCAACCATGATTATCTCTTTGATGTCGCCATTTTCTAAATCAGCTTCTTTCATAGCCACTTTAATATGATCAATTGTTTCGTCAATCAGTTTAGAAATCATACCTTCAAATTTAGCACGGGTAAGTTTTATAACAAGATGCTGAGGGCCAGCTTCTGTCATCGTGATAAACGGTAGGTTGATTTCAGTCTCAGTTGAGCTTGAAAGTTCTTTTTTAGCATTCTCAGCAGCGTCTTTTAGACGTTGAAGAGCCATTTTATCATTTTTAAGCTCGATTCCATGAGAGTTTTTAAACTCAGCATTTAAGAAATCAACGATTTTATTATCAAAATCATCTCCACCTAAGAATGCATTACCATCTGTTGAAAGAACTTCAAAAGTGCCATCAGAGATCTCTAAAGTTGTAACATCAAATGTACCCCCACCAAGGTCATATACAAGTACATTTTCTTCAGTTTTAGAGTCAAGTCCATAAGCAAGTGCAGAAGCAGTCGGTTCATTGATGATTCTTAGAACATTAAGACCGGCGATTGTACCGGCATCTTTTGTTGCTTTTCTTTGTGAGTCATTAAAGTATGCCGGAACTGTAATAACAGCGTCAGTCACCTTAGAACCTAAATAAGCTTCAGCATCTTCTTTTAGTTTAGTAAGAATTTTAGCTGAAATCTCTTGTGGTGTATAGATTTTTCCTGCAACGTCTACAGCTGCTGAACCATCTTTATCCACGATATTATATGTCACCTTATCGTGTGCTTGTTTAGCATTTTCTTCGTCCATCATAAGACCCATAATCCTCTTGATTGAAGAGATTGTTTTCTCAGGGTTTGTAATTGCTTGACGTTTTGCAGGATCTCCCACTAAAACATCACCTTTATCTGTAAATGCCACAACTGAAGGAGTTGTGTTTTTACCTTCTGCATTTGGGATGATTTTCGCTTCACCACCCTCATAAACTGCTACACATGAATTTGTTGTTCCTAAATCTATTCCAATTACTTTACTCATTATAATTTCCTTAATTTTATTTCATAAAATGAAGCAAATTCATTCGCTCCATTATTAGTCCGTAAAAGGAACTAGTCCCTTTTACTCCGCTTGCGCCGCTGTGGCGACTAAAGTTTTCCATATTTGTTTAATTATTTACGAATCTAATTCGCGACTATCACCATTGCTTCACGCAGTGGTCTGTTTTTATATTTATAACCAGTTTGAAAAGTTTGAACAATTTGTCCTGATTGCACGGTGTCACTATCCACTGCTTGCACAGCGTTGTGAATATTTGGATCAAATGGTTCATCATAAGCCACCATAGTGACTCCATGTTTTTCTAAAGAGGTGAGAAACTGTTTATAAGTTAACTCTATTCCTTCTTTCAACTTCTCAAAAAGTTCAGCTTTATCTGCTTCAGCATTAGCTGAGTTCATTGCACCCTGAAGTGAATCCATTACAGGAATCATATCTTTAGCAAATTTTTCATTTGAATACTCAACTGCAGTGTATTTTTCACGTTCCAATCTTTTTTTGATATTATCAAAATCGGCATGAACGCGCGCATACTTGTCTTTTAGTTCTGTTAATTCAGCTTGTAAAAGATCAAGCTCATTTTCAACTGCTTCAGAATCTGCTTCAGCTTCTTCGTATATTGTTTCTAAGTTTTCCTCTGTTGTTTCTAGAGGTTCTTCTTGTATTTCATCTTTAGACATAATTATTAAATGACTCCTTTGCTTTAAAAACCATTATTGGAGCCAAGTTTTCACTTGTGAAACTTGAGCCCAAATAATGATAAGTTTTCAACGTTCTTATAAAAAGATAGCAACATTATACATATTGAGTGTAACAATGTCAAGTAAACTCTTAGTTGTATTTGTTATTTATGTTGAGTCTATTAGACTCACATGTACATTCTCTTTGTAAATATAGATTAGTGTATGATTACAAAAGATAATCTAGGGAGAGAAATATGAAAATAGTTTCATGGTTTTTAGGACTGGTGGTAATAGGTATGGCTGGAATTTATTTTATGTTGTTTTCAGCTATAGGTAATGCATTTTTAGCGCCTATTGTGGAAGGGAAAATTCAAGAGCAAACACAATTGGATTCAAAACTTCAAGTTTTTTCTTTAAGTATGAATGAATTTGAAGTGCTTTTAGAGCTAAATCAAGATAATACAGTTTTTGCAAAGGGAAGTTACTCTCTTTTTGAACAATCTTTTGACGCGGTGTATGATGTAAAACTAAATAAGCTTGAAACTTTAGAGCCATTAACAAAAAAACCTCTAAAAGGAGCGGTGTTTACGGATGGCACTGCTAAAGGGGATATGGCTTTTATGAAGATTGACGGTAAAAGTGATGTTGCATTCAGCGCTACTGTATATAAGGTGGAGCTAACTGACTTAGATCCAACATCTATAATCGCAAAAATACAAAATGCTAATTTAGTTTCACTTTTGGAACTCGCCGGTGAAAAACCGTATGCGCAAGGTAAGATTGACGTTGATGTTAATTTTAAAAACATTAAGCCGCATGAGTTAGATGGAAATATTCTTTTAACTACAAAAGAAGGAAAACTAAACAACGCACTTATGAGTAAAGATTTTGAGTTGGATATTCCTGCTACGAAGTTCAGTATGAAACTGGATGCAAAACTAAAAGGGGATGATGTTGATTATACCTACGCTCTATATTCAAACCTTGCAAAGATAAGCTCAGCTGGAAATATTGTGCCCCAACCTTTAAAAGTGGATATCACTTATAATTTAGACATAAAAGAACTTGCAGTTTTAAAGCCTATCATTAAAGAAGATGTACGCGGTCCATTCACATTAGAAGGAACGGCTAAGGGCACTCAAAAAAATATGATTGTTGAAGGTGTGAGTGATTTAGCATCTTCAGATACACAATTTAGCACGATCTTGAAAAATAATAAACCCGTTTCTTTAAATGCCAGTATAGAGAACTTAAAAATAGAAAAACTTTTATATATGTTGAAGCAGCCTCATTATGGAGACGGAATACTTTCTTTAAATGTAGATATGAGTGACCTAAGAAAAGGACATTTAGCAGGGAGTGTTATTTCAAATATTAAAAAAGGTGTTTTAGATTCTGCGTATCTGACAAAAGAGCAGGGATTTAAAACAATGATGCCTAAAACCACATTCAACGTAATCACAAACACCACTTTAAATGGAGATATGACAGAAACAAAATTGAATTTAAAATCGACATTGCTTTCTCTTGATATAGAAAAAGCAAAGTATGATTTAGAGAAGAAATCAATTGTAAGTGACTTTACAAGCACTGTCTCAGACTTAGATAATCTATTTTTTATCACAGAGAGACACCTTAAGGGAGCAATCACTTTAAACGGAGAGATAAAAAAAGATAAAGATTTAGATTTAAAAGTACACTCAAAGGTGGCAGATGGAACGCTTGATGCGAAAATGTTTAATGATGACCTTCATGTGGATTTAAAGTCGATTCAAACACTTAAAGCTCTTGAGATGCTTATCTATCCAGTGGTGTTTGCTTCTTCGCTTAATGGAGTGCTTGATTATAACACCAAAGAGAAAAAAGGAAAATTCAAGGGTGATTTAGTTGATGGAAAATTCACCCCAAATGCTATGCTTTCTCTTGTAAAACAGTATGGAAAAGTTGACTTGTATAAAGAAAGTTTTAAAGGGGATGTGAGTGCAGATGTAAACAAAGAAAAACTTCTTGCTTCACTCAGTCTTGCATCAAACAGTTCTTCTATTAAAACCAAGGAAGCAAAGTTGGATTCTAAGGCAAAAACTGTAGATGCCACCATAGAGATCACAGCAAATAAACATCCTATATCTGTAAGCTTGAAGGGGAATACATCGAATCCCGCAGTATCTGTGGATGCCGGGGACATACTTAAAAACGAAGTGCAAAAAGCTGTGGGTGAAAAACTAGACGGTCTTCTTAAAGGTTTCTTTTAGCCCTTACTTAAATGCAGCGTCTGCTAAGGTCAAACAAAAAAGCACCTCTTTTTTGTTTGATTCCAAAGACGAAACAGCTTGAGATAAAGTTGAACCGGTGGTAATGATGTCATCAACTAAAATTATCTCTTTTTCTCTCATCTCACTTACTTTAAAGCTCCTCGGATTTAAGAGTCTGAACTCCTTACTTTTTCCAGAATAAGATATAGAGTTCCCCGCTCGAAGTTTGTTGAAAATCGGTCTTATATTTTCACTGCGAAGTGCATTGTTTAGTATTGCTGTATGAGAATATCCACTGTGAACTGTATCGTCAATAGCGATTGAGTGCACTGGATTGGTGAAGTTAAACTCTTGTGCAAATTTTGAAAAGCTGTTTTTGGCGAGAATCTTGTAAATATAATATCCTATATCTGTATGTTTAGTATGGAGCAGGTTTTTAATATCTTTGTATTTATAAAATGAGATAACTTCGATCTTGTTTAGGATTTTTCTTTTGTAGATAGAAGGTGTTAAAAAGGTTTCTTGGCAAGGTCTACAGATATGCGAAAGAGATAAGCTTTCGCATAATAAGCATTTCATGGCAGTGGCTCTTAATCCATTTTTAAAACTGACATAAAGGCTTCACTTGGAAGTTGCACTTTTCCTATAGACTTCATACGTTTTTTACCGGCTTTTTGTTTTTCTAATAGTTTACGTTTACGGGTGATATCTCCACCATAACATTTAGCAGTGACATTTTTACCCATAGACTTCACCGTTTCACGGGCGATAATCTGAGAACCTAAAGAAGCTTGAACAGCGACTTCAAAAAGTTGGCGAGGTATTATCTCTTTCATATTTTTAACTAAAACACGACCACGTGAAAGAGCTTGATTACGAGGAACAACGATACTGAGTGCGTCCACCGCTTCGCCAGCCACTTTGATATCAAGCTTCACCAAATCACCGACTCTAAAGTCTATTGGTTCATAATCAAATGAAGCATAGCCTTTAGAGATTGATTTTAAGGTGTCGTAAAAGTCTACAACTATTTCATTCATCGGAACTTCATACTCAAGCATAACTCTGCCTTCATTAAGGTATGTCATCTTACTTTGTGTACCACGCTTGCTTATAAGAAGAGTTATGATGTTACCAAGATATTCACTTGGAGTGATGACTGTGGCTCTTACATAAGGCTCTTCAATTCTGCTGATTCGATTCACCTCTGGCAGTTGTGATGGATTTTGAACATGTATTTTTTCACCATTGTTAAGATACACTTCATATATCACCGATGGTGCTGAGGCGATTAAATCAAGGTTGAATTCACGCTCAAGTCTCTCTTTTACAACTTCCATATGAAGCATTCCAAGAAAACCAACACGAAAACCAAAGCCAAGTGCTAAAGATGTTTCCGGTTCATAAGATAAAGAACTATCATTGAGACGAAGTTTATCAAGTGCTTCACGTAAGTTTTCAAAATCATCTGTGTCTATAGGATATATACCGGCAAATACAAATGGTTTAGCTGGTTCATACGTTCCAACAGGCTCTTTTGCAGGATTCTTTGCGTCGGTGATTGTATCGCCAACATTAATAACGCTCACCTCTTTAAGACCAAGAACAACGATACCGATTTCCCCGCATTCAATAGTGGCAGTCTTGATTTTTTTCTTAGGATGTGGATACATCAGGTCTAAAATATGATGTTCTTCACCATTACTCATAAGCTTAATATTCTGCCCTTTTCTCACCTGTCCGTCAAAAACACGTACTAGTGCCAAAGCACCTAGATACTGGTCAAACCAAGAGTCATAGATAATTGCTTTTGTAGTAGCCTCCGGATCGCCAACAGGAGCTGGAACACGCTCCACAATAGCATCTATAAGTTCACGAATCCCAACACCGGTTTTTGCAGAAACTAAACAAGCATCTGTGGCATCTATACCTATACTTGTTTCAATCTCTTCTGCAACTTTTATCGGATCAGCGGCAGGAAGATCTATCTTGTTTATAACCGGAATAAGCTCTAAATCATTGTCGAGTGCTAAGTAAACGTTTGCTATAGTTTGAGCTTCAACACCTTGTGCAGCGTCAACGATAAGAAGTGCCCCATCAGAAGAAGCAAGGGACTTACTCACCTCATAAGAAAAATCAACGTGACCCGGAGTGTCGATGAGGTTGAGAATATAATGTTCACCGTCTTTGACATAGTCAAGTCTGACTGATTGCGCTTTTATGGTAATTCCGCGTTCTTGTTCGATCTCCATAGTGTCCATCATTTGGGTGGTCATTTCACGTTCACTCACAGAACCGCACTCTTGTATGATTCTATCCGCTAAAGTGCTTTTACCGTGGTCAATATGAGCGATGATAGAAAAGTTTCTAATGTTCTTCAATTATATACCTCTGATTATTCAAAAAGACCATTAACACTTTCGTTGTGGTAAACACGACGAATCACTTCTGCAAAAAGAGGAGCCACTGTTAAGACTTTAATATTTTTATGTGGTTTGGTAACCAATGTGTTTGTGATGATAAGCTCATCTAGCTCGCCATGGTCCAGGTTATCATATGCTTTTCCACTAAGAACTCCATGAGTGGCACATGCCATAACAGAAGTTGCACCTTTATTTTTCAGTGCAGTTGCAGCTTTCACCATAGTTCCGGCAGTGTCCACCATGTCATCTATCATGATTACATCGTAGCCTTTAACATCCCCTATGATACCCATAACTTCAGCTTCATTCGCTTTTTCACGACGTTTATCCACGATAACCATCTCTAAACCCATACGTTTAGCAAAGTATCTCGCACGGGCAACTCCACCGATATCCGGTGAAGCGATGATTGGATTTTTAAGGTTCTTACTTTTTATGTAATGCTCAAATGTGATTGAACCATAAAGGTTATCAACAGGAATATCAAAAAAGCCTTGAATTTGACCAGCATGTAAGTCGATAGTGATAACTCTATCTATACCAGCAGTTTCGTACATATTTGCAACAAGTTTAGCTGTAATTGGAACACGAGGAGCAGCTTTACGATCTTGTCTGGCATAACCATAATAAGGAACAACAGCAGTGATACTTGAAGCGGATGAACGTTTTAATGCATCTGTCATGATGAGCAGTTCCATTAAGTTGTCATTTGATGGAGCACCGGTTGATTGGACTATGAAAACATCACGACCACGAACAGATTCTGCGATCTGCACAGAGATCTCACCATCACTGAATCTTTTTGTATCGGCGTTGCCTAATGGAATATCTAGAACTTGACAAATTTCTTTTGCAAACTCAATACTGGCACTACCGGCAAAAACTTTATAACCACGCATAGGGATTCCTTTAGGGAAAAATTAATACAGGATTATACAAGAATAGTGCTGAGGGGATGTTAAAATTTGTAAAATATACCAGTTGTCACACCATAGCCAGCTTTACCGGAAAGTGTTCCTCTCACTCCAATCGGGCCTGACTGTGTACTTGTTCTGTCTTCGTAAGCGATATATATTGCAGATAGACCTAATTCAAGATTAGTATTAATTTTGTAGCGGCCGCCAAGTGCATATGCCATTAATTGGATTGTGCTGTTGTGTAGCTAACATATTTGATGGTCACAGTTATTTTTCTAACTTAATCTCTCTTTCCCAGTCTTCTTGTGTGGCAACATTATAAACTGTCCAGCCTTTTCTCTGGAGGACTTGAGCACTAGCACTCCTACGGCTACCTGTTCTACAATAAAGAATGAGTTCTTTATTTTTTGGAAGATTTACCCTGTTTTGCATGATCTCTTCAATGGGAAGGTTTATAGCTCCATCAACATGTTCCATTTGAAACTCTTTTGGTGTTCTGACATCAACTATAAGTGCACCGTTTTTAACAGCTTCTCTTGCTTGTAAGATCTCTTCATCACTGACTTTAGGGAAAAATGAAAAGAGGACCAATAAGAATAAGAATATAGCTAAGATAATTTTCACATTTACTCCTCAGTGTATCAAAAATATCTGATAAAAATTTTACTAAGGTAAAAACCCATACTAGCCATAAGGACAGTGCCAAAGGCATTAAGTGTAATATTGCTAAATACTAAAAATATTTGACCACGTTGAAGCAATAAAAAACTTTCTATAGCAAAAGTCGAGTATGTGGTGAGTGCTCCTAAAAGACCGGTTGAAAGAAATGATTTTGCATGAAGTGAAAATATTGTCGTATACATAAAATATGCAATGAGCACTCCCATAATAAAACTACCTATTAGATTGACTCCCAGATACAGGTTCCTTAAGTAACTATTTTTAGCGCTGTAATGTTATCATCTTCTTTTCTTGCAATTGATTATTTTTTTACTCTTAAACGGGGAGTGTTAGAATGGTATGCTTTAATAAAAAAATCTAAAGTAGCGATGAGAGATTTAAAACATACGAGACATACTTACGCTGTTCAGGCAATAAAGTCCTGGATGTATACACTGCAAGAGGTTTCGGCCGTTTTTAGGCATAGTTCATTAAGTATGCTTTTTAGGTTACTCTGAAGAAATCGTAGATGATGAAAAATAATTGAAAGTTCTTAAAAGACCGTAGTGTAGGTGGATACGGATGGTGCTCAATACTGGATTCGAACCAGTGACCACTTCCATGTCATGGAAACACTCTACCACTGAGTTAATCGAGCAATGATGAAATATTACCCAAAAAATCTTAAAGTAATTTTTTTGTAATTTTTTTAGGCTAAGAATGATTTTTATATTTAATTTATGTTTATTAAGTGTATAATTTCATCATTAAAAAATATTCTTGAGAGAAGATAATGAAATTAACTGAATTAGAAGCATTAGGACTTAAAGAAGTTGGTCAGGTTTTCCATAACCTAAGTTATGATGACTTGATTAAGCATGAACTTGAAAACGGTGAAGTGCAAGAAACGAAAAAAGGTGCTACAGCAGTTGATACGGGAATATTCACAGGACGTAGTCCTAAAGATAAATTTTTTGTTGATCGTGACCCATCGAATAAATACATCGCTTGGGGTGATGTCAACAAAAAAGTTTCTTCTGAAGTTTTTGAAGAGCTTCTGGTGGTTGCACAAGAGCAATTGTCTGGTAAAGATTTGTATGTGACAGATGTTTTTTGTGGTTCATCTATCGCTTCAAAAAGATCAGTTCGTTTTGTTTCAGAGATAGCTTGGCAGTCTCATTTTGTTAAAAATATGTTTATCCGTCCCACTGCTCCAGAATTAGAAGTGTTTAAATCTGATTTTGTTGTTTTAAATGCTTGTAAAGCAGTGAATGATAAATGGAAAGAGCATGGTCTTAATTCAGAAGTTTTTGTTCTTTTTGATGTGGAAAACAATATAGCAATCATCGGCGGCACATGGTATGGCGGGGAAATGAAAAAAGGAATTTTTTCAATGATGAACTACTGGTTGCCATTAGAAGGTAAGCTTGCGATGCATTGTTCTGCAAATGTTGGCGAAAAAGGTGATACTGCACTTTTCTTCGGTCTAAGCGGAACTGGTAAAACAACTCTTTCAACTGATCCGCATCGTGCACTTATCGGTGATGATGAGCATGGTTGGGATAACTATGGAGTCTTTAACTTTGAAGGTGGATGCTATGCAAAAGTAATCAACCTTGATGGTAAAAGTGAACCGGAGATTTATAATGCTATCAGAACAAATGCACTTCTAGAAAATGTTGTTATGTATGGCGAAGGTGAAGTGGATTACGAAGATGGTTCTAAGACAGAAAACACTCGTGTATCTTACCCTATTGAGCATATTGATAATCATAAACATGATCTGATGGCTGGTCATCCACAAAACATCATCTTTTTAACGGCGGATGCTTTTGGTGTCTTACCTCCTGTTTCTAAACTTACAAAAGAGCAGGCAATGTACTACTTTTTAAGTGGATATACTGCTAAGGTGGCTGGAACAGAGCGTGGAATCACTGAGCCTGTTGCAACTTTCTCAGCTTGTTTTGGTGAAGCTTTTTTACCGCTTCACCCAACTGTATATGCAAAACTTCTTGGCGAAAAGATTGATGAGCATGGTGTGAATGTATACCTTGTGAACACTGGTTGGACTGGTGGTGCTTATGGTGTTGGAAAACGTATGAGTATTAAAAATACACGTGCCTGCATCAATGCCATCTTAGATGGAAGCATTAATAATTCTGAATTTGATGTGACAAAAACATTCAGGCTTCAGGTTCCAAAAACTTTAGGTGATATTAAACCAGAGATTTTAAATCCTCGTAATGCATGGAAAGATAAAGAGTTATTTGATAAAACCAGAGATGAGTTAGCTGAGATGTTTATTGAAAACTATAAAAAGTACCAAGATGGAGAACATACAGACTACGAACCATTCGGTCCAATCGTAGGTTCTTAAGATTTTATCTTTATCGCATCTTGCACAAAAATCCAACACGGCAGACTTTTAGTCTAGCCTTAGTTGGATATTTTGCACAATCTACAATAAATCTTGCTTTTGGCTCGAGTGTAGGGAATATTTTTAGAATAAAAATTTCGACCGAAACTCAAATAGAGCCAATAGTACTTTTATTTTTTAAATGCACTAAGCCTTTGGCTTACGTTTCGTCGCTGTTTCCATATAAAACCATAAGGCAGCACCAAACACTACCAATAGCACAGGTGCTATCCAAGGTTTCTCACCGATAAGTCCAGCAAGTTCCATTAATGGTTTTCCGGAGTAGTAACTACCAAGACCTACAACTAAAGCCCAAACAGCAGCACTGAAAATATTTAAGATCGCAAACTTTTTGAAGTCGTATTTGGTCAGTCCTATCGCAATAGGAATCAATGTTTTGATACCATATATAAACTTTTGAATAAGGATAATCCAGGAACCATACTTTTTCATCATAACATGAGCAAGCGCTAGTTTTCTTCTGTGCTTACGTAATCCTTCCATCATCATACTTTTTTGGTACCGTGCCATATAAAATAAAGCAATATCCCCAAGTGCATTGGCAGTGAATGCAATAGCGATAGAGGTGCTTAAATCCATTTTACCCATATAAGACAAAACACCGGCACCAAGAAGTGCTACAAAGCCACCGCCAAAAGAGTAGAGGAAAAGTCCTATATATCCGTATGTTGCTAAATTACTAAATGTATCTTCCAAAAATCACTCCTTAATTTTTGATAGTGGAAATCTTTTTGACGAGCATATTTTACTTGTAAAATATAGCCGGAAAAAAATTAGATTTGCACTACCCACCTTTTGTTATAACTGTTTTATTTTTTGTATTTCATCACGAAGACGGGCTGCTTCTTCGAAGTTTAATTCTTTGGCTGCTTGCTTCATTTTAAGCATCAATTCTTTTGTTATAGCTTTTTTTTCTGATGCCGGCATTTTATCGCGTTTTTTATGTTTTTGGTAAATATCGCCATATTCTTCCACTTTTAGATTTTCATCAAGCTTACGAATGGTCGTTGTAGGAATGATACCATGCTTTTTATTATGCTCTTCTTGGATCTTTCTTCTTGAAGTTGTCGTGTCTATAGCTTTTTGCATAGATTTGGTGATCTTATTCGCATAAAGGATGACTCTGCCATTTGCATTTCTCGCACCACGGCCAATAGTTTGAATAAGGGCAGTCTCGCTTCGTAAAAAACCCTCTTTATCTGCATCTAAAATAGCCACTAAACTAACCTCCGGCAAATCCAATCCTTCACGAAGCAGATTTATTCCTATAAGTACATCAAACACACCTTGACGAAGCGCACGAATGATTTGATTTCGCTCTATTGTGTCGATATCTGAATGCATATATTGGACTTTAATCCCTAAATCTGCCAGATATTTAGTAAGAGCTTCTGCCATTTTTTTTGTAAGGACAGTGATGAGAATTCTTTCATTTTTAGCAGCAATTTTAACTATTTCATCATGTATGTCTTCAACCTGATTGTCTGATGTTTTTATCTCTAAAATAGGATCTAATAAACCAGTCGGACGGATGATTTGGTGTGCAGTCACACTTGACATTTCCAGCTCGTAAGGAGCGGGTGTTGCTGATACAAAAAGGTAATGAGGTGCTTTGTTGATATACTCGTCAGCCATTAAAGGACGATTGTCTAAAGCGGATGGAAGTCTAAACCCATAATCCACAAGAACTTCTTTTCTAGCCCGATCCCCTGCATACATTCCTCTGTATTGCGGAAGTGAAACATGTGATTCATCAACGATAACTAAGTAGTCCTGATTTCTTTGTGTAAAATAGTCTAGTAAGGTGAATGGTGCTTCACCGGGTTTTTTATTTGTAAGCAAACGGGAGTAGTTTTCTACCCCCTTGCACATACCGGTGGTTTGAAGCATCTCTAAGTCGAACTCAACTCTTTGTTTAAGTCTTTGGTATTCTAAGAGTTTTCCGGTTTCGGTGAAGTATTTGAGTCTGTCATCAAGTTCATCTTCTATACGCTTAATTGCCACTGCCATTTTTTCTTGGCTGACACTGAATTGTGAACATGCATAGATAGTGAATTTTTTATGCTCTTCGAGTTTTTTATTGTCAATCACTTCAAAAGTGTAAATAGCTTCTATCTCATCTCCAAAAAATTCAACTCTGATAGCTTCTTGTTCAAAGTAGGGTGGATAAATATCTAAACTTTCACCATTCACCCGGATATGCCCGCTGTCAAAATATGTATCGTTTCGACTGTAGCCCATCTCAACCAAACGAAGCAGAAGTTTTTTCTGGTTTATCTCATCTCCAACTTCAAGAGCTTGAACCATGTTTAAGTATTCCTCAGGATCTCCAAGACCATAGTTTGCAGATACAGAAGCAATGACAATAACATCATCATAAGAAAGAAGATTGGCTGTAGAAGAGAGTCTCATTCTCTCAAGTTCATCGTTTATCGCTGAATCTTTTTCTATAAACAGATCCTGACGGGGAATGTAAGCCTCCGGCTGATAATAATCATAGTACGATACAAAATATTCAACATGTGCATCAGGAAAGAAACTTCTAAATTCAGAATATAACTGCGCGGCTAAAGTTTTATTATGCGTCATGATGATGGTGGGCATCTGAGTTTTTTCTATAACTTTCGCCATAGTGTAGGTTTTACCGCTGCCGGTAACACCTTCAAGTGTCTGATAACGATTCCCTTTGTTGATGGAATCACTTAATTCTTTTATAGCGGTGGGCTGGTCTCCAGCTGGAGAATATTCTGATTTTACTTTAAATAGTGCTTCTTTTTTCATTAGTGGAATTATAGCTAAATTGCTGTTTTTCTATTGTTTTTACTTGTTTATAAGAGGTGTGTTTGTGAGATATTTGTCAAATTTTTGTAATAAAAAACTTAGAGAGAATAATCGAATGTAAAATAGCATGACACCTTCCAAGGCAAAGATGTCATGCTCAGGAGAGAATGGGTTTTAAAGCGACTTAAAACACCATGTCTAAATGTGGAGAGCTTGAGGGAATGTTGACTCCGGCATCTTCATATACAGCCATGTGGTGTGCAAACGCACTTGAAGCCAAAGCTCCCATCAATAATGCCATTGTAATTAATTTTTTCATTTTGTTTCCTTATTTTGAAGTGTGGTATTGTAACGATAGAGTGTTAGTAAAGAGTAAGCGTTAGTTGAAGATTTTTTTTGGATATTCAAACGATAAAAGTTTGGCATTTTCTGCACTTATATCTGCCCATTTCTCACAAGAAAATTCAATTTCTACAATACCGCAGGTGACAATATTTTCATCAAAATCTATGTACATTTCCACAAGCATATTAAGTTCAGGGTTATGCCCGCATAAAAAAACCGTTTTATAAGTATCATCCATCTTAGTTAAAATCTTATGAAGTGTATCACTTGAACAATCATAGATATCATTTGAAAATAAGATATCTTTAGTATAGCCCAGCTCTTTTGCAATGAGTTGAACTGTTGTTTTTGCCCTAAGTGCTGCGCTTGAGATTATGATATCTGGAAATATATGCTTTTCTTTTAATTTTTTCCCCATAAACGGTGCATCTTTTTGACCTCTTTTATTTAGAGGTCTATCAAAGTCATCCAAGGAACTGTCTTTCCAACTTGATTTTGCATGTCTTATGATGTATAACTTTTTCATACTTTCTTTTTCCCTGTATTGTTTATCCAGTTTTTTAAACTTTTCATATAAATCTTTATTCTGTGTCTGCGTATATTCATATATTTGTTCAAAGGATATATGGTCTATGCTGAATGAATCTAATCTTTTTAAAGCATTGAAGTTGTCATTTATAGTTCCTAGTAAATCTTTTATACTTGTTAAAATTTTCACCTTTTCTTCATCTGCAAATTCATTATTTAATTCTACATATAATCTTTTTTTTATGTGAATTCTATATTTATGAAGCTGAGTTTGGTTTAGTGTCAGAGCTTCTCTATTGTAATCTTGGAGCATATCACTTTGCTTATTCTCGAGTTCTATATATTTGGGAACATCTAAGGAAGCTATAAATGCATGAAGTTTGGAGACTTGCTTTTTTCTACTCTTATTTGTATCTTTTTGTATCTTTTTCAAATCAATTTGATTTTGATGCTCTTTGGGAAGGGAATCAAGATACTCTTGTAAAAAAACATCTAAATCTCTAATCTTATTTGTCAATTTTATAATTTTTTTCAAAGCTGTATAAAACTGATCATCCGCACTTATTAATGAAAGCATCTTTCTGCAATGTATGCGTAAAGCATGAATGGAGTCAACATCACTTTTCTTTTGAAGTTTTTGAAGTTTTTTTAAAAATGATTTTGTTTTCATAATTCCAGCCTCCGCAGTTATTATAAGCTTTTTTTAGGATTTAATCAAGGAGGCGTAGGTGAAGTAATAGACTTTCCTGTGGCGGATTCATACATTGTGCAAGCCCAGGAGAAACCTTCCTGGCAAGCCTGTTTAAGATAAGGCATGGCTTCTTCACCTCTGCTTTGGCTGATAAGTGTGAATGCTTTTGTAATCGGGCTTTGAAGTTCATTGTATTTATCACAGCCTTCTGTAACACCTTCATTACAAGCTTTTTGATAGTATTCAATGGCTTTATCTGTTTGGTTTTGTCTTAAATAGCGGTCTGCTTTTTTTAGAGAACCTGCATGGATATTTATAAGTAAAGTAAGCAATAGCAATAGTTTTAGCATTATCTTTTTTCCTTTTGTCAGTGAACAATAGATGTTTTTCAGTTTTTGATTATACCTATTTTCAAATTTATTTGCTAAAAATAATGACGCTTCGGAGTTCATTGTTCATAAAAATCTCACTCGTTTTTCGCCGAATTGACTACGAAGATTTTTCTTTATTACTTATAATGAGATTCCATATTTTCAGATATAATTTGAAAAAATAATAAAGTATTTATCACTGTGAAAAGTATTGGAGATACGTGGAAACAAACAACATAGAAAATGT